>ERZ1024365.4-NODE-4-length-83979-cov-17.147538_pt1 | contig 83979 bp, 100 predicted proteins | sample MGYA00520788_ERZ1024365 | MGnify/ENA primary metagenome ERZ1024365 (study PRJEB33242, sample SAMEA3444265) | Homo sapiens | biome: Host associated; feature: Gastrointestinal tract; material: Stool | place: Uganda | collected 2011-01-01 ... | reverse complement strand
GTACCTCTGTATCTTACAGGGCTGTTTAATTTTGCTTCCATATCGGAAATCTGACCACCGAGTTTTTCGATGGAACAAAATGGAAAAAGATTTCAGAATATGAGCCCAGTGATTTGGTTCTTCAATATAACGACGACGGAACAGCCAACTTAACCAAACCGTTAATGTATTTCAAAAAGCCGTGCTCTGAATTTTATCATTTTGAAACTAAATATGGTCTTAATCAAACGGTTAGCGAAGATCACGATATGCTCTATTGGACGCAGAATGGTGTTAAAAAAACAGATACCATAAAAAAAATAATGGATACCCAAACCCGAGATGGGAATGGTTTTATCGGAAGATTTAACACCTCTTTCCGATACGGCGGTGCTGGAATTCCCCTAACTGACGAACAAATACGGGTTATGTGCGCTGTTATTTGTGATGGATCTTTTTATAAAAACATGGAAAACAGTCCAAGCGCACCATCTTTTAACAGATGCCGATTCCACATTAAAAAAGATAGAAAAAAAGAAAGGCTTCGCCAACTATTTACCGATGCTAATATTCAATGGAAAGAGTCTGCCTCCGCTGCGCAAGGATATACGGACCTCTATATTCAGGCTCCAATCAAAACAAAAGTATTTGACGAATACTGGTATGCTTGTAATAATCATCAGCTTCAAATAATTTGTGATGAAATTATGTTCTGGGACGGCAATGAGGGTGTTACAAAAAACGGCGTAATTCGTAAGAGATTTTCTAGTAATGTAAAAGAAACCGCAGAGTTCATTCAATTTGCCTATTCTGCTTGTGGATACAGGGCATCTATTTATATAAATGACAGAACTGGGCAAAAATATTTTACCTGTGGTAAGCTATATGAAAGAAAATCTGTCGAATATAATGTTTCGGTAACAAACAGGAGTTTTGTTAGTCTTTGTTACGATAAAAGAAAATCACATTGTAAAACAGAAATATCTAAAGTCCCGTCAAAAGATGGCTATAAATACTGCTTTATGGTAGAATCCACAATGCTTGTTTTGCGTAGAAACGGATGCATTTTTATTTCTTCCAATTGCGGAAAGAGCTCTTTAATGTATCCAGTGTCTCGCATCTTCAGAAAGAACGGGTTGGACTTCGAAATCTGTGCTCTTTCTGGTAAGGCATCTCTGAATCTTCACGAAATCACAAAGGAAGATGGAAAAACAATCCATCGTCTGCTGGGATGGAATCCGAAATTTGGCGGTCCAACATTCACCAAAAATGACCCGCTTCCAACAGATGTTGTTGTTTTGGATGAGGTTTCAATGGTCGGCGGCGAGTTGTTCTATTCATTGATTTCTGCGATTAAAGATGGCGGAAGGTTGATTATGCTCGGAGATCCGGGGCAGTTGGAGTCGATTGGTTTATGCAATTTGATTTCTGATCTAAGAAATTCTGGAAAAATTACCTGCGTTCATTTGTCTAAGATTTTTAGACAGGCTAAAAAATCTGGTATTATTACCGATTCTTTAAAAGTAAACGCGCAGATTCCAATCATTCCACCGAAGTTTCACGGAGAGGAAATTCACGGAGAGCTGAAAGACCTAAAAATTATCGCAAAGTCTTCTTCGGAAGAATGCCTCGAAACGATAAAAAGAGAGTTTAAGAGACTTCACTTCGATGAGAATATTCCAATCGAAGATATTTTGATTCTTTCCGCAAAGCGTTCAATGGGAGATTTGTCTGGGCGGTCAATCAACCGCGAGATTCAGAGTATGATTAAATTCGAGGACGAAAATCCGCTGAAAATCACATATTCTGACGGAATCAAATATGATGTGCTGTATCACGTTGGCGATAGAGTAATTGTGATGAAAAACAATTATGAAGTTAAGACACCTGACGGTGGCTCGACAGAAATTTTTAATGGAAATATTGGAACGATTGTTGCCAAAGATAATTTCCGACGACAGCTTGTCGTTCGTCTCCCACAGGGAGATGTCATCATCGAGGGAGATATGCTCCTCGAGCTTCAACTTGGATATGCTATTTCGACGCACAAGGCTCAAGGGTCGGGTTTCCCATACGTTATTGTGGCGTGCGACCCAGGAGCGTATCAGCTTCTCACAAAGCAGTGGCTATATACGGCGTTGTCGAGAGCAAAGAAGTATTGTGTTCTCGTTGGAACAGATTGGTCGGTAAATCAATGTATTAAAACCGACAAAGTGACAAAAAAGTCGACTTGGCTTGCAGAGCTGCTGATGTTTCCCGAAAGAATTTGTTGTATTAGAACGACCGATACGACGCAGGACGAAAATATTAAAATAGATATGGAGGAGTAGTTGACAAAATGTTTAAAATTTATCAAATTCACAAAATTTCCGGCGAGTACGAATATTATCAAGATATCATTGTTGGTTCATACCTTCGCAAAGAGAGGGCAGAAGAGGTAATTAAGACACTTCGAGACGAAGAAGACAGAAGAAGAGCTCGGGCCATCAAATGTCGTGAGTGCCCGGTCCAAGATCATGATTGCGATTTTCGTTCGGTAATTAACGAATATTGCGAAGATTTCGAAGAAGGACGCGAGACAGCCTTCGGAGAAGATCAGCTGTTCTGTAAAAACAGATATTGTTCATATCCTGCATATGATGACGCATATTATGAGATACAAGAAGTGGAGGTCGAACAATGACAGAACAAACACACATTCCCGGTAAACCGATGTATTCCATTGGAGATCGGGTTTCCTTTCAAATGACCATTGATGGAAATGTCGAAACCTTCGACGGAAATATCGAAGTCGTCGATAGGTTTGGCGCGTGGGATATTGACTACCCCAGCGAACCCTCATACGACATTCTGGTTTGTAACTGGCGTGGAAGCGGAGGGATAATGCTCGTCAAACATATTAGAGAATCGGTAATCACGAAAAAATGTTAAATTATTTTCCATAAACCCCTTGACAACCAAGGGGTTTTGTGGTATAATAATAGTGGAAACGAAAGGAGGAAATAAAATGGTTTGTGAAATTTGTGGGAAAAATTTTGAGCATAAAATGTATTATGGAGAATATTCTAATTGTTGTTCTGGAAGATGTTTTACAAGAAAATTTTGGAACAATATTATGGAGGAAAAAGACGAACACGTCATTGTAGACGGGACTTGTTATGCGATTGCCAATACTCCAACCAACGGATTTTGTGGATTTGGCGGGAGTCGGTTTAAAATTAAAATGTTTGACACCGGAGAAGTAATAGAAACCAATAATCTTTGGTGTCAGGGAAAAATTCCAGAAGAATATCGCGACCAGTTCCCTGATACAGCTCAATTCATCGTATAAAATTAGAGGAGATTTTTATGAAAAAAAGAATTATTAGAATTACTGTTTTCTTCCTGCTTGTTATATCGCTTTTCGTTTTCTGCGGATGTGCTTCTTGTGAAAGAATCTTTAAAAGCTGCAATGCAGATATTTCCGGTGGTTTGTATCGAACGGTAAATGTCTATTCGCTTGACGGCAAGTTGTTGGCAACATATGAAGGCAAAATTGATATCGACGATAATACAAACGGTTCTGTTATGTTCGATCTTGACGGGAAGCGTTATGTTTATTATCACGCAATTGTAGAAATTATAGAAAAGTAGTTCAAAAGTTATTAATAAGGAAAAGGTGAAAACAAAATGATTACCAAAGAACAAATTGAAAAGATTATCGAGGAGAGATATTCTGATTATCCAAAGCTTCTTGAAACAACAATTCAAAAGATTGATACGAAATTTAAAACAAGGGCGGCTCTTTACGGTGAAAGAAGGATTGAATATACCGTCCATGGTCCAGTTGTAGATCGTCTTCGCAAAGACCTCGCGAATTATTATACTGCGCTTGGTTTTTTCGGAGGTATTGATGTGAACGAAGCCGGAAATATCGTTGTTACACTGTCCATAGATCCTCCTGCAGAATCGGTTTCAACAGGTTCCGCAGATGCACCTCCGGCGCCAGCTGATATAGACGCTCTCGCAGAAATTCTGGAAGAAAATAAGTAAAGCCATAAAGAAATTTACTAAAACCCCTTGACAACCAAGGGGTTTTGTGGTATAATAATATCAGAAGGAAAAGTCCTTCAAAATATTTATGAGAGGAGAAATTATGAAAAAGTTCTTTCAGAAGGTTTTAAAATTTACAAAGAGGTTCCGTTTGCCGCTTTCAACAATTGCTATCGCAATAATTGGCGGAATTTGCGGTTTTTTCTTTGACTCCGTCCTGTTCGGCATTAACCCCTTATTTGCGGCGTCGATTGAGGCTCTTCTTCTGACCATGCTTTATGCTGCGCTGGAGACAAAGACGTCGAAGCTCAATTAATTTTAAAGGAAGGTGATTTATTGTTGGAAAATTTAGGTATTGTTATTCCCAAAAATGTGGAGAATCTTCAGCTCCCCGACCCCGATCTTCTTCATCAGTATGAAGATGAGGAAGCGAGAAGAATTTATCTTGAGGGTGCGATTGGAACTGAAGACGATCCGATGAACGACAACTCGATTGGAATTGTTAAAAGAATTCTACGGTATAATCGAGAGGATAGGGGGGCTTTCTATTGAGGAAAGAAAGCCGATTATGCTTTATATCGACAGCCCCGGAGGAGATGTAACAGGAGCTCTCGTGTTATGTCACATCATTATGATGTCAAAAACACCGGTCTATACCGTAAATATGTGTGCGTGTTTCAGCGCTTCTGGGGTTATTCTCGCCTGCGGACACAAGAGATACGCGCTAAAGGGTTCTTCCGTTCTGATTCACAGTGGTTCAACATACCTTGGCGGAACACGTGAACAGGCAGATTCGGCAAAGAAGTTCGTTGATAAATCAGATAAGAAGTTCAACGACATTCTCTTCAAGAAAACAAAGATTGACCAGAAGACCTATCGTTCGAAAGCTCCGAAAGATTGGTTTCTCGATGATGAGGAGTGCCTGAAGTACGGCGTTGTTGACGAAATCGTCGAAGATATTGATTCAATTCTCTAATCTTTTGTTCAAAATAACCAAAAAATAACCCTAAACCGCAAGGTTGCGGAGGACGGACTTTTCAAACAATCTGCTCGTCCTCCGTTTTGGAAAGGATCTATATGAGCAAAAAGTCTAAAAGTAAAATTAACATCAAATTCTGCGGCGGAAACTCTTGGGATGTAACCGGTTCAATGATATATATCGAAACTCCAAATCGGGAAATTCTTCTGGAATGTGGGCTGTGGCAATCGACCGGAAGTACTCTTGAAAATTGGAAAATTAATTCGAGAAAGTTTGATTTTAAGCCAAATAAACTTGATTATGTGTTTTCCTGTGATCGTCACGTCGACCATATCGGTTTGATTCCTCGGCTGTATTCTTCTGGAGCAACCTGCCCTATTATCGCTCCTCGCGGTTCTAAACCAATTGCAGAAATCTTGATGAGAGACAGCGCAAGGATTATCGCAGGAGATGCCGCTTCGCTTTCAGATAAACTTGGACGAGAGTATGTTCCATTCTATCTTGATTCCGATGTTGACACAGCGCTCGGATATTGGACGGAGTATGATGATGAAATCGTTACGCTGGACGAATTCATAAAATTCAGATTCGTTCCATCTGGACACATTCCATTTGCGAGACAGCTTGAATTGTGGATTACGGAAGGAAATGTAACGAAGAAAATCGTTTATACTTCCGACCTTGGGAACATTCATTTGCCAAAACCGTATACGGAACCGTTCAAGTCAGTTTTTGGACAAAGAGCAGACATTGTTATTGCCGAATCGACATATGCGCACGAAGAAAAAATCGCCAATAAAAAGATGCGCAAAAAAGACCTTGAAAAACTTCGGATGGTTGTCGAGCAGACCTGTGTAGAACAACAAAGGAGGATTCTGATTCCGAGTTTTGCACTGGCAAGGACCCAGGAAATCTTAACTGTTTTATATGACCTGTTTTCAAAAGAAGATTTCGACATTCCGGTGTATATCGACTCTCCGATGGGGCAGAACATTAGCCGTGCGTATTGTGATGTTCTAGAAGGGGAGGCTGCAGAAGAGTGGCGAGAGGTTCTTGCTTGGAAAAACATTCATTTTGTTGGAGACTATATCGAAAGTAGGGGACTTCGCGATTCTGTAAAACCCTGTATTGTAATTGCTTCTTCGGGGTTTATGGTCGCCGGACGTTCTGTTGCTTGGTGCGCAAGTCTTCTTCCGAACACGGACGACAGAATCGTTACGATTGGTTATGCGCCTCCGGGTTCGATGGCATATACAATTAAACAAGGAGAACAAAAGACAATTTCAATCTCCGGAAAGAGATACGCAAACCGTTGTCAAATCACAAACCTTGGAAGTTTTTCCTCGCACATTCAAAGAGACAGCATCGTTAAAGAATATGGGAAGACAAACGCAGAAAAGTTGTTTCTTGTTCATGGAGATATGGAGGGAAGAGTTTCGATAAAACCAGAGATTGAAAAGGAACTCTCAAATAACAATCTGTCAACAAAGGTTGTTATTGCGCAAAAAAATATGATTGTAAGCATATAGGTTATTTTTGTATGGAATTGAGGTGATGTTTTTGAATGTTCTCGCAACAAAGGTAAAATTGACCAACCATGCACGGCAACGTATTTATGAGCGGTTTGGAAACATTTCTGACCGCGAGATTTCAGACCTTGTAAGAAACGCCAGACTAAAAGGGTTTACAATAACAACAATGGATCAAGACCATTACGAATACGGGCTATACAAGCGTATCTTTCGGCGCGAGAGTGGGTCTCGTATGGTCCGATTATACAAGGACGCATACTTCGTTTTTGTTAGCGGTAACAAGACTGCTGGGTGTAAACTGTTGGTGACGGTGATTCTGTATGATCTGGACTGGCGAGATAAAAGAGAAGCCTCTTTCCGGAAAGGAGAAGAAAGGGTTGGGAAAGATGACGATGACAAATCTAACCAATAACCCTCAATCGGTATTGCCGGACAAAGTAATTCTGGACGTACCAACTTTGAAAACCGGAGAGGAATATTGGTATATTATGACCAATGATTTCGAGAGTTGTGTCATCGGTTACGGAAAGCTGGTCAATCAAATCAATCGTATTAAGAGTCTGATTACGACAAGAAGCGCCTACGATTCGCAATTTGAAAAAATCTTAGTTTTTGAAAACCAGTTCGAAAAAGTATACGTATATTCTATAAGTAGAGTATTTTCAGAACTCGAAACTTTAGTAAAAACTGTTCGTGGAACATATCGAACCATTAGTTTTTCTGTTTCTGCGGTCGTTAAAGTACAAGAGATGGGAACGGATATAGTTAGACTTTTCAATTAAAACTACGTCAATGGAGAGGAAATTGCAAATTCATCCGCAATCCTAAAATTAAATATTGATTAAAAAACTAAAAAAGATCCGATTTTTCGGATCTTTTTTTTAAAAGGTCTTGACAAACGGAGGGAAATATAGTATAATAGAATCAGAAAAGGAAAGGGGATGAAAACTATGATTACCAAAACTTATATGATTCCCGAAGAGAATATCGAAAATTTGGAGAAGAAGTTCAACGCTGCGGCTCGCAAGATTCGCAAGATTAATCCCGAACTCGAACCGACAATGGCAAAAAGCAATCACACAATTATTCTCATGCGCAAAATTGAGTTTCATCCTTGCGATTGCCGCTCCGAGACGACTGTTAAAGAAGTTCCTTATGAAGCCCGCAGGGTTGAACTGAAAATCCCGGACGATGCTGTTTTTGCAGAAAACAATTGGGCGTTCGGCGGTTCCGTAGAGCCCAGTGGAGTTGAAGGAAAAAACTTCGTTAACGTTAGTTTGTCCGGCAGGGATCTTGGATTTATCGTCCCGACAAGGTATTTCTTCTCGAACCCCTGTGCCTGCGATTACTGCAAGACCAATCGCAAACGTAACAAAACATACCTTGTGGTCAATCAGGGAACAGGCGAATGGAAACAGCTTGGTAAGGAGTGCTTGAAGCTCTTCGTAACAGGAATTGATGTTGATGCAATCGCGACCTTTGAGTCTTTTATTAAAGAAGCAGAAGATGCGGCAAATCCAGGCGATGAGTTCTTTTACAACAGAAGATTCAAGTTTGTTAAGGTTGCGGATGCTCTCGCTCTTGCGTGCGCGGTTTACCGCGAAAGAGGTTATCTTGCGACGAGAGACGCCGTCGGTGATTCTAATGATCTTTGCAACAAGAACATTGTTCAAAGAAAACTTACTCAACAATACGGATGCGACAGTGACTCTCTCAACATTACCGATTCTACTCGGGGTAAAATAGATGCGATGGCCTTTAAGGCCGACATTAACGTGGAGAATGCAATAAGCGATGTTGAACAGCTTCCCGATGAACCATACTATAATAATCTCAAGGTTATCGTGGAAAACGAGTATATTCCGCTTAATAAACTCGGTCTTCTTGTTTCCATTCCGAAGGCAATTGACAGATACGAGGAAGAGAAAAGAAGACAAGAGGAGAAAGAAAAACTTGCCGCAGAATCCAACTATCTCGGCTCTATTGGAGAGAAGATTTCGGTGAATTTCGTCTCCGGTCGTGAGGTTGCTTGTTGCGAAACACAGTTCGGGCTTCTTCATATTTATGAGTTCAAAGATGCGAATGGGAACGCGGTCGTTTGGAAGAGCAGTTCGAGTAAAGATATTCCCGGAAGTGGTACGGTAACTGGAACAGTAAAGGCGCACGAAGAATACAACGGAATTAAACAGACGATTATTTTGAGAGCTAAAATTGCAACATAAAAGGAGAAAGGTATTATGAAAAGTAAAAGAATTAGAGTTGGGGACTTGGTAAATTATAATAAAATAACTAATTTTGGACCAGGGAGGGTTGTTAAAATTATACAGATGAGAACAGAGATCAACAATTTTAAATATCCGATTGCCTCATTCTACGGAGTGGAGCTTCCAGAACCATTCGCAGATGGGTGCTCTTGTGAATATAGCGGTAAATGTGGAGATTTAATTTTAGGGACGAACGGTCGTGAAAATGGGTGTGTTTGGGCGTTGTTTGAAGAACTGGAATTACTGACAGACAAAGAATGAACAGAAAGGGGAAATGCAAAATGGGAATCATTATTAACGGGAAAACAATTGCCGAGAAAGATAACGAGGCCACAGCGGCAAAAGTTCAGAATCTTATCAAAAACGGACACGCAAGACCAAAGCTTGTTGTGATTCAGGCAGGCAATGATCCAGCTTCTTCGACATATGTTCGCAATAAGAAAATCGCCTGCGAGAAGGTTGGAATTTTATGTGAAGATATTCATATCGATGAAGAAAAAGATCCACCCATTACAGAGAGTCGAATTATTGGAGAAATTCAAAAGGCAAACAGGGACGACAATGTTAACGGAATTTTGGTTCAACTTCCGCTTCCGAAAGAAATTGATGAAGAGACCGTCCTTAATCATATCAATATGTTTAAGGATGTTGATGGGTTCGGATATCTAAATGCTGGAAAACTTTTCTCCAAGAAGAACCCAGAACCCTTTGGATTCATTCCTTGTACACCGGCAGGAATCATTCATATGCTGGATTCAATCTCTGTTCCTTACGACATCAACTTCGCAGGAAAGAACGCGGTTGTTATTGGGCGGTCTAACATTGTTGGAAAGCCGGTTTCAATTTTGCTTCAAAGAATGAATATGAATGTTACAATGCTTCACTCAAAGACTTCCGACGAAGACAAACAATTTTATTGCCGTCACGCAGATGTAATTGTTATGGCAACCGGACATGAAAATACGCTTACAGACAGGCATTTTTGCGGTGACAAAAAGCCGATTGTTATTGATGTCGGTATTCATCGCGGAGAAGATGGAAAGCTCCACGGAGACGTTTCAGAAGAAGTAAAAGCGAAGTATTCAAGTTATTACAGTCCCGTTCCCGGGGGCGTTGGTCCTCTCACAGTATCAATGCTTCTGAGAAATGTCGCTATCGCGGCAGAGAGAAGTTATCTAATTTTCAATAACGATTAAAAAGATTAAAGGAGAATTTGAAGATAATGCTGAAAATTTATGATCCGATTTACTATATCTCTATTGACGGTGGTCCGTGGGAAAGATTGGAAGACCTGTTCGACACGAACCGGTTTGTTACAGATGAAGATCTTCCAGAAACGGAGCTTTTGCTTGATGATGTTTCTTTGAAAGGTGGTGAGCAGGAATGACAGACAGAGAGCTAAATGAAATAATTGATTGGTGTAGAAAAAAACTTGACAATGAAAAGAAAAATTCTTATGGTCTGACCGGAAAACGAATGGAAGGATACGAACAAGCAATGAAAGCTGTTATATCATATCTTCACAGTAGGAAAGGCGGTGGGCAGAAATAATGAGCCAAGTAAGAAAGTGTTATAACGAAAATTGCGAGAACAACTATATGGGAGCATATTGTGAATGTTGTGAAATCACCATAGGTGAAAATGGATGTTGTTACAACTATTTTCCAAGACAAGAAAAAGAAAATGAGGAGAATAAAAAGGGCGGTGAGGAGTTGATGGATAGAGAAAAACAGATTGAAGAAATGGCGAAAATAACTTGCAGTATGTATTGTAGAAATAAAGAGAAAAAATGTGCAAACGTTCAAGAATGTGATATGAAATGTTCGCATCATCAACGATGCGAGGCTCTTTACAACGCAGGCTACCGCAAGCAGAACATGGGTGAATGGATAATGGCCGGAGAAGGAATTACCGAAAGGGTTGTGTGTTCAAATTGTAATTCGGAAAAAGGTAGTTTTATGAAGCCGCCATTTTGCAACCAATCACAACTTCAGAAGATTGATGATGTTGTTGATCCCAAGTTCAGAGTTGTTTGTAGCCTCTTGCATCAACCTGAAGAACGTATTTTAAAATCTTGCGTTTTTGGGTTTGTCTTAGGATATCTTTGTTTGTGGTATAAAGAAGCAATAGAATGGAACTCCATCGCCGAAGGCCCCGTTTCCAATATCCCCGATGATTTCAAAGATATTTATCTCAAAGTCTATGACTCTGGAGGAAACCTCATCTTGTCCGATGAATATACTCTAGAATCTAAAGGTCTTAAGAAAACTAGCTGGACAAGAATCTCTGAAAATACACCTAAAACTTAAAATAATTAATTAAATAATCGCTTGGTATCCCTTTTCTTATATCCTTTAATCCCTTCCTCTGTTCCCGCTTCCCACCATTTCTCCCCACTTTTGTTTATCCACCTGCTTCATTGTGGAAAATGTGGAAAAATCTGTGGAAAACTTGCTACTTTCGCTTATAAATGCTCCATAAGTCAGCGTAAAATACTAATAAATATCCCAAAATCATGTCAAAATACCTTATTAGATATTTTGTTTCTTGCTTTTTTAATTTGTTGTATTCCTTATATATTGGGAACCCATGGTTCCCATACCCTCCTTTGCCCGAAAAGACTTTCAGTCTTTTCTCCTCGTCCCCTCACTTCGTTCGGGTCGCCGTCAAACCGTTTTTCATTTATCGAACCTGACGGTTCTCAAATGAAGAAACCGACTTCGTCGTGTGGTCATTTTTAAAAAGGGATTTTAGAATGGGGGATTTATAGATTGTAATTGTTAATATTGTGTTAATTATAGATGGAATGTGTTGACGGTGAGATAGAAATGTGATATAATAGAGATGAATAGAGGGGAAGCAGATATTATGTGGATTGGAAAATAGAGAGAGGATGAGAAGGTGCAAAAACAGGTTCTATTTTCCTTACAGGAATAATAAGTATATACTATATTATATTACAGGTTTATTCAACCTGTTTTTGCACCGCAGGGGCAAATGATAAATAGATTGATAGAATAGTTTGATTGAAATGTGATATTATATCGTAATATTGTAATTGATATGATTGAAGTGTAGGTTATAAGATTGTAGTGTTGGTTTGGCGTTATAGTTTTTGTTATTGGTTGTGCCATTGGTTATATTGTAGTTTTGATATGATCTTTTCTCTTTAAAGATTAAAGAAAAGCAAAAATGTTAAAAATTCATAATCCCAAAGTAATATGACAAATCTTGTAATTAGTTCCAATTTTAACAGTAGTTCCAAGAGTGATAGATAAATTTACAAAAAGTTAACATTTAATCAAGCAAAGCTAACAACCTAAATAATAAAATTAAATCTAAAATAATTCTAAACAAAGGAGAAAAATTAAAAACAATGTCTAGAAAAAAGCGTGAAAAATTAAAATTAGATGTTCTTCAAATCGGTGGTCGATATAAATATTCGGACCTTTGTCGTATATTCAATGAAGATCAAAAAACAAGCACTCAGAAGCAAGCTCAGCTCAATCGTTGGCGATGCCAATACTTGCTTGACAACGATCCTTCTGACCCACGAACTTTTATTCTAAAAGAAATATACAGCACCCCTCTTGAGCCAATGACAAAAGGACGAAAATCTGAATACTTCCAATATATCAGAGACATTATAGTTTTGATGTGCTATACTGATCGGCACAACATGAACAGCCAATATTCTGATTATTATCAATTTCAGGCGTCAAAGACGCAGCTATATAAATTGTTTGGATTCTTCAATCAGAGGTTTCTTGAGGTTTGTTATGGAAGAGACAAGAACATCGACAAATCCAAGTACGAGGCTATTTACAAACAGTTTGAGAATGAAGTATTTAGCAAGAGTTATGATATTCTTGAAAGCGTCAGAAAGAAACTAAAAAATGAACAATTAATAGACAGCCATGACACTGTTGAGGTTCTCATTAGAAATGAAACCGGAGAAGAATATTGGAAGCAATTGTCTGAAAAAGAGCAAGCTGATTTAATGACTGTTAAGAAGGAAGTGCTGGAAGAAATGGAAATTAAATCCCTTTCACAAGTATATTTCAGCGGAAAGTTTCAGAGATTCCACGGCAGAGTTCTGGAGAGCATACGAGAGAAATATGATTGGCTATATTACAGAGAGGCTATTAGTTTTTGGGTCATTAAAGAGGCTGTCAACAAAGAGGTAAAACAGATCTTGGGAAAATACGGGTATGATGCCGAGGAAGATGTTGTTAATAAAAAATCATTAAAATTGAATGAGAAAATGATGGGCTTCTTGAAAAGCAGAACAGAAAACGACTCTTGCGCGTTATTGAATGAGGGACAAAGCAAGTATCTTGAAAAAGTTAAAAAGAACCCAAGTAATTGGTTATATGATCAGTGTGTGGATATTATGGCAGAGCTGATGGGAGTAGTGGACAACAAGGAAAGGATACAGTTATCTGATGTCAGGTTCCAGATGATGTTCGGATGTAATGGAGCCTTGGACTGTTATATAGACGAGTATAGAAAAATAAGAGCAGAACTGATTGATGAATTAATTAAATTACCAGAGGGGAGAATGAAATGAAATACCCAGATCCCACATCTTATTATAATCAAATCGAACTTGAAAACGATCTCAAAAAATATCTTGGTCTTCCGCCTTATAATACCTTCACCAATCCAGTTTTGCACGACATCTATTATCTTAACTCTATATATATTAAATATGGGAAAGAACTTGTCACAGAGGCACTAAATCGACTCTCTAAACAGTCCAAATAGTGAAAGAGTTTTACTTATTTGCTCGCCCCTCTTACTCTCCAAAATTTCTTTAACTTTTTTTCTCAAAACCTCTTGACAAAATGCATTTTATGTGCTATACTATAGGCGTGAAAGGGAGAGAACATCGGTTCTTTGGCGGTGAGCGGTTCAAAGACTGGTGGTGCTCGGCACCAATCATTCCCAAAGGCTCTATCGGGCTCCTTCTCACACAACCTCCTTTCTTTTAAGAGTGAACAAGTGGCCCTTTCCCATGCGTTTCTCTTGACGGGTGCGGCTCCGGTCAAATGCGCTGGTAGTTTTCATAGTGATATCCTTTCAAATGAGAAGCCGGTCTTGGTGGTGCTCGATCGGTATGACAAAGCGGCCGGACGCTTGACAACTCGGACAGACGGGCACTCTTCAATGGTGGGTTCATCTAATGGTTAGGATACAGCCCTTTCACGGCTGATATATCGGTTCGACTCCGGTACTCACTACCAACCTACGTCTTAAACACGTAGTGCAATTGGTCCTTTACCTTTGTTGATATGTGTCCTTAGCTCAGATGGAAGAGCCCACGACTTTTAATCGTGTTGTCCGGAGTTCAAATCTCCGAGGACACACCATAAGCGCAGGGATGGCCGTAATAGCAACCTGATCAGTTAACTCTTTTGAGAGTGTTTGCTGCGCTATATAAGTGAATATGGGCCTTTACGCAATGTGGTACTATTCTCACATTGTTACCATGCCGAAATGGTGGAATTGGCAGACACGTCGGATTAAGGATCCGATAGGAAACTGTGCAGGTTCGAGTCCTGTTTTCGGCACCATACGCCAATGATAGAGATGCGTATAACTCACACTATTCGGGTTAAGTTAAGCTGGACACGTAAATACCGTTACCATTCGTGCCTTGGATAATTCTTCAGTCGGTTCTTACATCAGATTATTTCGCCAAAGCAACCGACGCTTCTATCCTCCGCTAGCCCAATCGGCAGAGGCATTGGCCTTAAAATCCATTCAGTCCCGATTCGAATTCGGGGCGGAGGACCATCCTCGTCTCATTATGAGAGTAGCCTGCTTTATCAGGCGAACGAGGAAAACCGACTCCCACGGAAGAGTGGAGCAACCTCACAGGGGAACAGAAATCCGCCGCTGTGTTGGATAAGTGACCGACGTTGACTGAATCGTCTCGTAAAAATTTCAGTGACAGTCTGGAGAGACAGACATTTATACGGATAGGGTAGCACTGTGGAGTGCAGGACATCATGTCGTAGAAAGTTAGTTCGACTCTAACCCCCGTCTGCCAACGAGAAGCAAGAGTGCCTGAATTGTTAACTCTCTTCTCGAGACCGCTTTTTGTAGGTTTTAGCGGATGAAAAATGGCAAACCTATTTATCCGCCCATTTGAGCACGAATTGGCAAGTGCCCTTGACGTCGAGGATTCCATTCAACAATTCCGAAGGCGCCTTGAAACTGTTAAGGAATTGGGAATATGTTGGTTCAAGTCCAACAATGGGCACCAGCAGGCCGGTAGCGTTAACACATTCACCGACTCCCGGCTCGAAAAAATGTGCCGTTCTTTCCAAGGGTTTCTGGCGGTTACAAGAAACCCGATTCTATCCCCTTCAGATGGCTGCGGTCCTGTTCGAGTCAGGCGAGGGGGCGGTAGAAGCCAACTACTGAAAGTGGCACTGTTTATAGTGGGCGGCATCGGAGCTGTAAGCGGTAAAATGATGAGGATGCACAAAGTGCGGGTTTGACGGGCACATAGAGAGGTGATTGGACTATTCCTCTCAACTGACGCGGGATGTTCCCCGTCGGAATATGTGAAATTCATAGCTTAGTCCGTTACAGTCGGGAAGTATTAAACCATAGCACTGCTCGTGCGAGCGGCGTCTTTCGAGACGAAAAAAGAGTTAGGCGTTCCTCCACCTATCGCACCCCAGAAATGGACACGCGGAAAATGGAGGAAAATCGCCGACCCGCTACGAGCGGGAGCGGTTCCTGTAGCTGCCTAATTGCGGCTACTGCTAATGGCAGTCTGATCAACTGCTAAGTTCGGTGCCTGAGGGGTTAAATGGACGCGATGGTCGTCACAGCCGAAACATTGTCGAGTAGCCAAGCGGTAAAGGTGACTGGCTTTGACCCAGTTATTACGTAGGTTCGAATCCTGCCTCGACAGCCAGCGGAAGATCTCCGCATCTCCAAAGTATCTTCAGGGCACCCGTCTCATCAAGTCCGATAATTGGGTTGGAAACTGGTGGGACGGGTTGTTTCGTATAAAAAGAAAGGAAACCATTTCCAATGAGTATCATTCTCAACATCAACGTAAATTTCCCTATATATAATAAAACTCCGACCTATAAACCGCTCCCGCAACTCACTCGTCGTCAGCGGTCATTTTTCGAATCTGCCAAAGCGGCATCCCTTCTTTCCGACCATCCGCAGTTTCATCTTGGTTGTGTCATCGCAGAAGGTTCTCGTATTATCTCGTCAGGATGCAATTCCGTTACGAGATGTTCTTTAATCCAACGGAAACTCGACAATAACCAATTTGGCGGAGAACACAGGGGAGCTTGCCACGCCGAGACAGCCGCGTTGATCCCGCTTATTCGTCAGAGAATCGATTTGACCTCCTGTACCGCATATCTATACCGCTCCCATAAAGGCGGGTCCATTGCTATGTCTCGTCCTTGTAGCCGATGTATGAGTCTTATGCGAGCGGTTGGGATTCGACGAGTCTTTTTCACAGTGGAAGGCGGATATGCTGTAGAAAATATTTAGAGAACGAGACATATTATCTGGTGACTAGATAACCTGCTATGATTATCATAATCAGGTTGTCTTCACATATATTAACAAACTACTACAAAAGAAAGGAAGACATTATGTTTCTAAAACGTCTTATCCAATTTTTATCTCAAATTGACAGTGCTATGTCGTCAAAAGACAGACAGCAGGCCGAAGAATTGCTGACGAAGTTATCCGAAGCACTACAAGCCGAGCCAGATCTGTCAGAGCAAACCAAGACGGCATTTCTTGCATGGATGAGAACCATTCAAACCAAGCTTTATGGTTCTTCATCAAAAACAGGGACCGATACAGAAACCCCAACGGAACCAGATGTATCAACTGACATAGGTTCTGATTCTGATGCAGAAACAGAAGTTAAACCAGAGACACCAAAGCCAGACCCGGTTCCTGATGTTCGACCTGCTCCTTCCACATCAATTGCTCCCGAAACAACAAAAGACCCGTTTCATTATGTAGAATTGTCTACCACTGATGGCGACGCAAATAAGATTTCCCTACAGGCCGCGCTTAACATTGGGGCGGATATCAAAATTCGCATACCTGGCACATATCCTATAACTCCGCCTGTGCTAATTAAGTCACAAACCTTTGATCTAAATAATTCTACCATTAAGTTGAATGGCAGAAAATATGACGGCGCACTGTTCTTTTTGAGTGGCGAGCAACCGTCCATTCAGAATGGAACAATTCAAGGCAGTTTTGACGAACCGGCAGTGCCACTTAATGATCCGAATTTCTTTGAAGGCGAGTCGCTTGTTGGTCTATATTCCTATGCCTATTCTAACGCGAAGGTTTCCAACCTAAAGCTCCACCACAGTTGGGGCTATGCAGTTTGTGAACGGACAAACGCCGAGACGGCTGCGCTTCTGGGTCTACCGGATGGACAGACTGCAGCGATGGCACGCTGCTATGTCTATCTTAACCGTATGACGGCCAGAAAAGATTCCAAGCCCGGATATTTAGGCGGACAAATGTCTATTACTGCTTCTGGAGATTATGTTTATAAAACTGATAAAATGGATTTGACACCTGCGTTATCCTCTATGACATCTAAACTGCGTGGGCCGCAAACAAATTACCAGTATATCTCTGCCTCCAACGGATTGGGTTATTTCCGTATTATTAGCGATCGGCGCATTGAATATGAGTTCACAGTACCAGGAGAGTCAGAGCCGGTTTGTCGCACTGCCCTACAAGGTGAGGCCGTCCGTATTCCTGATGGCGCAATTGATGTCAGTGTTACCACTTATTGCAAGGCATCTAACGCCGGTGATTGGAAGATTGGAGAAGGCGCGGATGTGCGCGATGTTGGTTATGTGATTTACCTGAGCAACCATGTTGGAGGACTGGATGTCCAAAATTGTGAAATGTCATTCAACTCCTCTTTGGGAATGTGCGGTACAAGTCTTGGCGCAACTTATGTCAAAAATTGTACCAGCATCGGCAACGGGCGCTTGAATCGTGATTCTAAACCTTCCCATACAACTGTGGGATTTATTGATATCGAAGATAATCCTACTTGTTTTGTTAGTTTGGAAAACATTACCAGTGATTTGGAAACAAACGGCGCAATGTTGGGAGCAGTTGCAGCAAGTGTCAAAAATTGGCGTGGAAGTACAGTTGTCGTTTATCGCGGATTGAGTGTGTTGGTAGAAAATTCGGATGCATATATTGGATTGTTCAGCAATGACACTCCTACCGAACTTATTATCAGAGATAGTATAATTCGAGGAATGACTATAAATAAATTGCCAGATTCTGTTCAAACTGAACACTGTACATTTTATAACTGTCCTGTGCGCACTGTTAATGATTCTGATGGAAAGTACGTCTATTTCAACACATATACCAGTGCAGGAAGTGCGCTAACGAGCTTGGTAAATATTTATCTAAAAACTTCCGGTGGATGGAATGGTGCGGGGCTATCTACACTTGAGGGTTCCCATGCGCAACTGTTTATCAACGGCTCAGAAGATACGCCGCTTGGTAAATGGAAGCCGATGATAGCTACCGGAGATTGCTTTGGGTTACAAGTAGATGATACAATTTATCCTAATGGATTTACTATCTCTGGCGCTAAAATCGCGCCCGGACAGTACCGTCATCCCACTAAGGTAGACGCCATGTTTGGCGTATTTGAGGACTGTGATTTTGATTTGTCCAAGCGCGAATTTTGCACTGTAGGCAAACATATGTATGACAAGCCGCTGGAGTTTAATTCTTGTACCATTCACAATGCCAACAATCCGTTGTTTGGTAGAAATGGCACGGCCGCATTTGGTGTCGGAAAGGGTACGGTGATAGTGTTTAAAAATTGTACTATTGATAAGAAGGACAACATTTGTGTTACACGTGAAAATACACCCGGTATTGCCACGTCCGGCGTTCCCACAATCGAGTTTATTGACTGTACTTTCGGGGATGGATCATAAACAGTGATTATAAATCAATTCTACGGTCTGTACAATAAGTAAAACACTTAGATTTCCAAATTTTTATCACTGGATGGATAAGTTACACTCATAACAAACTATGTCCTAAAATCTAATACTTTATCAATAAAAAAGGAGGTACTTTCATATATGAGCAAACCGTTCAATTTTTATAAAGAAAATATCCAGTCCCTTTCTTTCACCGGAATTTCAACTGACGAGCAAGAAACGGTTATTATATTTGGTCGAAGCGGTGATATGGCTTCTGTAGAAACGACCGACTCTACAGTTCTTACGAAACTCAAAAAGTGTGCTGATACAAGCCCCGACGAATGGGTGCTTACAAACGTAACAACCGGTTCGAATGAATCTGACCCAACAAAAATCACATCTATTTGTTTTAAGTGCCCTAAGAAGCTTGTTTCTCTTAGGTTAAAATCTGCCGTTCCAAGAGAATTGACAGATGAAGAGAGAGCAGAAATTGCGGAGCGTATGAGGGGCATTCGGAGAAACAAAGAAGATTAAAACAGTACAGGACCACATAGATGTCCCTACAATCGATTCTAAGGTTCGTACAGTAAGTAAAATACTGTAAATTTCAGAAAAAAGTTGTTTGGGGGTATATCTGCACCCCAAACAACTAAACTTTCAAAATTCATTATTAAATCAATAAAAAAAGGAGATATTTTTCCATGAAGTATTATTCAGAAGTTCTTAACAAAAATTTCGATACCATTAAAGACCTTGAGGCTGCCGAAAAAATAGAAAAGGAAAGAATTATTGCGAAAACAAAAGAGGATGCGGCTCTAAAAGCAGAAATTGATGCCGCCAAAAAAATTCGTGATGATGCTAAGGCGGATTATTGTACCGCTCTTAATGCGTGTCATGAGGCTTTGTCTAGATGGAATGAGGCAGAAAAGAAACTGGGCAATGTGGAAGCAAAAAACAGATCTGTTATGGGTTCACCTAAAACAAGCGATGAAATTAAGAGGCTTGTAGAGAAATGGTTTTTTATTTGAAGTTTTAGTATACAGAAAATAGGCCATGAATAGGTCATATCAATAAAAGGGGGAGCCCTATCGGGCACCCTTTTTTGTATGTTATTGTATTGTTACATTATAAATTGGACTCGTCAACGAAAATAAAATTTTGGTTCTGGAAGGTTTTGGATTGGCAAGCAAATTTTGGGCGCGGTTCTAGGAATTTTGGGGCGGGGGGGGGTAAAAAATGGGCGCCGCGCAAAAAGAAAAAATACACCCCGCTATGAAAAAAAATATTGTGCGCGTAATATAATGATCTCTCTCGAATTTTTAATTTGGTGTCGAGATCAGAACACCGAGGGAACTTTTAAGGTCTCCTCCATCTAAATTGTTTCCCAATCTTCCGACGTCTAGAAAAGACGGGGCTCGGGTAGCACCTGATAACGCTCAGATGCTTCAGGAAGCGTAGAAATAGAAGAAACACGGTTTTCTTTATTTGCGGATGACCGTAAACCCAAACAGCTTTCACTTCATCTTAACGATGAAGTTCGATGAAAGCAAGAACAAAACATAAAAAAAAGACAATGCCAAAGGCACTCATTGCACCACCTCCTTTCTACTTCAAAAAGTAGAACATCAGAAAGAAATAGACGGCAGATAAAACCCAAAACGCAATCGCTTCAAAATTTCCGCACATCTCTTTCGAGTCTTTCCAACATCGTCGGATCAACAGCCCCAAAACCAATAGAAGTATCAAGCTCTCCTCACCTCCTTTCATTCCCAACAGAAATAATATTTTCCAATTTAACGTCAAAAACATCAAGATTTGATTTGCTCCAATATGATGGAACTGTAATTTCCCGAACCTCCTCTTCGGACGCAGGTCTCCCATCTATATGCCAACAAATCTTGACATTTCCTCCGTTTGGAATAGTGGCGAATGTGATATATTTTTGTGAAGAATCGGATATCTTCTCTTTCATGATATTCCGATATCCATCGCACCACCTCCACCATTGAGCGTGTGTGGAAGTAATGGGCTGAGACATTGTTGCTCTTCGTTCTTTTACCGCAGAAAGGTTAGAGTACGAGACTCCAATCCTAACAGTCGCTTCTACGATTTTCTCAATCTTATAATCTTTGAATTTCGCAGAAGGTTTGACGTCTGTACGATATTTAATTCGTACAAATGCCCCATGCCTTAAAGACCTAACTTTCTCAATGATGCCAGTCATAATCAATTTTCCTCCTCATCATCATTCTCATCTTCGTCTCCACTCCAAGAGTCGATTTCTTCCTGAATCTCGTCATTCTCAAAAGCACACTCACGATCGACAACCTCTCTCGCAATATCGCCGGGATAAATCCAGTCGGTTGGGAAGTCTGTCGATTCAAAGTTTCCGTAACCATTGAAGTGGAAATAGTCGTGATTCGGGTTAAAATCTCCATAAACGATAGAACGAGCAATTTCGCTCGGCTTCATTCCTTCGCAGATTTCATCGAATCTCTCCATCTCGATGATTTCGTCGTCGTAGTCGTTGGTTTTGTAGCAATACTCATTGTGGAGTGCCACCGCGTCGGATTCGCCCATGCACGCGATAATGTTCTTGATTGCCTCAACCTTCTCGTCATAAGTCTTCATAGTTCTGTTCTCCTTTTCATTTTTAATATTTTTGTTTTTGTTGGTGGTTTCAGTCAGAGTGCCGTTGTTAATTGAGTTGTTGACATAGTTGACAAAGATTGTTCCGAGTTCATCTGCGTCGTGGTTGTCTCCGAAAAGTGCTTTTACTTCTTCCAAAACCTGTTCTTCCGTGATGTTGTGTCCTAACCAATTGCGAAAAGTCCTCATTTTTGTTTCCTCCATTTATTTAATATTGTTTTTGTGAATTGCGTAAGTCCAATAGATGACGTCGGTATTTGCGTCGATAAATTTATCTTCTACGAGACGTCCAACTCGATATATGACATAGTCGTCCATTTCGTCGTAAGGTTCCACAGAGACAACCAATCCAAGCCAGTTGCTATTTTCTCCAATCTGCGGAAGCTCTTTTAAAGAGTAAATCATTTTCGCATTTCCGAACCACTGACGGACTTCTTCCAGTGTCTCCGAACAGTTCAGAAGATACTGATTGAATGAATAATCATATTCTTCCGGGGTTTCCTTCTTCAACTCTTCGAACTCCTTTCTCAATTCTTCCTCCGTGATGATTCCTCCAGTGTTAGTGTCTCTAAACTTTCTCATATTTTTCCTTTCTGCCTGGTTTTGCCACCGGGCGCAGCTTTTCTAAAATTCTTATATTCCAAACTCTATTATACCGTTTTTCCATGTTGATTTGTCTGTTGTAGCAAAGTCTCATTATTTCGCCTCCTCAATACTTTTCACTGATTGTAATCAGCATATTTTTTCATAAGTCTCAAAAATTCAAAGGCTGCTTTTCCGTTCGGAGCGATGAGCCTTATATATTCAGGCTTTTCGATAATCTTAAACTCCAGCTCGTCAGCAAGCGAGAATGCCATCTTGTCGGAAGTCATCAAACGACCTTCCCGCTTCCAGAAAAGCCGCCGCTTGTCAACTTTCCAGTAAATTCCGTGATATTCGAGCGGAGTACCGTTCTTCGTCATGTCGAACGGTACCAAGAAGAATGCGATTTTTTCGTTTTTCATTTTTCTTTCCTTTCTCCTCGTCAAGCCGATAGGACAGCTAATTGTTAAGTTTTTGTTAATTCAGAACGGCAATGTTTCGCAACTCAAGTGTCTGTCAAGCCAGTCGTAGGTTTTCGGAAAGTAATCCATCATCCAAGCCCAGAAGTGTCTTCTTCTGCGTTCTCTTCGAGTTTCAATCGCGCTTCGATTTTGTTTCTTCATCCTTTTCCATCCTTTCTCAATTCGTTGAAGTTCTTCATCGTCGTATATTTCCAACCGTCACAGTCAGTCATATACCAAATGATAACTGGGTTGTTGTTTTTGTCAAGAGCCACTCCCTTGAACTGTAAGTCCAAATCACTTAAACTTCTTGCATCCACGTTGGTGTTCCAGATTGCGGCATATTCTCCGCTTGAGGTGTAGGGAAGACCGTAGGTCAATTCGACATCTCTTTCACGTTTTCCGTGAACAATCCGCAGATGTTTGTCGAGCCATTTTACTGCGGCAACAGCGATTTTGTACTGATTCTCGTAGTCAGTCCATTCTTTGATTTGATTGGTGTAAATTTCCATATTCAATCCCTTTCTCCTTTGTTGTTCTTTTGTTTTTTAGGCGTTTGTTTAGAAAGCTCAATAAGTTGATCAAAACTAAAGCGGGCTAGGTCAAATTTGATTCCATCTTCCATTTCTATAAGCAAGTTGTTGTATTTTTGTTCAAGAATGCAAAGATCTTTTCTCATTTCGTTATATTGTTCTTGCGTAAGTTGCTTCAAATGAAGGACATCCCATTTTTTATAGAACTTGTATGCTGTTTGGAATCTTTTCAAAAGATCTTCTTGATATTGTCCCACTCTGCGAAAATCTCTTTTACTTCGGATAAGTTCATAAGCAGATGTTACAAAATATGGATTTTGGTTTCTTCCTAAAGTATAATAAGAAACAGTGAACAAAATTGTTTTCGACATTTGAAAGCAAGAAATAAACTCTTTCATAATATAATTCCTTTCTCCGGTTTTGTTGAGGTTCTCCGGAAACTCATAATTTTTAATTTATGGTTTGGATTGTTGTTCAATCTTCTTCCGGGAACAACTCTTTTTGTCTTGCTGTTATTTCCGAAAGTGCGTCTTTAATTTCGATTTCGTAGAATTCTCCAAGTTCGTCATCGTGCGCATAATCATAAACGCCGTACCCTTTATCCATCAAATTGATGTCGGCAACGAGAGTGTCTGTAATATGTTTGTGTTGAAGCATTGATTCGAGCTCATAAAATTCATAAAATCCTCTCATCTTCACAGCAAAGTAATCAGAATAGTTCGCTCGAATATCTCCACGAAGATGAACAGCAATAACCATCGTTATTTCATCATCATATTCTTGCGAGTGAATTTGTAAATCATTAGAAATGTTTGCGTTCCAGTTGTAGATGTTATCTCCTTTCGTTTCTTCATCGTTGATAAATTCTTCAATTTCTTCATCGGTGATGTCAATTTCGTATTCCTTCAATTCTTCGAGAAGCGGAATAACATCTCCAACGAGAACATCTTCGCGAATATTTCCGTTTTCATCAAAAATCCAAGCACGACCAGCTCCGGTGCGTACAGCCTTTACCTCTTCGATAACTTCTTCCAATCTTGTCATAGTGTAACCCTTCCTCCGGTTTTAGAGGTTTTCCGGAAACTCAATATTTTAATTTTAATAATTTTTTAACAATTTAATTGTCAAAGCTCAATCTTTTGTCCTCTTCCGCACAGTCTTGCAAGCGGGCAGTAGAAGGTCAGATAGCTGTTTAGATGTCTTTCCTTGTTGTCGTAGTCCCAGATCACGAACATATATTCGAGAGCGTTCGCAACCGACCAGAAATCGCATCCGTCTTTAATCGAGCAAATTCCTGCTTCGATAAGATGCGCAAGAAACTTCTTTTCTGTGTGTGTTGCGGATGCGACAAAGTCACTTTTATGTTCGGGACGAACCCAAACTGCGTCTGAAAATATGTCTGCAATTTTATCGACGATTTCTTGAGTGATGACCCCTTCTTCGTTCGCGTAGGTCTCGAAGAGATACTTCTGTTCAGCGGTTTTGTAAGTGGTAAGCATAATTTTAATCTCCTTTTATCTTTTTTAGTTGTGGTTGATGATTGCGAAATAATAGTTATATTCATCTTCGAATGTCTCGTCTCCGTAAAAGTCGTCGAGAACAGTTGTGATTTCGTTGATGATGTCCTCTTTCGAGACATTCGCGATATATTCCGATGCCGTCATTTCTTCGGCGGTCTCTCCTCCGAAGTAGAACCAATATTCTCCGATTTGGCAAACGGCTCCGTCATCGTGCGGAGAATCAATGATTTTGATAAGTCCCTCTTCATATGCTCTCTCAATCATTTTGCGAGTGATTTTCTGTTGCTTCATAGTTTTAATTTCCTTTCTGTTTTTTGGTTGTGATTTTAATTTCTATGAACATTTCGCGGACAAGGTCGTCCAGATTGTCCCAAGTTGTCCATTGCGGTTCGTCATAACGACATTCATACGTATAGATTTTAGCGATTGGTGTTTTGTCTTCAAATTTTAAAAAGTCTTTGAACATTTCTTCTCCGCTTTCGAGATATGGAATTACTTTTCCTTTAATATAATCATAAATTGCTTGCCATTTCGCAATTTCGTAAGCGTGATGAATCACGTATATCGGCTTCTTCAGCCGGAGAATACACTGATTGTAATGCTTGTTTTCCTCTTCGACGATTTTGGTGAATTCTTCAACAGTTCTCATATTTAATCCTTTCTGCCGTTTTGTAAGAGGTTTGCGGCGACTCTAATTTTTTAATTTATATTTTAATATGTGAAATCAACGAAGACCGGAGTATCTTTCTTCAGCATCCGTTCATAGCTGATATCGTCACGCCTTCCGCAGGAATATTTCTTTTGAGAACGATCATAGTCGCCCTTTTCATAGACCTGCGAATCCTTCGGGTTGGCAATCGGTTTCAGAGTAAACCAATCGCCTTTCTTCAACGCTCCGAGAGTCAGAACAAAATTCGGATTCTTTTCGCGCCGATGCGTGATTCGAAACGCTGTATTCGGGAGATTCTCGCGATATTCTTTCAACGTCCTTTTGGCCTCTCTGTAGGTGCCTTCGGAGCATTCAACGCTCCATTCTCCGCAATAGAGTCCTTCGATGTCATAGCTGTCAATGGTCTTTCTGGTGTCAATGGTGGTTGTGGTTTTCATAGTTTTCTCCTTTTTAATAATTTATTTAAATTTGATTGTTTTCGATTACGTGTCTGACCTTTTGTTCGAGTTCGTTGTAGAACCGGCGTCTCTCTCGATAATAGTCGATTAAATCGAGAAGGCGGTCATCTCGACCGCCTTCCTTTTCAATTTTGTTGAGTTCTTTTTCGACCTCATAGCGTTTTACTTCGAAGTCTTTCGCGACGAGCTCAACACAAGCAAAAAGTTTTTCTTTTTCGATATCGGTCAGGGTGATTTTTGTGTTTTTCATAGTTTTATCTCCTTTCAAATTACCAATCGGTTCTGACGCATTCGTCCAACCAAACAACCCAACGTCCCCAACGGAAGCCGCTTCTGCCATCGTCGTTGACAAAAACTTTCGATTTTTTCGGAGTTTCTTTTATTCCGGCGATTTCGACGAAGTAAACAACTTCTTCCGATTGGTCGAGTTCGTAGATTTCCAATCCGAGTCCAGCAAGTCCTCCGTAGTAAGTTGCGACAGGATCTTTCCCTTCGATGTGATTTTTGATTTCGGTTTTGGTGATTTTCATAGTTTTATCTCCTTTTAATTATTTTTCATAGATAAGATTGTAAGTGCGTTGCAAGCTTCTTCTGAAACTCCAAGGACTTCGTTGGCAAGATCGCATTTTTCTTTTGCAAGTTCTGCAGATGAATAATTTCGACGAGGATAATATCCCGATTCTCCTCTCACAATAGCGATTACCATTGTTGGGTTAGACGGAAGTGTTGTAAAACAACATTCCGGAAGATTTTCTGGATGTTCAAGGAGCTCCATAAGTTTCTGTTTGTTCATAATATTTCCTTTCTGGCCGTATATGTCCGATACCGCAGACAAATTTTAATTGTTGTTAATTACTGAATCGTGTCGCGCATCTCGTCGATCTGTTCTTCAGTGAAACACCGATGAATTTTCTCGTTCTGCGCGAGGCAAATTTTCCAAATCTTCCGAGCCTTCGTGCGTTCAGAGCCGGGTTCGTTGTCATATCCGTATTCCGAACAAAACTCGTCAAAGTCATCGCTCACATAGCTGTCCAAACCGAGGCAAACCAGAATGTCATAGGCAGTCGGTTCCGCTTCCGAAACCTTTTCAGGGTCTTTTGACAAAAGCTTTTCCTTGTTGGCGATAGAATCCCAGAAAGTCCCCCACATATGACCGAGGGGGGTTTTGATGTCGTAACGATAACAAGGACGAAGGGTGAATTCATCCCAGTTGGTGTTTGCCGCGAGTCCGGTATAAGTGAATTTCACGGTGATGTTGTGCTTCTTGCAGAAGTTGTTTGCGGTTTCTGTGTATTCGTTGTGTCTCATAGTTGGTTTTCTCCTTTTTATTTGTTTTTTTAAAGAATTTCGTTGAGCGTGCAAAATCCGGACTCTTCGCACCAATCGCATTTTGATTGACGTTCGTCATCAGGGTCGACGTCCCATTCGCGATGGATTTGCCTTCCTTCGTGTGATTCAATTGCGCAGAGGCAGCGGTCGCAGACCCAAAGAGGTTTTTCAAGATTGTGTTCTTTGACATATTTTGCCGTTGCGTCATACTCCTCCTCGGTCAGATAAGAGTAAGAATCGAGAAACTCTTCTTTCGTAAGATCAAAGAAGTCTCTCATTTTTTCTCCGTCGTCAATGAATGGGGTGATTTTAATGTTCATAGTTTTATTCTCCTTTTTGTTGTATATTATTAAATTATTTCGTTAGCAGTCTGTTTATCTCAAAGAGCTTGGACGTTCTGCCGATAATAACGTAGTACTTGGGTTTGTTGCTGTGGAACAGTGCGTTTATTTCAGTGTATGTCTTACCTGAGAGGTTACGGACTGTGTTAGCATTGATTATTGGCGTGTGTATCGTTGTATCCTCCAGAAGACAGCCATTGAGACCATATTTACCAAAACTAACAGCGATTGGTCTGCTATTTGCTTTGATTAGGTTCCATGTGTCAATGTCACAATTTGCGGCGTCCTGTGCTATGTTGAGCGTGAGCAAATCTTTAAATGTGTTCTGTGATACGGTTGTCATTGTTCGTATTCCTCCAGTATTTTTTCGATTTTGTCAGCAAGTTCATTATAGAAATTTGACAATTCCAATTCGCCATCACCTTTACGCTCTTCTCCGTGATAAAGTGTTTTGACTTTCTTTAAATATTCGTTGTAATGCTGGAGCGCTTCATTTTGAAGAACTAATCTAACGAGTCGTTTTTCTGAGTTGTTGAGATTAACCACGATTATTTCACCTCTTTCTTTGCGGTGGTATTATGCCGCCACCGCTCGGCAAATTGATTGGTTTTGGTCAGGCTTTGATTTCTTTCAGAGAGTCTTTCCAGAAAGAATCGGTCGTTCCATAAACATTGTGAATCGAGTCATAATGTCTGCTTCTCTTTTTATCAATGTAGAATTTCCAGATGTTTTCGAACGGAATTTCAACGTCTTTTTCACAGGAGATGTCCAGAATAGAGCCTGCTCCGCTCCACATATCGAACAGCCCACAGGTTGCTCTTTTGTCAATAACAATCGAGCCGTTCGGGTTGGATTTCATCTTTTCTTTCAGATTGATTGCCTGTCCGAGAGTCATTTTGACGCAGAACGTCAGCGCTTCGCAACCATAACCGTTGGCGACTTCAGAAGAAACAGAGGCAAGAAATTCGTTCGTGCCCACATTGTCTTCGCCCTTCAAAACTTCAACAATCTCTTCGAGCGTGTGTCCCTGCTGTTTTGCGAGCCAGACGAGACCAGCCTTTTCAGCATTTTCGTCGATGTTTCCATCTTCGTCAACGATGTGTTCGTTGATCCAGAAGTCATAGTTGTCGTCACCGTTGGAAACGATGATGTTGAAGCAGAATTCCTGTCTGAGTGCCCAGTCTTCTGGGTAATCAATATAGACAATGCCCATAAATTCCTCACGAATCATTTCGTCGTCAAGATTACCATCTTCAATAATGTTAGCATCTTCGAGGAGTTTCGGATCGGTTTTAGCCTTGAAGTCATCAACAAGGTCGTCGATAATATCCCATTCTTGCTCTTGATACCAATCCCAAAGTCTTTCAATCAAAGCGTCACGAGACGAGTCGTTCTCGAGGATTTCCTGTGCTGTCGAATCATCGATTTCGTCACGATAGTCGACATAAATTTCAAAGTGATAGGTTCCATCAGCCTTCTTTTCCCAAGTGTGATTTTCTGCCAAGTAGTCCTTCGCGAGTTCATTCAAAGTTTTCATAGTTTTTAATCCTTTCTCCGGTTTTAAGGATGACCGGAAACCCAATTTTTAATTTTGGTGGTTGAAATGTTTCACGTGAAACAATTATTCGTGAATCAGTCCGTTTTTATCTATGTCCATTTCTTTCAGAATGTCATAATCCTTCAAAAAGTTTTCAGCAAGCCATTTATAATTTTGGTCAGGAGAAATCGATTGTTCGGTGTCGTAGATACTTCCGTCTTCATAGTAGGGAGCATCAATCCAATCAAGGTCGGTCCGCATACTATCGCTACCCCAAGCTTTAATTGCGGCACAGATTGCGTAAGTCGGGAAAGTCTTTGAGTGAATTACTGTTTCGTCATCAGAATCGAAACCATCACTCCACCCGACGCAGACAGCAAGCGTCCCGCTGAGTTTCAAAGTGACGCACCCATGGTCTTTTTCTTTTAACCATTTAACGGCAGCTTTGATTTCCTTTGCAAGAGTTTTGACGGTATAAGTTTTGATAGCAGACATAGTGTTTTCCTTTCTGCGGTTTTGAAGAGGTTTTCCGTAAACTCTAATTTTTAATTTATTTTTAATGATTAACCAAACAGAACTTCGCCAAAGAGCGAGAATTGAATGATAATATCGGCAACTGCTGAATCAACTTGACAGCAATTAAGCTGCCATTCTCCGAACCCGTCTCCTTCTGGAACATACCAGTTGTAGTGGGAATAGTAGCCTTCCTCGATTGCCTTCCGAAGTCCGATGAAAAGCTTTTCGAGAGAAAGAAAATATTTTTTGCCATTCTCAATGTCAGTTATCTCCAATGATTTTCCGTTAAAAAGAATTTGTGCGAAAACCTCTTCGTAACAAACATCTTTCAGATCTGCTCCCTGTTTGACGAGATGTTTCTTTGCCTCGGAGTAGTCTTCGTCATTGGCGGAAGTTGCTCCCCAATATCCGACTCCGCCATTTACGGCGGAGCAGATAATGTCCAGCACATCTTCTTTTGTGATTTTAACCTGAATTGTCGGCTTCAGAAGCGCGCAGGTCTTATTCCATTTCAGTTCCATTTTAGTGTACCATCCTTTCAATAATTTCGATTTCATAACGGTCTTCAGACCAGAAATCTTCCTGATAAATGGAGAAGTAATATTCTCCTTCGTTAATAACCTTGTCGTCCAACAGCATCAAATGGTCATTTGCCTTTTCATCAGCAACGCATTCGTCGAAGTAGGCCTTCGCCTTTTCGCGAGTAGAGAAAACTTTCATTGTAGTGTCAATTGAACTGTCGATAACACTGTCAGTTCTTACGACATAAACGAATGTCCGATTGTTTTCTTCAGAGTTGAAAATCTTGTCAGCAAGGTCACTTGCTTTTGCGTCTTCGGGATCATCGTCGTCGAGGATGCGCATATCTCCGGTTGAAATACCGCATTCTTGGCATTGATAATCAATTGCGTCTTTTGCATAATCGATTGTTCCTTTGTCCATCTCGATTGCGCGGTCATCCTCCACGAATAGTTCTGCTAAAATTCTTCTTTCCATGATATTTTCCTTTCTTCGGTTTTAGAGGTTATCCGAAAACTCATAATTTTAATTTGTGGTTTGGCGCTTTAACCGATGTTATCGAACACGTCTGTCGCAATTGCCTGCTTCGAATCCGCCGTCACACAGATTCCACGGCACCGGTCGTAGTTGTCATCGAGAAAGAAAACATATTCTTCGCCGTTGCTATAAACGGCGTATTCTACGCCTTTCCATCCGCTATTTGCGTGTTTAACGGTGAGAGAGACATATTTCTCCACGAATGTGCTCTTCACGAGTTGGCATTCGCTCATTTCACGGAAGGGAAGTTCTTTGAATCCCCTTTCCTCGAGTTCGTGCGGGTAAACTTTGGTCTGTTTCATTTTAGTTATCCTCCTTTTGATTTTCGTAAATTTTGGTTTCTGTGTCGATTACTTCTCCGTCTGAGTAATCGAGCTCTCCGTTGTAGGCCATTGCTTCGAATTTTTCTTCGGCCTCATCCTTGTTGTCGGCATCAACATAAAATATGTGAGAGACAATTTCGTGGTAGATGATTTTGTAGTTTTTCATGGCTTTATCCTTTCTGCCCGGTAAGGTCGTTAGCTCAACCAATTTTTGTTTAAATACTTTCGATGTGTGCGGGAACGAAGCGGAACCGAGCGTATCTCGGATATTCCAGATAATTGTCAAATTCCTGTGCTGTCATTCTGTTGATGATACCCTCCATCTGATTCCGATAGAACGGGCCTGCGAGGAAGTAAAAGCATTTGCTTTCAATTTCCATTCCGGTTTCCTCGTCGAAATAGATGAAAAGTTTTGCAGAATATTTCAAACCATCTTCATAATAAAATCCAATGTCCTCAATTCTGCGAATTTTGTCGATGTTGTAGGTGTTGGCGCTGTTGTTTGGTTTCGTTTTCACCTTATCCGTCTCCTTTCTTTTTCTTTCTTCTTTGTTCAACGATTCGTAGTATTTCATCGTCTCTTCACTCGCAGAAGATTCGACGACGAGTCCGTTATCGTCGGCGATTTCATAACAGTTCATCATTGTCGCTCTTCCATTGAAATATTCTGTTTTATGTTTGATGTGATACATTTTATTTCACCTCCTTTCTTGTAATATTTTTCAAAACAATCAGGACAACAAATCAGATCAAATCCTTGCATCATTCGATAATACTCACTTTCTCCGAATTTATTTTTGAAGCATTTAGCACAGAATGTTTTTCCACATTCTTCGCATCCGAACATATCTCCGTGGACTTCGTCTGTGTCATCCCATTTTTCTTCAAATCCACAAAAATCGCATTGATAGCTGTCTGTTTCGATATTGTACATTTCATTTTACCTCCTTTTTGTCTAAAGACGGAATATATTGGAAGGCGATGTTGTACATCATTCTTCCAGTAATTTGGTCTTTGAATGTTTGGACGAATACTCCATCTCTGAGATTACTGTCGTAACCGTTTTCATCAGCCCATTCCATAATGACTTTTGTTGTCATCGGTGTGACATAAACATAGAGATCGTAGTAATAATGATCAATGTCTTCGGGTGGGTAGCCCTCTTCGAGCAAGACTTCCATAAGTGATTTGTTATTCATTTATCTCACCTCCTTTTAATAATTACGAAAATTGGAATAATTCCAAAAAGGAACAATCCTTTGACCGTTTTAATAGTATCATTATATTGATACCCTTTTGTAAAAACTTTCCAAACAAACATAATTGGTCCTCCTCTTCCTCATTTTCGACACAGTATCAATCAACATCATATTCGATATTTCTGCCGATATAAACGAGCAGGTAGGTTGCATCGATTTTCGCAAGCTCTCCCGCGCATTCAACAACATCGCAAAGAACCTCGTTTGTAACGAACATTTTGCTGTCGTCTTGTTTCATAATCTCGTCTTTCGCTTCGTTGACGAGTTCGGGTGCCAGATTTCTCATTCCGACATCCATCAGATGACTGATTGACATACGGAAAATCATTTCTCCGTAATTTCTGCGAAGACTGTTGATGTTTTTCTCGATGGTTTTGAATGTAGTTTTCATAGTGTTTTCCTCTTCTTTCTTGTTTAAATTTTCATACCAATTTTTGGTATCTTCGTCTGCGAAATCGTAAATGATTTCTCCATCACTGTCGCAGATTTCGTAACCGGTTTCGTAACAGTCTCCGTCTTGAATGTCTTCCCAAGAAGCTCCTTCTTTAATTCTGGTGCGTGGTTTGATTGTGAACATAATCAGATTTCCTCCAATTTCAAATTTTTGATTTCAGGGTAGAGTTCGTACAGATATTTCAGTTTTTCGTGATAGTTGAATCTTTCAGCAAAATTTTCCATTGATTTTTTTATACCATAAGCAATGAGCTTTGCGTCCCGATCTCTTTCACCTCGACCAATGAGGAGTGATGTGGTGACGGCCATTCCGTCAAGATAGAAATTGCCTTCTGTCCTTTCTGTTTGATACTTTGCTTTCCAGCCGAACATAATTTTCTCCTTTCTGACAGTCTAACCGCCTACTGACAGGGAGATTTTTAGAGAATTATTTGGTCGATTTTTGCGTCAACTTCGATCCAGCCAATGTTTTCTTGCTGTTCGAATTCTTCAAGTGTCTCCGACATATAACAGTCCCAAGTTTCTTTGGCTCTCTGATATGCCTTTTGTTTCGCACGTTCTTCGTTAGTTTCCTGAACGAAGTATGTCATTTGATAATCGGAATATCTTCGAACTGTAACTGCGAATCCCATTTTGTTTCTCCTTTCTATAAAATTGTGGTTTTATTTAAGCTTTAAACCAGCTCGATGTCTTTCTTGTCGACATACCAGCAACCATCGCCTTTGGTTTTACCTTCTGGCCAACGAATATGATATGGAGCGATATAATCGATACTTTCAATTCCAATAACTACTCCAATTGTTCCCTTTGGCGGGAAATAACCAGATTCTTTGTCCTCTTTGGAATCTTCTGTGATATACCGAACTTTGTCACCAATCTCAATTCCCCGGATTTTAGTCTCTCCTCTGAGACATTCATAACAATTGTCTGTACAATTGGTTGTAGCCTTTGCAATTTCGCAATACTGTGCCATTTTCTTTTTCTCCTTTTTATATATCAAAATATTTTTTAGCGTATTGGTCAATGAATGTATCAACGGGCATTTCCTTAACTGTAAGCATTCGACACAGGGCGTCAATTTGGAGGTCTGTCTCTTGTATCATCAATATTCTTTTAACCCAAGACCTTCTATCCTCAACAGTCCTTTTATTAAGGAACGGTCTTTTTGAAAAAATAAAAAAGTCATCCAACATTTGGATCTTGTCGTCCACATATTGCTCTTTGGTTCTTTCTTCATTGTAAATGTTTGCGAATTTTCCCATTTTCAGTTTTCTCCTTTTAATTAAAAATTTTGTAAAATTCAGTAGCAAAAACGACTCTTGTTGTAATTGCCGATTCACTTTGATTTGCAGGACGTTCGAATACAAGCATAAATTCTTTTGCTGCGTTCTCTGGACTATTGGTTTCTTTCAAGAACCTAAACAATTTTGAAAACTCTGGCGTTTTTAGAATTTCGATCAATGCTTCAACTTGTGTTCTCACATCAGAAACTGATGTCCCATTTGTTCTTGCCATATCAAAAAGGACTTGCTTGAATGAATAATAGGTAAATTGCCATAAGCCATAACCAGCTGCATCATGGACAAAGTCTATTTCTCCTTTATCTGCAAGGTTTGTATATTCGACATCGGAAATGGCGAACTTGCGGTTATAGAAGTTCTCCAAGTTGTTAGGGCACAGATCAGATTCCGCTTTTGCGTTGGCAAGGATTCCACAAGCTCCGGCGGGGGAAATTCCGAACTCAACAAGAGTATCATAAACCTGCCTCTCAACAGAAACAGGTTTATGGACAACATCATTAGTTGTTTTGATGGTTGAAACCGTGTATTCTTCTGAAGTTTTAATGTCCGGATCACCCGATGTGCCAATATAAAAAGCGAAGAAAAATACGAGAGCAATGGAGATCAATAAAATAGTAATGACGATGCAACCCCATGTTTTTGTTTTCATTTTAGTTATCCTCCTTTGTATTTGCGATAGTGTTGATTAAACGTAAGCAAATCTTTCTTGTTGCACCGCCCATTCCTCTGATCGATTTAATGTTCTCGATCATTTCTTCAAATTCTCCACGGTAATAATAGTCAAGCAATTTTAACCAATTATCATATCCTCCAATAGTGTCTTTGTGTCTCGCGTAAAATAATCTACGCAAAAGTTCGTCTCTTGCTTCGGCTACGATGTCTCGATCATAGAAGTTAACTGTGCTGTTGTTGATGGTGATGTTCTTGGTTGGCTTCATAGAGAAACTCCTTTCTGCACTTTACCCTGTGCAACGGGAAATATGCCCTTGGTGTTTAGGGCTGGGATGGCGCTCGATAACGCTCGAACGCCTCAGAGAGCAAGTTTAAGAATTAATAACGATTGTCGCACCAATCGCTTGTTGTGTCCTCGACGAGAGCCTTTTCTCTGCGCTCCCGGTCTTCGCAGATACAACAGAATATTTCATCTTCTGTGAATCCACTGTCGCGAAGGTGATCGATGAGGGCTTCTTCGGCGTAGGTGAGGTCGAGAGATGCGAGAGTTGCGGTGGTTTTCATAAAGTAATCCTTTCTGGGTTTTCCTCTGTAATCCACGTTGGGTGTCTTGGAAAGCCCACGAAAAAAATGGTACAAAACCAAATATACATTCTTGTATCATCTTTTCATTTTAAAAAAACTTATATATGTTCTTGTCTCGCATAAAAATTCCAACCCCTATTTATTTCCCCAATCCGTACACCTATCATCCAAACCAAAATCACAATCTGCCTCTCCCAACGGTTTTATCGCACCACAATCCAAATCAATCAACTCCCAGCCACCCTATACCCCAATCCTAAGTCGCACGCCTTCGTCTCACGCCTTTCACATTCTTTCGCGATATCTTCTCCCTCCCCTCCACCGCCATATTCCTATTATATCACACCCACATCCAAAAATCATCAACAAATTGTAAACATTTTGCATTCTTCACATTAATCTATACTCTATAACTCGCCAGCCCCACCATTTGTGCAACAACTGTCTGCACAATTCTCCCAACCCCATCCCACCAAATTCAAATTAACCAAACCAAAATTATACCATCAACCCAACCTTATTCTCGCACGCCCGCAATCTTTCACATAAATTCTCTCGCAAATGTGAAAAATCTTCACAAGAACTTTTACAAAATGTGAAATTTACAACCACTCGAAAATTTCGACAAGTTCTGCCACATCTCCACTACCACCCAAATTCGCGCCAAAACTATCTAAAAACTAATACTTTTCGAGCAAAATTCCAACAACCCATTATAACCATCTTCATCCGGTTTCAATCAAAAAATTGTCTTGAAACCCTCTGAAAACACCCAAATTCACCAATTTTAACGAATTAAAAACACATCATCTGTTTTTAATCGATTTTCAACCCGTTACAAATTGTAACGAACCACCGTTATATTTGAATCTAACCGCCTCGAATTCGAAACCTTTGAAAGTCACAAAAAAAAGAGCCGGTCTTTCAACCGACTCTCAAATATTAAAACCTTTACCACAAAACAATTAATAACCCATCATCTTCTCGACTATCGTTAACGACTTTAATGAGATATCCCTTATTCCTCAAAAATTCCGCCAAATCAGACATCTTCATCCCTGAACCTGCAAGGAAAAGCTCGCCGCACTCTAAAACTACCCTGCTGTATCCTGCCATCGCAGAGTTCTTTATTTTATCTTTCACATACTTAACCACACCGGGATATTTTTTGTCGAAAGAAAGTTTTCCCCTCCTGTTACAAATTTTCAGTGCCTTTTTTGCCGTAATCATATTTACTCCTTATTTTCAATTGGTTTTTCGGAAACAATCTGAACCTCGTATCCAAGTTTCCGTTCGATTTCTTCAAGAGCCATTACCTTTGCGGACGAGTCGGGACGTTGAACCGCAACATAAACATAATAGGGCGATTGTACCTTTGCTGATGGCGTGAGAGGAGACTCAGAGTGTCCTTGCTGGAGAGAAATATCTCGGCAAGGTTCATAACATGCCTGTGTTGATATGAGCGTACAATCTTTTGGTTTATTAATTGTTTTCAAATGGATTATCCCGTCCATCGGAACACACAAATCGGGTATAATCAATTGGTATCTCTCTTCGTCTTTACCAGTACAATCAATCTGCACATCAAGATGAACGTCGCCAAGAGAGTCAGTCCAGGCTCTATAAATATGAGTAGACCTTTCAATGAACCCTGCGTTGCACAAGTCAATTTCGGTATTAGCTACATAACTGCTATATAAATCCATAATTTATTCCTTTTCCAATTCCAAAAAAACTATATATTCCCCCGTCTTCGCCCAAAATGTCTTTTACAATTACGGCAGATTATACCGTGCCGGGGGTATTTTCAAGGTATCGATTCAAAATTATACCCAGACGGGGTTAGTTAGGTTTTATAGCATTACTGCCAGATGTTGGCGACGCAGGTGGTTCCAAACGGCCTTTTGACGGTTGATAACCACAGGCTCGATCTTGTTTAAACATACTCTCCTCCAGCGCCTCAATAGCGACTTTCAATACCTCTTTGGAAACACGATACACATAATCTTCGTCGAGCCAATCTGCTACACGAACGTGATTCTTTAATTTTTCCAACGCTTCTTGTTTTATCATCGCCCGAGCACCGCCTTATAAAACTCAATAATGCCAATAACAAGCACAACAACCATCAACGCTCCAAATCCGCTCATCGCGCATTTCCACCTTTTTATTTTTTCTTTTTCTGATAACAGTATAACACAAAACCTTTTGTTTGTCAAGAGGTTTTGCGTTATTTTTAAAAAAAATTATGATTTTTTCTGCCGTTTTCTATTATAAAACCAATTCACAATTTTATTAATAGTTTCATAAATTCTATTCATAAACTTGTTTCTTGGCCTGCGTTTCAAAAGAGAGAAATCATCTTCTTGGTCTGTTGTACCCCACGCTTCGTTAATTTCGAAATCAAACGGCAATGTAAAATATCCATCTCCTGCGTAAAAAATACCCCAAGAATTTTGAATAATCCAACCCTTTTCGTTCCACCCAACAATCAGAACACAATGCCTATCGGAGTTCTCCGCGTCTTGCGGATAAGAATATGTATCATTGGCAATGTATGCCTTCTTTTTGCAGGTCATCGATGCGACGACGGGTCCGTGATTCATCAACGCGGTTTTAATTCCCTCGGGAGTTCTAACGCGATAATAAGAACCGATCCGATGCGGATATGCGAGTTCTCGATATTCCACCACCTTCTTATTGACATTCTTAATTGCGTCTGCCGTGTTATGGTTCCCGGGGCAATCTGTATAATAGCAGTCTCCGTATTTTTGAATCGTCTTGAGCGCATCACGAATCGCCATACCATCTCCGATATAATAACCGACATCCCGTGTTCCGTAAATAAATTCCGTGCTGAATTTGCGATACTTTCCGGTTTCGATTAAGTTATGATATTCAACAAGCGACGAAATAGCGTGGGCAACACAAGTTGGTTTCATCCCCTGATTTTTAATGTTGACCTTTTTGGGAAGTTCAAATGTTTTGGGGAAATTTTGACTCGCAATAATCTGATAGTCTCTTGCATCATACGGGCTTTCAATAACCTGTGTCTGCGAGAACTCTCGATCAAGAATCATTTCTTTTTCGAACATTGTTCCATATCCCCTTTTGCTTTTTGTTCTCTTTCCATATTTCTGATAATTGTCTTTTCTTTATCTGAATTGTCTGGGACTTCCGATACATCTTCGCCAGTCTCGTCGCCGTATTTCTTTGCATCTGCAGACACAACATCATTTCCCCAATCAATATTTGCGTGAGAAACACCCTCGTTATTTGCTGTCTTTAAATAAAGTTTTAATTCTTCATCGGATAAAACGACTGTTTTATTACTCTTCAATTGTGCTCGATAGTCTTTGAAACGGTTAGCCATATATTTTAGTTATTCTCCTCTTTTGTTTCGCAGGTAATAAATTCGCTATGCGGAAGTGTCTTAATCCACTCGCAGAAAGCTCTCCACTCTGGAAGCCTATGATTTTTACGTTGGGCGTAAATTGTTTTAAGTTGACGATAATTGGTTGTCATTCCTGCAGTCAGTTGAAATCCGCACGGGTTGGAATAAAGAATTTCAAGATACATATTCTTTTTCACATTTTCAGCAACGCTTCCTGGTCTTGCGTCTTTTGACAACTCACAATAATCATTATATTCTCTAATCTTTTCTTTCATAATATCAACAATTCTTTGGTCAACATATTTAATATATTGATTGTCGAGATTAAATCGAGTAATTCGATGCATTGTCGATTGAGAACTAACGAAATCAAGAAAATGATATCTTTGTGCTTCTGTCCAAGCTTTAACAGTAAAGGTTAAATCAAATTGGACGATTACTCCGGTAAGCCATTGGTCGTGTCCTGCCCCGCGTTCGCTCCTTGCGAGGGAGGCAATTCCGGGGGTCAAATCACTATTTAATTTACCAACATCTGTTGACATTGGATATTTGGCTCTTTTAATTGATTCTTCGAGTCCATAAACTTTTACATTTGAAATAATTTCTGAATAATCCATATTTTTTCCTTTATCTATGAAATTTAGGATTGTCGCGCTCATACGGCAATCGAGTATACCACAATTCGTCTATAAGATTTGAAAATCTGTCTCCATACATAATTTGGTCATACACATCAATCTTTGCCTGATTTTTAAAAATCTGACGTTTAATATGTTCGTCGGCAAAACCAAGCCAATCGAAAGACGCGTCGTCCGTCACATCGATCGAACAAGTATCTGGATTTGCGCATCCACACCACGGTGATAAAATGACCATTCCGTCAACCGTCTTGGTGATAACAAGTTCCCATTCTGCCTTAGACCAAAATCTCCACATAAATTCTCTTCGGAGAAATTCGGAAAATTCGTATTTGGTTGTGCATTTCTTTTTTAGTTGTTTGATTTCAAGTTCACGACGCTTTAGAACATCGTAATCTTCAATCCGATTGCCGTTTGTGTTGTAGTATTTTACAAGCAACTCAACCATCTTTACTCTCCGTTAACGAAATCGTACTCGTAATAGTCTTTGCTAACCATCACAAGAAAGTTATTTACGTCATCTTCGTCCGTTTGGAATACTGCTACGAATGTATCGCAGCGGCTCAAAAACGCATATCCGCCATTTGCCTTTTTATATTCTTCAACCGTATCGTCGATCATTTTAGCCGTTTCCTGTTCTGACAAAATTGCGACGTCCCCGTCGCCAGAAGAATTAAAGTGGTAGTATTCGTCTGGAAATCTTTCGGATGGTGACTTTTTCTTTGGCTTAAAAGCGACAGATGATATTGTAAAAATAATATTGGACGACCCGCAACACGGGCACTGCGTTACATTCTCTCCCGGGTCGAGTTCTGCCTCAAAGCCGCAGCACGGGCACGAAACGGAAGAGGGTGGCATTTTTTTGACCTTTGCTGGATTTCCTTGTTTAATAATCTTCATTCTCTTCTCCTTCCTCCAGAACCTCGCCGGTTTCTGGATCAATAATCATTTGTTGAATTCGTTTCGGAATCTTTTTCAATTTAAATCGTCTTCCAAGATATTCTTCTCCATCTGCGCACTCAACCGGTGCATATGCATCCTTTTCTTCAATAACGTCCAAAATCTGCTCATCAAGCAGACTCCAGACGAAATCCCAATTGAACTTTGAATAACTCTGCGAAAGCGCTTTAATATATGTCAGCACGTCCATCGGAAGCATTTCAAGTTCGTCATATTCGGCGCGAATTTCGTCTCGAATCGAATCAAGAATTTCCATTCGAATTTCGTCCGCCTGTTCTTCGTCAGAATTGTTGAAAATCTGATTGACAATTGTGATTGCTTTTTTGTTATTGAATCTCCGATACATATCTCGGAATTTGCCAAGAATCTCCGGGTCGAACTTATACTCATCAAGATTGTAATACGGAAGCAGACTGACACAATTCTTGTTATACTGTATATCGAAGTCCGTATCTTCAATCATATGACATAAAATGTTCATCGTACAATTCGTGTTCAAGACCGGGGAAAACTGGTGATAATTTCTGATAAAGTTTTTTTCTTCGGGCGTTTTATTCTCTTTCGTCAGAAGTTTCTTTAATCTCGTCCGATATGTGCATTTTGCGATTTCGTCGTATCTCTTTTCGTGTATTTTATACGAAGTGTTCAATTCTGGATATAAATATTTAAAGAAATACGGTTTCTTGTTAATAACAAGGGAGTTATGATATCTCTTTGCTTTAATTACATCCTCCGGGGCATCTTTTTCAACCTTCTGTGTGCGAAGCCATTCGTCTTTCGGAGGGCCTTTTGCTTCAACGCCCTTAATTCGGTCGATTTCCTGTCCGTTGATTTCGCGAAGAAGCTTTTTACGCAACTCTATTTCATCTCGCTGACGTTTTTGGTCTGGTCTCTGGAACAATGGAAGCATTGCTTCAAGCTGCGTGGAATAATTGCTATATGTTCCGACCTTCGTTCCAAATCCACGCAAGTCTGTTTTTACGAATTCGCGGTGGCAGATTTTGTGAACAGGAGCCGATTTTTTGTCGTAGCTAATTGGATTTGTCACATCTTTCATCGAACCTTTTAGGAGAATTTCGTTGTCTGATGACATTACTAGGTCCCCATCGACTGTTATACCCTCGGTTTCCCGATATTTATTAGGGGAGTAGACTATACAATCATCGTTGATATTATCTCGGATGCCCTTGGTAGTCGTTGAGAGCTATGGCTTTTCATATCTCTGCGGATTGTCCAATCCAAAACGTTTTTACTTGATCAAATTGGCGTTATCCAATCTTTAAGTAGTTTTGGCTCTAAGGAGTTTCCCGCATATTCAGGATTTTTATTACGCATCACTACGTAAGCGACCTCGACGTTTTCTTAAATCGCTGTCCGAATGTCTTAATGTGCTCAAATCATAAATCGAATAAATTATTCCGCTTTCAATCCATTTATACCATTTATCCGCTTCGCTACTTTTATATAACTTACAATGATTGACTTCGTGTTTGTCCAGAAGCGGGGACCGACATAACACAATGTCTTTTTCAGGATCGTATCTCTTGTTCCAGAAATTTGAATAAATATATTCTCCAGGAACTTCGCCTTTTGGATCAAGTCCTAACGCACTTCGACATTGTGCGATTGGATCTGAAATCATAAATGAGTAATTACCTCTAACCCAAATCTTTCCAATTTTTGCTTGAGTAATGCTTCGAATTAGGTTTCGATAAATCTTCCGTTGGACATATGTGTCTTTTAGAAAGTCTGGATTTTTTACAACAGCTTTCATTGCAAGACTTTGTGCTCTCGTATAAACATCATTATACTCAATCTGATAATCTTCTGAAAATCCTCCAAGCGAATACAGCATTGCATATAACGGATCTCCGGAGCAAACCTTTTTAATCCAATCAATTGTTGGTTGAACAAGGTTTTTAATGTCGTCTTTATTGATATTCAAAACCTGAATTATTTGGTAATTTGCAAGAACCCATTCATCATCAAACTTTCGATTATATCTTGAAACGCCCCAACCAATTTGTGCCATTTCGATATATTCAGAATAATCTTCCCAGTTCAAATAATACTTATACATCTTGAACTGCGATTCTGAAAGAAGAACATCGATTTCGTCAACTTTATATGGATGCCCCCATTTGTCATAAATATATTCAATTCCATTTTCTTTCGCATATGCGTGAAAATCGAACGGGACAAGGTTTCCTTTAACGAATATTGAACGAACGACATATGAACTTGCAACATATCCAAGGTTCATTTCCTGCGACCATTTTTGCGCCATTTCCGGAGAAACAAGTCCTTGCCCATCGCAAGAATTCATTGTAATGTCAAGAACCCTTTCTTCAACCTTCTTCTTTCCATTTTCGTCCGTTGTGATCCAATCCAACTTTTGATTTGGAAGTGTTGTGAAAAAGTCTTTGATAACACAAACGCGCGGGGTTGAAACCCACAAAATTGACGATGTAGAAAGGGCAAAATACGCCGAAAGTTTGGCAAGATTGAATTCTTTAACTCGATTGTTGAAATCGCACATCAACCGATTGGTTAATTCTTCTGCGATTTCGGCATTAACCATTAAAACACAGTTATGTCTAATTTGTCCAGCAGATGCGCTAAATCGAACATATCGGATTCCATTAATATAAAATCCGGATTTTGAAATTCTTTTATATTCTTCTTTCTTTTTTACTTCAACAACAACGAAGTCTTTAACAAATAGTGTATTTAGGATTGCTTGCCAAAATATTTTAGCTTCTTTACTTCGTCCTTCTTTTTTCGCTCTATGGAGAGAATTTCGAAGAAATTGAATATTTGAAAAAATTTCTTTGTAATTTCTGTTGTCGCCACGAATTTTTCGTGCTTGGTCAAACGCAATATTATCTCCGCAAGAAACTAAGCATCCTTCTTGCGCCGCTCGGCGTGGAGTATAATCTTTAATATCTAAATTATTTTCGCAAATAAATGCGGAAGAGAACTTGTAAATCTGATACAAATTCTGTTCTCTAATTGGCATTATTCCACCTCTAATTGAAATGCTTGTTTTACCTTTTCTCTTAAGTCATCAAGAGAATCATCATTAATAATTGTGCTATCATATTCAGAAAATGTGCTCATTTCTGTTTCTGAAATATGTGATTTTTGTTCCGGAGTAAGTCCGTTGTCAAAATTCGGTCTTTCAATACGGATGTTTTTATAATCAAAATCCAAAAATCCAAAAGCCTCATTCTTATATCGGCAATCCGGAATCAACATATATTCTTCTGGACATCCGAGAGCAATCTGTCGAGCAATATTAACCCAGCATTGCGGATTGTTCTGCCGATAATATGTTCCAACGCTTTGAAGAATCGTTCTTCCAATTGGTCCTTTGTCGCCTTTAATCCAATTATATGAATTTTCACACAACGACTTAAGAGCATCGGCAAAATGATATACAAGAACCGTCTTTCCTGCTTTTTCCAACTCTTCTTTCAAGAATGTCGCACTTTGATCTTTTCCGTGTCTCGCGAATCCTGAAAACAAAATAATTTTAGTCGATTTCACAGTTAGCATCTCTCCATAAACACATCTGAATTTTCAAGAGCAAACTCTAAAGTTTCGATTATCTCTTTCCAGCTATTCATTATATAAAGAGGCTCACTCGTTATGTCTGTTCGATTCCAATAAAAGTCTCGATTATTTTTAAATAAAATTTTTATATTCGCGTTGCTTCCAACCAGGCAGTCTGTTCGATCATCAATTTGAATTCCATAATCCATATCGATATGAGACTTGTCAAAATTCTGCTCTTCTTTTGAATCAAATCTGCATCCAACAACTTTTGCTTTCGGAAGATGTTTTTTAAAATATTTTTGTTTATGTTCAATATTAGATTTATGCCCTTTTGTTACGATATTCCATTCAAAATCGTTTTCGTGTTTAAGATAAAAACTTTCAAAATCTGGATTAACTTTTACGATATTAAAGAATTCTTCCGAGTTATATATTTCAACTATTCTTTCATTTGTCATATACGGGAACAAAGACCGATATTTCCAATCTCGAAGCTCTTTATGTGTTTTTGGCGGATTGACATTGTCTTGTCGATTAACAATATCAATGAAAGCTTTTGATGATTCTAAAATTGTATCATCAGCGTCTATGAAAAGCTTAATTTTTCTCTGTTGAATATTATCCATATAAATTAGCTGAAGTATGTAACTGAAAACATTACATCAATAACCCTCCTGTTTTATTGTTTAGAGAACTCTGACATTCTCTTTTCTTGACTATATTATATCATAAATTTATGTTTTTGTCAAGTGTATTTTATAAATTTTTTATTTTTTTCTAAAATCATAAATTTTTTATAAAAATGAAAATAAATAAGATAAGTAAAAATAAAAATATCAGAATAAGGATTATGATGTTCATAATATGTTTACAAAAATTTTTTAAGATATGTATTGACAAAATGATTTTTTTGGTGTATAATAGGGGTGGTTGGGCGGGAATAGATAATAAAAATAAGTATATAATATAATATATATAATACTTGATATTAGTGATATATAGATACTAGTAATAGATATTAATAATATATAATAACGCGCGCGTATACAATAAGAAGTAGGAAAAATAAAAACAAAGAAATTTCTAAAAACCTCTTGACAAAATGGGTTTTTATGGTATACTGTATATGAGTAAAAGACGATCGGAGGTTTGTCGGTGAAAAACAAAGAAATCAAGGCGGTTTATGATTCATTTATAAAAAACGGGACAGAAACAACGGAGGAATTCGAAGATTTTTTCCTGCCGTCTGTAAAAAATAAAGACGCAAAGAAAAAACTTCTTGGGAAGATGAAAGAAGTGTGGCTTGAGAAAATTCAAAATCAATCGCTTGACGAGCTCATGATATCGTTTTATGATCTTGAAATTGAGTTTTTGAAGTCGATGCCGAACGAAAAGATAAAAAGATTATTTTATTCATTACTTTGCTTTGAAAAACTCCACTGGCACGAGTCCGGTTGGATTCGTTTTGAAATCGATGAGCTTGCGGAGATTGGTGGTTTGAAGACGCTGAAATGCGAAGATTTCGCCGATTTGGTTCCGTTCGGATTAAAGATGCGAGTAACTGGAAGTAAGAACGCCGTTTCGACATATTATTCAATCGGCTGGACGATAGAAAAGCAGACCGGGAAACACCGAGAAAAGAAGGCCGTGGATGTTTTGGGAACTGAATGTACGGAGAAGTTTTGGGAGGTTGTGAATGCTTCCAATTGACAAAGAAGAAAATTGTAAAAGAATGATCGAAACCGGGCAATATCAAATTCCTAGATCTCGAGGAAAAGAAGATAAATGGCTTTTTGCGTATTTGAAGAAAAATGGCGTTGGACGAAATGAGGCTTATCAAATTTGGCTTCCAATATTTCAAACAAGACATTTCTCATATCGTGGACAGAGCGACCCAACATTTATTTTTAATGATTTGTGGGAAAACACGCAGAAAGTCAGATTCAAATCAAGAGAAGAAATCGTTTTTTATGAAAAAGAAATTTCGTTCTTAAAGAGTTTAGATCTTCCTCGTTGGGAAAAAGAGTTTTTTATGATGCTTTTTGCCACGATAAAGGCTCGCGGAGTAAATCGATTTTATTATCTTTATATTGGAGACATAATTAAATTCACTTCAATTTCGAGTAGGCGCGGAGACGAGTCTTATAAAGTATTTCATGATGGTTTAAAAAACAAAGTTTTTAAAATTAAACATGAAAAGGTTTGGGATTATAAATATGGAAAATATAACTCCGTCGAGTATAAAGTAATCCCGCTTTTAAAAACAAGCGGCGAAGAAAAATATAGATTCAAAAGTCTTGTAGATGTTCCGGATTGTTTTGATGAAATGTTTGGGTTTAGAACTTGTGAAAGCTGTGGAAAAGAGTTTGAGATTAGTTCAAAGTGTCAAAGGAAAATTTGTTATGAGTGCTATTGTGCAAAACTAACAAAAAAGAACTCTGAAAAATTAAAAAAATTGGCTAATACCCACCAATAACGCAATATCTTATATGGATAAAAGAGTAATAAAAAAAATAAACAATTAAAAGATATCCTCTATATTTTAATATGGGGTGTGCGAAAAGAAAATGTGGTAAAAACAAAATAAAATTGTAATTTGTTTAACAAGGAGTTGTTTAATATGAAATTAAATAAAGCATTTAAATTTCGACTATATCCAAATCATATTCAAATGACTCTTCTTGTTAAAACTTTTGGATGCTGTAGATTTGTTTACAATAAAATGTTAGAAGATAAAATTAAACATTATCAAGAAACAAAAGAAAATCTATTAGTAACCCCGGCGATATACAAGGAGGAATTTAATTTCCTTAAAGAGGTTGATTGTTATTCGCTGTGCAATGAACAAATGCATCTCCAAGCAGCGTTTAATAATTTCTTTAGAAGTCCAAAAGTTGGTTTTCCGAAGTTCAAAAGCAGACGAAAAGACAAAAATAGTTTTACAACGAGTAATGTTAATAATATGATTCGAGTAAATGACAAATATCAAATTCGATTGCCAAAACTTGGCTGGGTTAATTTTGTTGAACATCGAAAGATTCCATCAAATTACAAAATTAAATCAGTTACAGTTACTAAAACACCTTCTGGGAAATATTATATTTCAGTCTTAACGGAATACGAATATGAAATTCCAGAAAGAGTTTTGAATAAAAATAAATCTCTTGGATTAGATTATAGTTCTCACGATTTTTATGTCGATAACCAAGGCAAAAGTCCGGAGAATTTACATCATTATTACAGAGATTTACAAGATAAGTTGGCATTTCATCAGAGAAAACTTTCTCACATGGTAGAGGGAAGTAATAATTATCAAAAACAAAAGATTGTTATTGCCAGAATTCACGAGAAAATCGCTAATCAGAGGAAAGACTTTATTGAAAAAGAATCGACAAAACTCACACGATTATATGATGTTATTTGTTTAGAAGATATTAATCTCCAAAATATTTCTCAATCATTAAAATTAGGAAAGAGCACTTTAGATAATGCTTTTGGAATGTTTAGAGTAAGATTGGAACAGAAAATGTTAGTAGAAGGAAAGAAAGTTATTAAAATTGATAAGTGGTTTCCTTCAAGTAAAATGTGTAGATTCTGTGGGTGTATTAATAAAAGCCTAAAACTTTCCGATAGGGTTTGGATTTGTGAGTGTGGAGCAATTTTAAATCGAGATGAAAACGCCGCAATAAATATTCTAAACGAAGGATTAAAGCAATTAGCTTAATTCAAACAAAGAACCGCAGGAACTGCGGGGATAGCCTGTTAATACTGTTGGTCAATGGTTGCCGTGAAATTTTTAGTACGGTGGCTAAACTGACTTGAGCAGGAAACCTCGATGTTTTAGCATCGAGGGCGGTTCACATAAAAGCTGAATTTCAAGCTAAAATTCGTCTGCCATTCGCAGACAATAAGATTAAAAGTGTTTTAAAAGGAGATTTGATGGATGGTAGACGAAAAGTATCAAATGAAAGATGGAGAGTCAATTGATGATTATATGATTCGAGCGAGTGCGCTCGGTCAGCAAAATCGTTTAACTTGGCAGGAAATCGCAGACATTATTAATGAAGAGACGGATTTGTCTTTTAGTGAATCAAAATATCGCAAGAATTATCGCACATATTGTAAAGGCGTCGAAGCCGGAGCAAGGAGTGTGGAAGAGGAATCAATTGATGAAGAACCCGTTGTAAGTTTTACAGCAGAAGATTTTGAACTTCGTCAGAGATATCAGACGGCAACCGAAAAGCTCCCGTATTATCGACTGATGAGACAAGATTCTCGGTTTGAAAGATTTTATCGACTGATTGCCGATCAGATCAAACAACTTCCTCCTCCAGATTATATTGCATCGATTGATTACGATGGCAACGATGAAGAAGATATGGAATATGTTCTCGGTCTTGCCGATCTCCATATTGGTTCTTGTTTTGATGGAGTAAATAATTCGTACTCTATTGCGGAAGCAAAGAGACGTTTTGACGTTCTTCTTGGCTATATGATCAATTTTGTTCAGAAGAAGCGTATTTCAAAGTTGAAGATTTTGTCACTTGGAGATATCGTTCAAGGCATCCTGCGAATTTCAGATCTTCGTTTGAATGAGGGTCCGGTCGTTGATTCGTTCGTTGTTACGGTTCGACTGATTGCTGATTTTTTGAATAAGTTGAGTGCGTATTGTCGAATTGAGTTTTTGATGGTCTGCTATTCCAATCACGATCAGCTTCGTCCGCTTGGAACAAAAGCGAGCGAACTCGCATCGGAAGATATGGGAAAGATTATGTTTGCATATTTAACCGATGTTCTTGCGTTGAATGAAAGAATCCAAATTATTGGAGACACAAATCAAGACAGTCTCGAATTTAACATTTGGGATTTCCATTGTAAAGCGATGCACGGACATCAGATTAACAATCCCGCGACCGTCAGCAAAGACCTTGCCAATAGAGATCGCAAATTTTATGACTATGTATTTTTGGGCCACACTCACTCTGCTCGTGAGATTATTACGGCAGAAGGAGAACATCACAATATTCAAACATTGACGCTTGGAAGCTTTATTGGTTCTTGCCCGTATGCAGATAAGTTGATGGTGGGTTCGAAGGCAAGCTGCTCGGTCTACGGTTTCCATCGTAAATACGGACACGTTGAAAGTTATACTTGTATTTTGAATTAAAACAGAACCCGGCAAGCCTCTCATAGAAGCTCAAACCACCGGGACTTTCATAGGATAAGAACCACCCGGAGTTTCCGGGTGGTTCATTTTGTTAAAAAGGTGATTGAAAGGGGGAAATCCTTATATGATTTATAAGAAGCGTGTTGGCGACCGGAAGTATGTTGGAAACAAACCTCCGGAGTTGCCAGCATTAAAATACCAGTCGATGGAGCTTTTTGACAAACCTCGTAAACAGGCGGTTTGCGATTGCTGCACGACAACCAGAACAATTGAAGAATTTCCATATGTTTCCGGCGCAGACATTTATGTGGTAGGGGAAAATGGGCGCAGAAGAGCAACGTTTTGTATGTATTGCTGCGTTAAGTTTTGTGAGCGTATGGAAGAAAAATATGGAAACCAATATAAAGCATTATATAGATTATGTGCCTTTATCGGTCTGTATTATGACGACGCCCTTGCACACCGCGTATGGGAAGAAGATAGGGAATATGAGAACGGAGAAAAAGTAAGCGAATTTATTTCTCCGTATGAACTATATATAAGAGCTGTTCAAGACGATCCTCGGCTTGAACGTAAATCGTTTATGGATGAAGGAGACGTGCCGTTTGAATACATCGTTCAAAAGCAGCGCAATCTTTCTATAACGGAAGAACTATCAGAGCAGGGGCGCAGAGACAGACAGGAAATAATGGAAAAATTCCACTACGACCCCTTTGAAAAAGAACCGGCAAAAGACAGAGGAAGGTTGTATGCTGACCTCGTAACACTTTACGATGACGCAATGGCAACAGACCTTGTTCGTCAGCGTGCGGCAATTGAGGTTGTTAAATCTTTTTATCGAATCGATACGATTGGTCAAACGATTCAGGAACTTCAGGCATCGCCGCAATCAATGGTGGACAACGCAAAGGTTTTGAAAGACCTAATCGACCAAAAATCAAAAGAGACAGCGATGGTTACGTCGTTCTCTAAAGACCACGGATTCGCAGAGCGTTATCAGACCGGTAAAACAAAAGGCGCGGGCACGCTATCGAGCGTTGTCAGAGATGGTTTTTATAACCACTTCGACAAGTTGGCTGTTAATAAGTTTGATATCGAAACTTCGAACGCAATGAGACAGGTGGCAGATATTAGTGCCGCTTCGATGATGAATCAAATTCAGTTATCAAGTGACGATTTCCGCAAGATGGTGGAAGAACAAGCAGAAAAGATTAGAGAACTAACAGAACAGGTTGCGGAGTTGTCCGAAGCAAACCGGCTGTTGAAAGAAAAAGAAATCAAACAGCAGCTTCTGGATGAATATGTTAAAGATCTGAAAGAGAAGGGAATTACTGATAATGAGGTAATTAGAGAAGCCGTCAAAAAAGCGCAAACTAAAACATATTATCCGAAAGACGGATTGACGGATGGTGATGGACAATGATTTCGGTTTATAATAAAAAGTCAAATGTCGAAATCAACGCCCGTCGCTTGGAGCAACTTGAACAATGGGGTTCAATTATTCAATACGGGAGGCAAAACCCCGTTTGGTTTATTGAACAAATTTTGGGATGTCCACTACTTGATTATCAGAAGTTTATGATTATGGGCGGCTGGACTGCTCAAAAGGCAATATATGTTCAATCGCGTGGTAGTGGTAAATCTTTCGTTGCTTCGCTAATTATTATGGCGAAAACAATTCTCTATCCGGCATATTCCGCATATATTATGGCTCCGACTGCTCGTCAGTCGAATGAATTGTTCAACAAGATCAAAGACATTGCGCTCCACAACATTCAAACTCTCGCAGGAAACGATGTGTTTTTGGGAGAAACCGTTAAAACGAATGGTAATGCAACTGGTTTCGTAACTGCGTCAGGAGACCCACACGTTGATTTATACAATGGTTCGAGTATTACGGCGCTGAACGGTAGCCCGAAGGGACTTGTGTCAATTCGTTCTTCTGGAAACTTTTATGATGAGGCAGGAAAGCTGTCTCACGACTTCTTTAGCTTAACAGAGCCGTTTACAATCGTTAGTTCTGACTTCCGCGCCGGAGTTGATCCGGAGGTATATCCAAAGAATGTTCCGAACCAATGTTATTACTTTTCTTCCGCCGAAGATACAAGCACATATTTGTGGCAGTTATATCGCGACGGAGCGAAGAGAATGGCGATGGGTTTTACTGATTATTTTGTTTGCGATATTAGCTGTCAAATGCCGCTGCATCCGACAATGAACGGAAAGCCGTATACGCCGCTTTTCCCGAAGGAAGACGTGGATGCCGCAATGCGTTCCAATGAATATAGAGCGAAACGTGAGTATTACAACCTGTTTGACCTTACGGGCGGAGTTGACAATATCGTTTCTAACGACAGTATTTATCGAAACGAAAAGCAATATTTACCTCTCACAACCAATCCAGATCCAAAATCCGGAAAGAAATATATTATTACAATCGACCCTGCGCATCAGATTGATAACTCTTTTTGTCTGATTACAGAAGTTTGGAAAGATAAAGAAAAGGGCTGGATGGGTCGTTTTGTGAACGGTTACAATATGATGAAATTATTGCCGAACGGCGATAAAAAATTATATACGATGCCGGAGGCGGTTGAATTTATCAGAGAGGTTATGGTTTGTTACAACGGTGCCGCCCCTGATTGGGAAAACATTATTCTATTTGTTGATCCCGGTTCTGGTGGAGGCGGCTTGATGATTGCCGACTTCTTGCGACAGGATTGGGTTGATAAAAATGGAAAACAGCATCGTGGCGTTATCGATATGCAAGATGAAAATAGTGCAAAAGAAAGATTTAATTATCCAAACGCGATTGAAGATGTTCTGCATCTTTATACACCGCAAAAGTTTAAAAATTCGATGTTTGCCGCGCTTTCAGAGATGGTTGCGCAGGATTTGTTACAATTTCCCGAACCTTGTCCGAGAGGCGACACAGCATATTTTGAAAGCGGAGAAGTAACGTTGACATTTGAAGATCGAAGAGGATTAATCGAGCTCGATCTTATGAAAGAAGAAATCAAATCAATTAAAAAGATGACGACCGACAAGGGTAATGTTAAATATGGTCTTGCGCCTTCTGTTGAAAAGAAGATGCACGATGACCGTGCCTCAGTAGCATAGGGCACGTTAAATTTTCTCTAATTGACTCGGAGGTCCAGAGATGGATAACGAGGGGCAAGTTTAAATACAGCCTGAACGACTTAACGAGAAAACCCAAATTGGTGGGATGCAAAAGTCTGATCTCATACTATAATCTAAAAATGAAATATGAGAGGCGAGGTCGAGTGTAAAGACACTCTTGGAAGAACCTTGCCGTATAACAAAAATGATTGCGGGTCGGCCGCTGCATATATTCTTTCCCTTCTTCGTAAAGAGGATGAATTTGGCGGAAAGCAAAATGTGATGGATTTTTCCAAACTTTACGGCGCATCTGCTAAAACGTTGAACAAAATAAATAATCAAAAAAGAAGAAGTCCGTTTGCTGGTGGTTCTAATCCGTTCAGAAGACGGTGATTGGAGTAAAAGTGTGAAAGATAAAGAAAAAGAATTAAAAGATAACTTTTATCCACAGTGTTACAAAATTCATTTAGATATTTCAACGGTAAACGTTAATAATTTAATTGAAGAATTATCTAAAATATCCAATATGATTTTTGATGGGTTAATTCCCGTCGTATATTTGCGGTGGGGATATTTCAAAAAAGATCTGACCGATTTGTTATCGAAAAAGATAACAAATGAATTTTTCTGTGAAGAGGTTAAACTCGAGTCTTGCGTCGGTCAGTCCAACATCGTTTCGGTCTTCTTCAGGGAAAATTATGAAAATGCCTTTGCGGAATATATCAACCAAGAGAAGCAGAAAGAACTTCTGAAAATCGAGGAGAATATTCGCAGAGCAAACGAGCGCTTGAACAAGCGTATCAGAGAAGCAAAGGCTTCTCAAAATAATTAAAAAAAAAGAAAGGAGCAGAATATGGCAGATGATGTCAAAAACGGGCAAGAGCCCAAAAAGCGCGGCAGACCGCCGAAGGTCAAGCCGGAGCCCGTAGTGAATGAGGCTCCTGAACGGCTGGAAATGGTTTCAAAATCTAAAACACCAGCATCGATAGAAAATGTGATGAAAGATTTGACCGGGCTTTACAAGAGGGCGCTTGATGGCGGCTGGTGCGGCGGTGTTGATTTTAACCAATACAACCCGTTCCTTCAAAATGATAGATTAAAGATGTTAAACACTCGCCCTGGCACAATGGGGAGAGAGGATTTAACGAAGGCTCTTAAAACTCCGGGGGAAAGTGAACTTGGACTTCGTGCAGAAGCGTGGTCGATGAGTTCGACGCAGTATCTTTATTACAAGATTTTGCGTATGGCAGCAGATATCCCGATGTTCAAATATTATCTTGTTCCGGAGCTTCTTGAGAGGGCGGAATACAATAAGGATGATTTTAAAAACGATGACAAGTTAGTTGACGACTGGCTGTCTCAATTTGACGTTAAAAATACGCTGAAGAAGACTGCGTTGGAAGTGAAACGTGAAGGAAAGGCGATTTATCTTCTCCGCAACAGCATTTCCGGTACGGGTAAAAACAAAACGGTCAATTATGCAAAGTGGCAAAAATTGCCGAGTGAATATGTTAAACTTGTTAAAATCGGAGAACACGGGTATATTGCTTCGTTCAACTTTATGTTGTTTTTGAATCCGGCATTTTCTGTTTGCCAATATCCCGAATTTATTCAGGACATTTGGAATGATCTCGTTAACTCTGGGGCTGTTTCTACAGCTGGCTGTGGAAACAGATATTTGCCGTGCGGCACGTATTCGTTCGCGGATGGAAGAGAAGTTAAACCCGGAATTAACGTTAATAAACTTTTGAATTATTCTTATGAATATCGCGGCTCAAATGGAAAAGAAACTCTGCGGGGAAGTCTTGAGATTACCAGCAAGTCGCTTACCGAACGCGCTTACTTCTTCTGGGTTCAAATGCCGCAAGATTTGTGTTATACATTCTGCAGCGACAGCTCTAACCCGTGGGTTGTTCCGGACACCGCAGGGCTTCTCCTTTCTTTGGACGAACTGGCTGATTACGATACGCTTCAGGGGCTTGTTGAAAGTACGCCATTGACGGCGCTTTTGACTGCAGAAGCGGAGACGATTCCGAACCCGAACCCAGGTCAAGACCAATCTGTTTTGAACCCGGAGACAATCGCCGGAATTGAAGAGCATTTCAATTCGTCGACCTCGACAAACCTTGAAGCGTTGTTTGCGCCTTTGAAGAATTTCAAGCTTTTGTCTCTTCCAAGTCAGCCGAACAGTTCAGAGATTTCTGCGAACGCAACAAAGAATGTTCTGACGAGGGCCGGACTTGGTGGGCTTATTACGACAACCGACAAACCTTCTGTTTCGCAGGTTAAAACGGCGCAGTTGCTCGCAGAAGCGGAAGCGCATTTTGTCACACTTCAATTTGAGTCCGTTTTGAATATGATTATTAACAAAATAATCGGAACAAAATATCATTGGGGGCTCCATATTTGGGGCGGAATCTTTACATTTAACGATGAAATCAAGAGAGATAAAGAGTTGTTTGTTGCTGGAGCAACATTTGTTCTTCCGAAACTTGCGTCTGCGTATGATTTGAGTATACGTGATACTCGGGCGGTTCAGCAATACATTGACTCCTTTGATATCTATGATGACTTCAAGACCGTTACGCAAGTGCGCCAAGAGAATATTAACGAACAAAAATCCGTTTCGGACACTGTTTCAACTGGTCGAATCGGGCGTCCGCCAAAGGAAGATATGGACATAGAGAACGATAACACGGCGGCTTCGAAAGACGGAGGGTTAGACACGGCAGATACTCGCGAATACGCGGCAAAAGAGCCGGTGATTGGTGTCTGCGTCGTCTGCGGAGCAGAGTGCGACGGTATTTTGTGCGATGATTGTCGTGAAAAATATGACGCGGAGGTGTAAATTATGGGTGATATAAAAAAGAAAAAATGTCAACACAACATTAACAAACCGAACGCCACCGTAAAATTTTTGGACAACTTCAAGACAATGGTTGTGCCGGACACAAAATATGGTGTTTGTGTTTGTTGCGGAAAGAGTTTTGAGTTTGATGCTAATAACAAAATAATCAAGAAAGGAGGGCGTTCTAATGTTAATGACAGGGGGGACAAGAGACAAACTGAATGAAGTTCTCACACATAGTTTTCTTCTTAATATGATTTGCGACAACGCGGTATATCAGATTGATTATTCGGTTTATCCGGTTACTGCGCACATTGTTCACGAATCATACGCGCACTATTGGCCGCAGGTAGCGGATAAATGGTCTGATCTTATGATTGAACTAAACGCCAAACCGGTTCGCGGCGATCTTCATGCTGATTACGAAGACTATGAAGGGAACCTTTCCGCAATTTTTGCCGACATTGCAAGAGCGACGGAAGATTACAGAAAAAAGATTGTCGAGCTAATCGAGCTTGCCGAATTAAACGAAGACAAGGAAGTTGTTTTGATGGGAGAGGAAATTCTTCTCCAAATTATGCCTTACAGAAAACAGGCGGATATTTGGGCGGTAGAATCAAAGAGATATGAAGGAAATTATAAATCTTTTGACGCTCGAATAGAAACATTCACAACAATGATTCCCATTGTTGAGTAAAGAACGACAACAAAATTATGATTGGTGGAGATTTCTTTGAAGCAATTCAAACATACGGGATTTTAACCGTAATTATTGGATTTGCTCTTTTTGCGGTTTGGGAAGCAATTAAGAGCCGCATTGAAATAAACGAAAAAAAAGAAGAAAAAGCTCTCAAGATCAAAGAAGAAGACGCCCGGGAAAAACGAGAAATCGAAAGATCGAAGATCGAAGCCGAAAGATACGAAAAGCTCGTTAATATAATTGTCGAAGTCGTTCAACGTGGACCGGTTCACACGGTTGAGGAACAGGAAAAAGACCGAGAAATACACGAAACAGTTCAGCATTATTTGGATTGTTTGGTAAAAGAGGGTGCAGACCGCGCTTTTTATTTTACCTTTCACAATGGTGGAAAGGACGCAATGGGCAGAGGACTTCTGAAAATGTCAATGTTTTCAGAGAGCGTTGCTCGCGGTCAGCATATTATCTCTGGCTTTCAAAATGTTCCAAGATCAATGCTACCGGTTGTTTATAAACGGTTGGACGAGAGTGGAGATTATTATATTAAAAACGTTGAAGACATTCAGGACGTTGATCAAATTGTTTACAATTTTATGAAGGGACACGGCGCTAAAGCCGCTATGTTCCGGGTTATTAAACGCGATGATGGTCTTATGCTTGGATATGTTGGAGTTGAGTTTAACACACTGGATTACGATTTTGAGAAGCAAAAGAAAAATCTTTGCAAAAAGGCAGACAGAATTGCCGGGGCAATGCTCTACATTAAAGAATATGAAGAGGGCGAGGAGGAGGATTAAATGGGCGAAGAAAAAAACATTTTGCGGTTTGATCTGTCCTCAAAACAGATTAAATTTAAAGACATTCTTTCAAAAGAATTTGTCGAGTTGGAAATTTGGGCGATTTCAGATGTTGACCCAAACAGAAATAACTCGCACTTTACTTATGAATCGCTAAAAAAAGCCGTTGAGAACGGCTCGATGAAAAACAAGCCGATTGTTGGGTTTTTTGAGAACAACAATTTTACAGCACACGAAGGACACGCGGATTATGATTTAGAGCTCGACAAGGAGTTTTGGAATACAGAGCGTGGCGAGAGGATTCTCGGATGGATTAGAGAATCCGACCCCGTGGAACTTGTTGAAAAAGACGGATTGCATTGGGTGAAGTTTCGTTGTGTTTTATGCACAACATATTGTTATGCACAGGTAAAGCGTCTGTTAAAAGACCGGCGCAAAAAGGTTTCCGTGGAGATTACCGTTCATAAGTCGGACGTGCGTGAGGACGGGGTTTTAGACATTCTTGACTTCACGCTTAATGGAACGACAATTCTTGGAAGCAAGAACGGCAAAGAGGTGCTTGAGGGTATTCCCGGAGCACATCTTTCTATTCTTGAAAATCTTGACACAGATGCGCTTATGGCGCAAAAAACAGCTCTTTCTTTCGCTTACGAAAAGGCTTTCGGGGCGGATGAAGATAAATCTGGTGATACTGCAGAAATGCAGCCCCCGGAACAAAAATCTGAGAGGAAGGAGGAGATAAAAATGGAGAACGAAAATGTAGTTGTCGAAACCGAAGTTGTTGAAGATTTCGCGAAAGATGATATTGGCACGAAGTCCGCTCTTGAAGTTGACAAGTCTAAAGACGCAATGTCTGGAAAGCCTTGGGGTGAAGTAGACAAAGCAGAACTTCGTAAGCGCGTGATTGCGGCAGAAAATTTCAAATCTATTGCGGATGATGTTTTCCTCGATCTCAGAGAGGGTTGGGAAGACGGCGTCGAAGGCGCTCTGAAATATCCCGTTATGTGCATCGAAGGCGAAAAGCTCGTTTATAATCGTGGCGGGCTTGCTTCCGCAAAGGCGTATGCCGAAAAGAATAACGATGAAAAGGTTCTTGGTAAGCTGAAGAAGATTTATGAGCATCTTGAGCTTGACGAGGACGAACACGAGAAAGAGGCCGCTGAACATTGTGAATATTGTGAGGATTATGATTGCAAGATAGAGGAAGCGATTCCTTCTGAAGAGTCGGCGCCTTGCGAGTGTCCGGATGATCGCGGAGAACTCGTGATGGAAGAGCCAAAGTCAGAATGTAAGTGTGAAGAGCCTGAGCATATGGATGAGCATCCGGAAGATGGTTGTGGTTGCGATGATGAAGATCACGACGAGGACGAATGCGACGAGATGTGTAAACTTCAGAAACACTGCGATGATCTGGAGGCAAAGTGCGCCGAGTATTGCGATGTTATTGCAAATATGAAAGCAGAGCACGAAGCCGAGATGGCTAAATATGCGGATTATGAGGAAATCAAGTCTCGTATGGAAAAGGCTGAAGAGAAACTTCGCGAGCAGAAGCTTGCGGAGATGAAAGAGTATGCTGAATCCATTATGGCTAACGAGAAAATTGAAAAATGTGATCACGATAGGATTTGCGAAAAGTGTCTGTCTGGTGAATATACCAAGAAAGAGGAAATTTTTGCAGATGTAGCAGTGGCTGCTTTCAAGAATCGTTCGGTTGTTAGCGAGAGATTTAGCTCGTCTTTTGAAGTCCCTGCAATGGGATTTGAAAAAGTTGAAGAAAAGAAAATGACACGAGAGGAAAGAATGAAAGCTCGTGTTGCAAAATGTGGAAAGAAATAATTTTTTTGTTTATTATTGTGTGAAAACGCATTAAATAATAATTTAATTCATAAAGGAGAAAATAATTATGGCAACAAAAATTTTTGATGTCGCCGAGATGGTCTGCGAAGACGTTCAGGCTTATGTCAAGTCTGCTAAGTTCTGCACTGGCAATGATGAAGCTCCTGTGTACGCTCAGTGCGACGACGGCGCATTCGTAACCCTTGGCAAGCTGTGCGAAGACAGCACTTATGCTGACATGGTGGATTATAACTGCAAGTACGCTTATGCTCCTGCTAGCGACGAGGTCGCCCTTGACGATCTTTGGGTAATTGATATTGCGGAAGTTGGTGCGGGTGTTATTGCCGGTAATACTTACCGTATGGGCATTAAGCTTGTAGACCTTAAGGTAGAGGCCGGTTATCCAGTTCGTGTGCGCAAACTTAAGAAGGGTGACATGTTCTGGATTGGCGCTGGATGCTTTGGCGCACAGGCTCCTACGGTTGGACAGTATGCGAATCTTACTGCTAACGCTGTTACGCTTACTCCGAATGCTTCCAAGCAGGATGGCAAGGTCAACTTTGCTATTCGTGCCTCGAAGCCTATGACAATAGGTACTACGGTTGCTTATAATCAGCCCAACTTCGAGCAGGAGTACCTTGTTGAGGTGCTCTAATTTTATAAGGAGGTAAAATAATATGGAAATGTTTTCTTACACTCGCGGTACTGCCGCATTCAATGATATCATTGACGAAACTCTGAGCTTTGCCTCCGCTTATCTCGACGAAAAGACGATCGAGAATAAGGACGAGAGACTTAAAACCCTCAACCTGAATCTTGGTATGTATTGTGCCGAGGATACCAAGGTTGCTAAATATTTTGAGGAAAAGGGACTTGATGCTTTCAAGGATCCTCACGTAACCAAGAATAGAGACTTCCTCGACAACTTCGACGCTGTTATAGCGCAGGTTATCAATCCTATTCTTCCTATGGTCGCCAACTTTGATATGATTCGCTTCCTTGCTGATGTTCGTCAGGTTGGTTATGGTGATACCGCAAGATTCCTTGTCCGTTCTAACGAACTCTACAAGGTCAACGAGATCGCCGAGGGCGTAAACCGCGGCGTTCTTCAGCCTATCCACAATGATGAAATCACTGTCAACGCTTCTCCTATCGAGATTGCCGCTGAGGCTGATTGGTATCAGATGGCCGCTGGCGTGTTTGATCTTGCTGATTGGGGTCTTCGCGTCGCTCGTTCCTTCGAGCAGTACATATTCCTCAAGGTTCTTGGCGCCCTTACCTCTGGCGTGACCAAGCTTGGTGCCGCTTACAACCTCACTGGTTTCACTCAGGCTAACTGGACAGCGCTTGCGCAGAGAATCGCTGCGGTGAACGGCAATTCCGAAGTTTTTGCTATCGGTACCCTTGCTGCTCTTGGTTCTATAATTCCTGCTCAGGCTGGATTGCAGTACGGTCTTGGCAAAGAGCTCGTTGATAAGGGTTATCTTGATCGTTACTACGGCACTCGTCTCGTAGTTCTTGATCAGGCTCTCAAGTTCAACACCATCAACACCACTGCTGAGTTCGCCATTCCCGACGACATGATTTACTTCCTGCCCGTTTATGGCGACAAGCCGATTAAGCTTGTTTACGAAGGTGACAATATTCTCGTTGAGAGAGAACCCACTCGTACTCCTGATAAGACTTACCGTGTTCGTATTCAGGAGAGGGTCGGTGTCGCTGCGGTCATCGGTTCTAAGATCGGTGCTCTTGACCTTCAGTAATTTTAATTATTTTTTTGAAAAACCACTTGACAAAATACAAATAATTTGATATAATATAATTGACCGGGACAGGGAGTAGCTACCTTTTTGATTGCCGCAACAATCAGATTACCGGTCAATTATTTAGAATATGCGCTTTGCGGAGGTGCTATATGAAAAAGGTTAATATTGATAAAGATTGGTTATATGACCAATACATAATTCAGAACAAAAACATCGAAGAAATTGCTCGTGAACTCGGAGTTGGTAGAAAACCGGTTATACGGTCTTTAAATGAGTTTGGTATCAAGAAAGATATTTCTGACATTGTTGAAAAAAGAAAATCAACAAATATTCAGAAATATGGATGTGCTTCTCCATCTCAAAGCAAAGAAGTGCAGCGAAAGATACGACAAACTAATTTAGAGCGCTATGGGTTTGAAAATCCTATGCAATGTAGTGAAATACGCCAAAAATTAAAAGAAACAAATCTCGAGAAATATGGCGTTGATACTGTTCTTAGGTTGCCGGAATTCCGAAAGAATGAGCCGCTTTATGATATTTCCAAAGAAGATTTGCGACATTATTATATCGCAGAGAACTTGACGGTTGATGATGTTGCTCAAATATTTGGTTGTAGCTGTGGGGTAATAAACGATCGTATAAATGAGTACGGTCTTGCGAAGCCGCGAGAACTTATTAATGCTGCGATCGAACGAACGAATATGGCGAAATATGGTGTAAAAACAACGGCTGTTTTGCCAGAGGTCGTAGAAAAGAGAATTGCAACAAATCTTGAAAGATATGGAGTCGAAAATCCTGTAGCCACCGAAGAGGTAAGAGCTAAGATTAAAAACGTTTGTCTCGAGAAATATGGGGCAGAATGTTCTCTGTCTAATCCCGCTGTAAGGGCAAAGGCAAAAGAAACATTAGAACGTAAATATCGTTGTGAAAATGGTTCGCAAACTCACTTGTCCGAAGAGAGTATTAAAGTTCTTTCTTCGAGAGATAATTTGCGTGAGTTTATGATTACCAACAATATTCATACTGTGCGCGAATTAACTCTTGCTCTTGGCCGTGGAAGTATGCCGAAAATTGGTGAGTATCTCCACAAATATGATTCTTGGGATTTAATTAATCCTAAAGAGAGTTATCAAGAATTTGAGATTATGTCTTTTGTGCGTAGTCTTGGCGTATCTTGTTATAAAGATAAGAGCGTCTTGAAACCATATGAGATAGACTGTTATTGTCCTGATTATAAAATTGGTATTGAGTTTAATGGCATTTATTGGCATTCCAATCTGCAAAAAGAAAAGGATTATCATATTAAAAAGTCTAAACTCGCCGAGCAAAAAGGAGTACGCTTAATTCACATTTATGAGAATGAATGGGAAGATGCGCGAGTTCGTCCGATCTTGGAATCGATGTTAAAAATTGCTTTTGGTAAAGAAGAAAATCGTATCTATGCAAGAAATTGTGAGATTCGTGAAATTACTAATAAAGAAGAGAAGCCTTTCAATGAGGTCAACCATTTGAAAGGGCATAGAAACGCTCAAATAACATATGGTCTTTTTTATAAAGATGAATTGGTACAGCTTATGAGTTTTGCTCGACATAAAAAATATGAATGGGAAATAATTCGAGGCTGTCCCGGTTCAAACAATGTTGTTGTGGGCGGAGTATCTAAATTATTTAAACATTTTGTCAAAGAAAATAATCCCGCCCAAGTATTTTCTTATGCGGACTTCAATAAGTTCGATGGAGAAGGATACTTGGCTTTGGGGATGAAATTTATCGGTTATTCTGGTCCCGATTTGAGATGGGTTATTGATGGGAAAGTCGTTCCGCGTTGCCCGTCTCGCCATAGGGAGTATAAAGAATCCGCCGACGCCATTATATGGGGTGCAGGTTCTAAGAAATTTTTGTGGACAAAACCAGAAACCAAATAAAAGACCAGATTTTCTGGTCTTTTTATAATAATATAATTTTGCTTTAAAAGGAGATATAAAAGATATGGCATATACTAAGAAAAATGTTGAAACAGCCGAGGCCGTTGAAAAAGCGGATGTTGCCGGCGTCAACAAAGAAACCGCAACCCCGACTGATCAGTCTGCAGAAATTGCGGCTCTTAAGGCTCAGATTGAAATGCTTACCAAAATGATGGCGGCAGGCATTGGAGCGCAGGCTCCTGCCCCCGTACAATCAAGCTCTCTTCTCGAAGAAGTGAAGGTTGTTCACCTTCGGGATTGCATCCCCGGAACAACGACTCATATTCATTTGAGCAATCGCGACCTTGATTTCTCTTCGTTTGGTGCTACGCTTACTCTTGATCGCAGACAGGCAGAAGAGCTTGCTGGTGGTACCGCAAAGAAATTCTTTGATCGCGGAGTGATTGCATTTGGTGAAGGAAGCGAAGAGATTGCGAAAACGCTTGGCGTAAAATCTATGCGAGATTATGAGTTTATGGGTTCTGATTTTGTTAAGAGATTGGGGACCATGAGCGTGTATGAACTTGAAGATATTTATAACAAGCTTTGCGACGGTTTGCGCGGATTTATCATTGAATACTTTAAGCGTAAGATTCTTGAAAAAGATCCGGCGTTTAGTGACATTCACAAAATTGAGGTCCTCAACAGACTTAGCGACGGTGCCATGTCTGATGTTATCCTTGACAGACAGCGTGATGCGGCTAATGAGGCTGCAAAAAGAAACGCTGAAAATAAATAATTAAAGAAAGGGGTCGTCGTATTATGGCCTTAACTTTTAAATCCATATATGAGAAAGCGATCAACTTGTTTGACGATCCCATCATTCAGCGAGCTTATGTTGAAGATACGGTGCGTTGGGAACGACTGATGTACCCGCACCTGGAAAACGGGATTAACCAATTTTCAAATCCAACAAAGATCGCTTATTTACTCGTTGATCAGAAGCTGCCGTCTGGTCAAGTTGAGGTATTTGACGGTAATGGCACTGCTGTTTATAACGTGAGCGCGGACTTCGTCCCCGAAGAGGGGGCGGAGTTCTCGTTCCGTATTGGAACGCAGTATGACCCTACCGCCAAATACGAAAACGGTGTTGTTACTTTTTCTCGCGAAGTTCCTGCGGGTTCAAAGTGTGGAGTTGAGTGGTATTCTCCCGGTCAGTTCAACACTGATTTTAAAGAAGCCGCGAGTTCCACTACTTCGGCTAATGTTATCGCGTATAAAGTGAGAGATATTTTGGCATATTCGCTTGTTCTTGCGTGGGCGACCAATGAAAAGAACTTTATGTTGGATATTAGGAATATTTTAACAGATACGGACTTCAAAATTTATTCGAATGCAAACAGCGTTCGGGCAAAGGTCGAGTGGACGAATCAGTTGAAGTTTCAGTTGGATGGTCTAACAACGAAGCTTGCGTGGGATGTGGTCTCTCGTAAATATCACGGAGGTAATTACTATGGATGAATTTCCGAAGCTGATTATTTCCGACGATGCGAAAAGAGAATATTTGACAACGCTTATTGGCAAAATGCACAAAATTCTGCATTTATTTGAGGAGGAGGCCGAAACTGGTTTCTCTCCTCGATTTTTTATCGCCGGACAATTGTGGGATATGAACGCCGCTAACGAGCTGTTTGATGGAAAGCTTATTCCAATTATTGTCAAGGTAAAAGGCGTGTATGACGACGCTAAAAATATTGAATATCGCGAAGTGAAAAAACAAATCTTTGAGATTGACAAGATTATTAAGTCAATGTTGCGGTCGTTGAAATGAGGTGATTGGTATGGCAGTTTACGACACAAGTAAAATGAAAGACCCGTTATATCTTTTTTCGCAAACACCGCCCAATTTTGTTGAGCCAAACTATTATTTAAAGTCTCTTCAAATGAAAGTTGACGCGGACTGGCCTTATCGTCCCAACCGCAAATGGATTGAGGAAGAAAAAGAGGCCGGAACGGAACTGTACGAACCGCTTGAAGTCGTGATTCAGTCTGTTAAAAACGATAAAGGAGAAAGCGTCAGCGATGATTGGTATCGTCTTGTTTTTAAGGATTGCCGCAGACAGAACAAAGTTGGTTATCGTTACCGTTTTTCATATGAGTTTGACCCAACCGAGCCGAATTTTCGAAAGAACATTTGGATTGGTTTAAACCAAACAACAATGGAACCCACCTCTTCGCAGGTTGTGTGCCGTTGTAATGGAAATATCGGATCGATTTATACCGACGAAAATGGGCAAACCTCGTATCACTACGAGCCGGTTATTCAGCCGTCGAAGCTGTCTAACCCGATGTTTGACTATTCGGAGGTTGCGATTGACCCGGACGGTTCAATGACTCTTATTGCTCAATATAACAAGTACACTAAGCAATATTATATCAACCAAAGATTTATTATTGGAACTGATCGCGTTTATAAAGTCAATAATATTATAAAATCAGATTCTCGTACCACATTTGATGTGGAAGACGTTGGGATTATGCGGATCTATCTTGCGATGGATCAAACTGGTAAACTCGACAACTTTGAAACGAGAATTGCATATAACGGCCACGAAGACGACCCGAATCCAGAAACCGGAGATGATGGAGAATATATTTTCACCATTGCAGAACCCGGTGCCATTCCTGACACGATTCCTTCGGATGGCCTTACGTTCGAACCTCGCGTATATAAAAACGGACTGCCTGCGGAAGCCGAAATAGCCTGTGCGACAACGCTTGAAGGCTATGGGTCCGATATGATGTCTGTTGAAGACTATTGCGAGCTTATCGACAACAAGGACGGAACATTTACTCTGAAACGCAAGATGATTGACAACCAACTTCAAGTTGTTGTTAGTTGCATTGCTACCGTTGAGGGGCAGCCCGAAATGATGTTGGAGTTTAAGGTTTCGTTGAGGCCATTCTGATGAAATGGGGGATTTAAAAGGGTGTTCAATCAATATTCTGTGGACGGAAACGCATATAATCGGTTTGTCAATTTAGACAACATCGAATATCGTATTGCTGATTTTTTGGCTAAAAGCGATAATAAATATGCGGATTATTTATTTAAAATTTTAAAATATGATACGATGGATGCGCTTATGCGTCCGTCGTTGACTTACGAAGAGCGGATGAAACTGCTCTATTCAAACAATGGCGATGCGGCAGGTGACAGAATCTTTTTGTCGCCGTTTATTGATGACTCTTTCGAGGAGCAGTCGTCGCATTTGCACATATATATTCATTCTGTCGTACCTAAAGATCATCTTGTCTCTACTGTGAACGTTGGAATTGAAACAATCGTTCATAACAAAATTTCTAACATCCAAGGCGACGCTGCCATGTATAATCCAGACACGAACCCATCCGAGATGGGGAATAACGGGCAACCGGAAATCATTCTTAAAAATCGTGCGTCGGTTATGCTGAAGTGCGTAATGGCGGCTCTTAACGGGTCGTTTGTTGCGGGCGTTGGAACTCTTCAGTTTAACACTAAAATGAGCCCATACGATAACGCAAAGATGTCGCTGTGGAACGGAAAGAAATTCTTTGGTTATTCGATTGTTGTGTCAACATTTATTAGTGGTGTTTCCGAAACGCCGGAGTGTGGTTTCTAATGGCGCAGATGCCCGAATCCGAGAAGAAAATTCTCGAAGAGGTTGAGTATTTAAGAGACAAGTATTTCACCTACGACGAGCCCGTTCCTTTCTGCGGGCTTTATTTATATCCAGTAAGTGTCCGAAATTATAACGAATTTATGACTTCTAACGCTTGTTTGCTTTTGAATAAAAATGATGATCCGATGGGTATTAAGTTTACCCATTTGGACTATCTTTTGTCAAAAATTTCCGACGAAAAAGAGGGCGTTTTGTGGTCTATGCGGTTTTCTAAAATTATTGAGCTTTGTTTTCATATTTTGCCCGGGATGAAGTGTTCAAAATGCGGAAAGTATATTTCGTATGATCAATTCTTCACCGAAGAAAGAGTTAAACTCTACCAAGAGGGAACTGATGAAGACAGAAAAAAGTTCTTTGATTGTGACTGCGGAGAGGGCAAAATGATTGCCTCTTTAGATCAAAAGAAAGACGAAAAAAGTAATAAAACGGTTCTTTTAATTGATGGGCACGAAATCGACTCGAATAACTTCAATAAACTCCGCAAATTTATTCTTTATCAAAATCTTCCAGATTTTAAGGATGATTCGTGGGTGGATAAGGCGATTCGAGATGACCAAGCCGCAAAAAATGAGATTATATCTCGCGACAGCGGAAACGCAACAATTGAAAGAAAAATTCTTTGTATTTGCGCGGCAACATCGTATAAGTTGAAAGATGTTTACGAAATGTCAATTCGTCAATTTGTTTCTTTGCTTGGCGTAATCAATGATCTTATCGAGTATAAAATTACGAAAGCCGGATTGATGTCCGGAATGGTTTCTCTGAAAAAAGGACAGACGATTGACCACTGGATTTATAAGAAAGAAAAGGGTATGTACGGCTCTGCTGTTGATGCCGATGCGCTTACGCAGAAAATTAACAGCTTATAATTTATGAAAAATTGACTCCGTTTAATGGAGTTGTTTTTGTAGATAAAACAAATTCAATATTTAAAGGAGATTATTAACTATGGCAAGAAAGTTTTTCTTGGCTTCCGTTGGTAACGCTGAGGCGTATGCTACTCGCAATGGTGAGTTTGCACACGTTCTTTCTGCTCGTACTCTTACGGAGTCAACTCTTGGATTTACCTCTTCTATGGAGGAAGTTCGTGCTGGTCAGGGTGCTAAACTGTACGGTCGTTTCAACCACTCTGCCGGTATGACCGTTTCTCTGACCGACGCTATGTTTGATATGAACTATATTGCTCTTCAGACTGGTTCTCAGATTCAGACTGGTGCGTCTGCAATTTATGCAAAAGATTCTTATACTGCCGTAGCAGGTGCTACAAAGACTATCGCTCTGACGAAAGAGCCTGTTGCTATCGGAACTTCCTGCGGCCTTGATAAGAAGGTCGTTTGGTTCCGCGCTTCTGGTTGCAATCCTACTCAGGAAGATATTTCTGTCGTGATCGACGGAACTGATAATAAATATGAGGGCAGCAATCTGACTGTTGGGGCAACTGACGCAACGAAGTTCGTCGAAGGTGTTACCTATTGCATTTCTTATTTCACAATGGATAATCTGGCTGATTTGATTAAGATTTCTGCTAACTTCATTCCTGCGGAGATGGTTCTTGTTCTTACCGCTAAGCTGTTCGAAGGAGACGCAAACGCTCCTGAGACAGGTAAGCCTGCTGGAGAAATTACAATTAAGGTTCCGAGATTCCAGCTTGATGGTCAGTTCGATCTGAGTATGGCAATGACTTCTGCTGCTACGATTGCTCTGAACGGCACGGCTCTGGCTGTTGATGCTGGTGGATGCGAAGATGATGGTATCTATGCAGAAATTGTTCAGGTTCTCGAAGGCTCTACTTACTCTTCTAAGGGTATTCGTATGATTGCTGTTGATCCTGAGTCTGCTGTTACGGAATCTGTTCCTGTTGTGTACGGTCTGTACAACAACGGTTCTACTGGCCTTATCCCGAATTCTGATTTGACCTTTGCACCGACCCTTACTGCTGGTAAGTTTGCTACTGGGCAGACTTATAAAGTAACCCTTACAGAAATTCCGGCTCTTGAGGATTCTGTTACTATTGCTTAACTAAAACTTTAAAAACATAAATGTTTTCTTGAGATGGGACCCACAAAGTCCCATCTCTTTTTAACATTTGAAAAAAGTGAATAAAAGAAAAATTTTATTAGTAAAAACACCAAATTTTGTTGTTAATATTGTATAAAATCATATGTTAAGATATAATAATTTTTTATGTAATATTAACAACAAAATTTTGGAGTTTCCAACCAAAATTTTGAAAAAACAGGAGGGATATTGGATATGGATATTTTGAACAATTTTTACGCAATTAAAGATGCTTCTGCACCTACAACTAGTAAAGAAACTTGGAATAAGCGCGGAGATACCTTAACTGTTCAGCTCGAAGGTGATTTTGTTGGGGCTGAGGTTAAGGTTCTCGGGTGCTCAGACGTGGAGATCGAGGAATTCCATCCGATTACAGGATTTGATTCTTCTTTCAACCTTACAGACACAATGAAAACTGCTGGACTTTATACCTTCCCGATTAGTAGCATGGGTAAATTTAAGATTGACATAGTTACCATCAACGGCGGAACAATGTCTGTGTTCTGCAGAGTAACGACAGGAGGTTGATGATATGGCTGTAGATAATATTGCGCGTGCGTTAGCTGCAAAAGCGATGGCAGGTGGTGGTGCCGGGTCTGTTACTCCAGAAGACCTCGAAAAAAAATATGACAAAACAGGTGGAGCAATCAGCGGAGATGTTTCGATTCATGGTGATCTGACTGTTTCCGGCACAACAACCACCGAAAAAGAAAAGCAGTTGCTTGTAGAAGAAAATGTAATTGCAACCAACGCCAATAAAGTTGACTTAATGACGTTGCTTTCCGGTCTTGCAATCAACAAGAATGCGAGCGCAACGTATGGAATAATGTATGACCCGTCTGACGACACCGTTAAATTTGGAGAAGGTGTACTTGACGAAAATCGCAAATTCGTGTTTAAAGACGGAGAGGGTTTGCCTCTGTCGGTTCGGGCCGACGATTCTGACTTCGTTGAAGCACACCTCGTAAGGTGGGATTCGACTTCGAAAAGTTTTGTAGACGCAGGCGTCGGCGTTGAGGGATTAGTTGGTCCGCAAGGTCCCACTGGCCCCAAGGGAGATGCCGGTCCTGCTGGAGATGCCGGTCCAGTTGGTCCCACTGGAGCAAAGGGAGACAAGGGCCCTGTTGGTCCTACTGGAGCTGCCGGATTAACAACTGAAGTCACGGTCAATGGGACGACTTATACGCAATCTGAGGGAAACATTGCTCTTCCCAATTACGCTAAAATCGGAACCGAAACAACTGATAAAGTTTTATCAAAAATTGAATATCTTGCAGAAGCGGCAATCCCGTCGACACCCGATGAGACATATGAATATGCTATAACCGATTTGATTTCTTATGGTGATCTTGATGCGAGTTTGCAAGAGCAAATCGATCATATGGGCAACACTGTTCCAGCTGCTCCGACTTGGAAAACAACCGTGCCTACAACAGAAGCCGATAAAAAGAAGGTTCAGTTTACAAAGGTAACAATCAATACTACGGACGACACGAACTTCTCTGGAATGAATGGTAAACACGCGATTGTTCCCGGTTTCACAAATGATGGCTTTCACTACGGAACGGTTGTTTGTTCTCAGGCGGATCCCGCATACGAATTTCCTTTTATTGGGTCGATTACTTCCGAAATGGCAAGCGGAACCGTTATTAAGCCGAGTGTCGCCCCAACCTATGTTAACGTTGTTGATCCTGCCGTTACATTTACTTATGAATATCTTTGGTAATGGAGGTGCGAAATGATAACATCGTATAAAAGTAAGATTTATGTCGCATCGTTGGGTCAGTTCGTAACATCTTATAAAAATAAGATTTTTACAGGACGATCCGTCTTATGGAATCAGCTTTTTAATCAAGCTAATGTTACTGAGGCCACAATTAATAACGTTAAATGGACAAATCCTAATAATGGTACGATAAGAGCTGAGGGGGTTGCATCTGCAGAGTCTTTGTTAGACATAACGGCGGCCGTCAGTTCAATCGACGTGGCGCATAAAGTGCTGGTCAAAGGATGTCCTTATGGAGGTTCTGCGAGCACATATTTTATAGGAGTATATGGGTCAAATAACACACTTGTGGGGATTGATACGGGTACAGGCATAATAGTTAATTACGGGACCGGTTTTCAAATTAAACTTGGTATAGATAACGGTCTCGCGTCTTATAATCCCGTATTTCGTCCGCAGGTGTATGACCTTACTTTGATGTTCGGCGAAGGTAGTGAGCCATCTTCGTTGGCGGAGTTCCAAAGTTATTTTGGGAATGCTACTTATGCATATGAGACAGGGATTACGCAACCTCTGATGCGCATATCGCATAAACGTAAGATTGCAGGGCAATTATCTCAATTGGCACCTCCTCAAAATGTTGTCGTGCAAGGTAAAAACGTTAGATGGGATTCTGTTGAATATGCTACAATATATAAAATTAGATTGGATAGCATGTTGATTGGGTTTATATCTCAGCCTTCCGTTGATATAACAACTCTTCCAAGATATTCTTCAATGCCGCTCGGTACTTATAAATTAAACGTTTTGGCCTCCGCCCCAGGATATCTTGATTCCAATCCATCACAAGAAGTTACATTTATTAATGGATATCCTATTACATTTAGTGTTGCTCATTGTACTTACTCACCAACAGCCACGATGGTGTCGGCTTTTGAATCTACGACTTTTATATTTACAAAGTCTGCTGGTTATTCTTTACCGTCCTCTATTACAGTGACAGGTGTGTCTTCTGAGAAATATAGTTGGGTCGTTGCGTCCAACGGTCAAACGGCTACTTTGGTTATTATAGAGCCTACGAGTGTTGTGACCGTAGCCGTAGCGGCTGTTGTTGAATCGTATGCCGTCACTGTCAACGGCACTAATGCCTCAAAGAAGAGCGGTCCCACAACTATACAGTACGGAGGAGCTGGTACATTTACGTTCGAATATCCTTCTGGATATTTTGCGCCGGACACCGTTACTGTTTCTGGCGCGATATTGGATAGCTGGGATAAGACCGCGAGTGAGTTGGTGGTTAGAGATGTTTCTGGACCTGTTACAATTACAATTGTTGGCGTATCGGAAACTTACGCAGTGAACTACAATCTCACTAACTGTGCCGCATATAGTGGCAACCCGACAAACATATCGAGCGGAGCTTCTGGTGTTCAGTTCCGTATTAATAAAGTTGATTACTATGAACTTCCTCAGAATATAGCTGATATCACTGTTACTAATGCAGCATTAGATAGCTGGGCGCTTTCGGCTGATGGAGCATATGGAATAGCGACAATTTCTAATCCAACGGGCGATGTTACAATGGCTGTTAATGGAGTATCTGTTTACGATTACACTTTTGATGAAACAACGGGCGTTCTTACACTCAATAAGGCTCCGTATTCACAAAACGGAGATGAACTTACCATTCTTTAAGGAGGGAAATAAATGCAAAATGTAAAACTTGGAAACGACACATTGAATGGTGTCAATACGGTTAGGCTTCAGAAAGCTGGTGAAGCGGGGGAGTATGAGTCATTTGAGGCAGAGACGGTTCAACACGCAGATATATCTAACGATATTAAGGCCAAAGTATTAGACATTGTACAGAAAGTTCAAGCCAAGCGCCAGAATGATAGTATTGTGTTTGTGGCAGGGTCAGATGCACATCAACTTGAATCTAATATGGATATAGTTGGTGGAAATCTTCATGCGGGGCAAGCTATGGAATGTTTATCTTATGTAATCCCTGGAATTGATTTTTGCTGTTATTTAGGAGATTATACATGGGGCAGTTCGACAACAACCCTAGCAGAGGGGCGTCGGCATTTTGAGGATATTAACGATGATATTGATGGGGCTTTTAGGGGGATCCCTCAATTCCGCACTTTAGGCAATCATGATAGTTTACGATATAGCGAAGCGCAAAATGGTTCTATATTGTCAGAGGCGGAATTGTATCAGTTTTGCGGTAGTTATAATAAAGACAATGTCAATGGAACGGCGTTGGCTGGTTACTGTTATCGAGATTTTGATGCTAAAAAATGTCGGGTCATTTGTTTGAATACTTCCGAAAATACAGAAAAGGAGTTTGTTTCGGATACACAAAAATTATGGTTTGCTAATACATTAAAAGCAGTCGGCTCAAAAACTGGTTGGAACGTTATCATATTATCACACCATCCACTTGATTGGGGAAATGTTTATGTTTTATCCAACATTGTGAACGCTTATTATACTGGAACCGCTATTTCTATTGGTGGTACATCGATAGATTTTGCTGGCAGTAATAGTGCAAAAATTTTGGCTGCTTTCCATGGACATACACACTGTTTCAAGGCAGCAAAATTGAACAAAATAAGTTCTGGAGTCGGAACTGAGTATAACGTCTGGCGAGTTGCAATACCAAATATGTGTTTTTCTCGCAATAATGAGTATGGGAAGAATAACGCTACGGAATATTATGGTATTGAATTTGGGGAAGATACGACCTATAATAAAACTGCAAATTCTGTAAATGATACGGCATTCGTTGTTAATGTAGTCAATCCATCTGAGGACAAAATCTATTCTTTTTGTTTTGGGGCTGGATACGATAGAGAGATATTTACGGGAATCCAGACGATTGCAGCGACTGGGGTAACACTAAATGCTTCTTCTGGAGAACTTACGATCGGCGGAGAGGTGACTCTTGTCGCAACAGTTCTTCCGGAAACAGCAAGCAATAAAGCTGTCACATGGTCAAGTTCTAAACCGGCAGTGGCAAGCGTTGATAACGGGGTTGTGAAGGCGCTAACTGAAGGAAATGCAACCATAACAGCAACAACTGTTGACGGTGGATTTACTGCATCGTATGATCTTACAGTGAAGAAAGTTCAGCCAGCAGTCGTTGACTTGATATCTACTCATGGATATGCGGATAACATTCGTCTTTCCACATCTGCCGGTAACGAAAAGGCAGAAAATGGGTATGTGACAATCGGACATACAACTCCGATTCCAGTGGATAAAACAACATATCCGAATGGCGCGACGATACGAGTTACCGGAGCTGTTAATTGTCTCGGTGACGTTTGGAGCGGAACAGAAAACGGCGCTTATAGCGCATGGGTTCTCTATACTACGGGTGGAACGCAGTTTTCTCAATCATCATATATTAAAACCGGATCCGCAGACGCCGTTGGAACAATAACGGTCGATGACGATAAGACTGGGTTCACTCTCGTTCTTGCGTCTCTGGCTGCTCCGAGATATCTTAAATTCTGCGTCAGGGGAACTGGAGCCGCTATAACAGCAACTCTTACCCCAAATTAATATTGGTAGATATTGAATAACAAATTATCAGTTAAATTATATGTTCTCGCAAGTGTATAAAATTGGCACTCTTTTCAAACCGCAGCATGGTGATCGCGTTGCCGATACTAAAAACGAAAGGTAAACCAAATAAATACCCTTTCCGGTGGGTGGTTAAACCGGCTTTTATAACAATAGAAAGGAGGCCCTCGAAAATGGGGAAACGATCGACAGTATATCACAATCTGGTCACTCCAGAAAAGTGGGACAAAATTAATGAAAAAAATAAAAATCTAATCAATGAATTTACAGATTATTTGCGTTCTGCGAATAAATCTCCCGCAACAATTAAGCAGTACGAAGCACAACTGCGCACATTTTTTGTGTTCGTGCTGGAAAGATGCGAGAACAAATTTTTTGTTGATCTAAAAAAGAGAGAATTTGTTAAATATTTTGGATATTTGACAAACGAATTGGAGGTTTCTCCGAACAGGATTTGTTCGATGAGAGCCGTCCTTTCAAGTTTGTCTAATTTTATTGAAAGAATTTTAGACGAAGATTACCCGCAATTCCGTAATCTTGTAAAAGTTCTGGAACCTGTGGATAAGGAATTGGTTCGTGAACGTCCTGCTCTGACGATGGATCAGATTAAAGACTGTCTCAAAAAGCTCGAAGCAGATAAAAAGTATCAGGTTGCTTGTTGCCTTGCTGTTCTTGCGGCAAGTGGAATGCGTAAAAGCGAAGTAATCCAGATGAAGATGGAATATTTCGAAAAAGACAGGTTGATTTATAACGGGCTTGCTTATGAAACAGATAAAATCCGAACAAAAGGTCGTGGAAAAGCCGGGAAAGTCGTAACAAGAATTGTGTTTCGTAATCTCGTTGATGTTGATCATTATATCGACTTATGGCGAAAAAAGCGAGAGGAACTTGGCATTAAAGACGAATATGTGTTTGTGGTTTACCACGATGGTTCGTATGAACAGGCAACGCAGGCGACAATTAATTCGTTTGCTAGAACAATTGCGAAATATCTTGGTGAAGACTTTTTCGTTCACAACGTTCGGCACACGACATCGACTGCTCTTGAGCTTGCTGGATACCCGATTGATGTTGTGCAGACAATTTTTCGCTGGGCAGATCCGAAGATGGTTAAATATTATTCAAATATTAGTGACACGCAGTCTCTGGAAAATTTCTTCGCAGGAATGAGCGAGGAAGAAAATAAAAAAGAAAGTGAGGAATGACCAATGGCAGAAGGAGATTTTGTTAGTCAGTATACTGGCGCTCAAATAGAACAAGCTATTTCGGCATATTTGAACGGAAATACGAAAACTACCGTTACTGTTAACGTTTCGGGGACAACTCAATACTGGAAAACTAATACTTTGACGAGCTCTTCGTCAAAGTATTATATGGAAATTACGTTGGATAATTCTTTTTATGTTGGGAATTATCCTGATATTTTTATCGTGGATAACAATGGCGTAAAAATTATTCCAGACGTTGATTATAGTAATGTTGCGGCAAATAAAACCTTTAAAGTCTATTCAAATACAATGGTGAACGGAGTCGTTGTTATAAACGGAACAAAAACAACACTGGAGAAGACCATTTAATTAATTTATTTTTTTATGAGAGGAGTTTTAACGGGAGATATGGAAGAAAACAAACAAATGGATCAAAAATTACAACAGGAAGCAGTGGAACAAAATGAAGTTCCTGTTATTGATAAAGATTCGGTCGATATATTAGACCTGCTTGAAACAGCTTCATCGTGGCTTGTTTCTCCAGAAGATAAAGAGGTAGAAAAGAAATTCAATGAGATTAAAAATCAGATTATCGTGAAATCTTTTCTGCCTCTAACAATGAAAAACGCACTCGTGAAAAAAGCGATTTTCGACTTGCGAACATCAGATGATTCAATTGACGAGTTCCCGCAAGCGTTAGAAATATCACTTCTATTCAATGTCCTTCTCGAATACACGAATATTAAATGGGAAGACGGGCTTGAAGTTAAAGATGCCGCATTTTATGATATTTTGTGGGCGTCAGGCGTGTGCGATATGATTTTGGAATATTGTCGTTCGGATTATGAAAGAGTAGTTCGAATGGTGGAAAATATGTTCTCGTTTGAGAATCTTTATAATCTTGTTGAAACAATCAACAAGATGACTCCTGATAGCGTGGAAGAACTGACGAAAGAAGTTAAGCGGATTAGACTTGAATCCGACCCGCAGATTCTTCACGATTATGCGACGCTCGCAAGGGCGGGTGATCCGATTCTGCACAAGATGGCAGACGCTGTCGAGGAAACCGCTTATAAAGCGGCAAAGGGAGAAATCCCGGAAGAGAAAGACGCGAAAAAGTGATAGGCGACAAATAAAATGCCGCTTTTATTCACAGGGCGGCATTTCCTCCGGGAAGGAGAAATTTTTTAGTAAAATTTAGTATGAACGGAGGATGAAATATTATGGCAGATATGAACCTTTTTAGTGGATTTCAAAATGCTCTTTCTGGGGCTGGAAGCGGATTAATCTCTGCTTCTAAAGATGTCGAATCGTATATTCAGAACATATATCAAGACGCGGCCGACGATATTTCTGATAGAAAAAAACTTTTTAAAAACTTAGTAGAAAAAATTGGTATTGCCGAAGACAAAGGAATTAAGAGCATTCTTGATAGATATGAAGAGTTCGAAAAAGAAGCGATTGCGTTGTCGTCGAAAGAGGAAAATAGAAATCAAAAAAAATATTCAGAAACACTACAACAGATTAGTTTAATTCAAGGAACGGTGCAGAAGGCTTTAAATCAAGCTTTTAAAAGCGCAAATGAAACAACGAGGAGTCTTATTGATCAGATCCATAGGTCCTCAACTTTTCAGGTTGAAGATCTTTTAAAACAGGCTAAAACTTTTGGTATTTCTGATGCCAATTTAAAAAAAATAGAAGAAACTGCTAGAAAAGAAATTGAAAAAAATCAACAAAAAGCATTTAGAGAAACGGCAAAAGCTTTTAGAAAAATAACTGGTCAACAATTTGAGACAATTTTAAAAACTGGAGCGGAAGGAGTTATTAAATCCGCACTTGATACCATTTCTGCCAAGTATGGATTTTCCGAAAGCGATTTGTTAAAAATGGTTGCTCCGGCTTTTCAAAGGGCTACAAAAATGGCCGGAAACGGAAAACTGAAGGCAATAGATCCGAGCAAAATAACCGGTTCGTTTGGGAAATTAGCATCCCAAAGAATTAGCGCAATTTATTCTGGACACTCGAAAGATACAGCGAAAGCATTGCAGGAGCTTGTTGGGGCGCGTGAAGAAATTTTTGATTTTGGTAATGAAATAGCAAAACTTTCCGATATTGCTAAAACAGTTGGAAAAAAAATTGCCGTTAATATTGATGAAGCTACAAAAGAATTACAGATTGGATTTTACGATGCTAAAAACGTTCCGCAAAAACTAAAAGGCGGAGCGTGGGACATGTCGAAAATGCCATCATTTAAATTCTCTGCACAAAGATTAAAAGAGGGATTGCTTTCTCGAAGCGGGATGACAACACCAAATGATTTGGTTATGAAGTTCGATAAAGACACTCAAAAGACTGTTGTTACAACTACTGCAAATTTAATTATGGATGGCGTTGCCGATGTATTAAGATCTGCTATCGGTGTCTCGGACAAAGACCTTATGTATCGTCTTAGAAAAGCGGTTGATAGGGGTTATAGAGGAGCGTCTTCTGAGTCGACTAAGTTTTTTGATAAAGAAATTAATGATTTAAGAGACGGAATCAGTTCTGGCCGAATTATGAATATGGGCGGTCGGATTAACGTTGTTCCTGCGTTTTCTGATATCTTGAAAGCAATCAAAAAGGCGAATATAGACGTCGGGACTACCTCTGAACATTATGATGAAAAGGTATTCCGCGATCTGTTTAGCGTAATTGATGCGTGGAGAGTTGCCGGAAGAAGCATTGAAAAATTAAAGTCTGATGCAACATACGGTTATTTGTTTAAAGATAACGGTATTGCAAATATGATCAAGATGGTTATAGATCCAATATCTAGACTTCCTTTGGCGATTGGACAAGGATCAACCGCTCAAATAAACAATGGGTATATTCAACTTGCGGCTAACTGGCAAAGAGCTGCTTCTTTTTTGCCAGGAGATACATCAAAACATTTATCTCAAACGCAGAATTATGAAATACCCCGTGGAGGAGTGAGGGGTTCTTTACCGTCTACAAAAATTAGAACAGCAGCAGGACAGGCTCTTGGATTTAATTATGACGCTCTTTCTGAAAGGCTATATAACATTCAATATATAACAGAAGAAAAGTTGTTAGAAGAGTGGGATAAATGGCTCGAGTCAGAAAGCGGAAAAGAATATTTAGGACAAGGTGGTTCCAAAATCCTACCGGGATTGCATGACAGTGCATCAATATATAGAAGTGATTTAATAAACGATTTTATAACTCAAAGATATAGATATAAAAGAGTTAGCGCCAACGATTGGTATGAAACCCAAAGAAAGCTCGGATTATCTGGTAAGTTGTCTGGTTTGTCTGAAGATCAAGTAGCGGCAACCATCGTGTCTAATATTATGGGCGTTGATATCAAAAACATAGAAGATCTTAAATGGGGGCAAATGTCTGGAGACGACGGGAGCGTCGATCCCACGAGAGATTTTGTCTTTAATTTCAACGAAATTGTGGACTGGATGGGGAACCCAAAGGGTCTTGGAGCTGAAACAGGAACTCGTTCTGCAATGATGCCAATCGTCAGTAAGTTTATAACAGAAAGATTTGGTCAAAATATTCATATGCTTCGGCTTGCTGAAGAAATGGGATCCAATGATTTTGGAGGTATGATCGTTGGTGCCATTCAACATGTGCTTGTTAATGGGAAGTCGGCAAAAGATGTTGTGTCTGCATTAAAAGGAACCTCCTTGGATGGAATGTTTGAAGCAGATGGAGATAATCTGATTTTGTCTTCAACTATGGACAAAACCAGAGCTCTTGATTTAAATAAAGTTCAAAGAGAGCTCGAATCAAGTCTTGGAATCCAATTCAAAGAAGGGCTTGTTATTTCGGAAGCTGTAAACGCTGCACACGATTATTTTTATCAAAAAGATACAAAGTATGGGCAAAGAGAACTTGAGGCAATGCGTAGAACTATTTCAACTGCAAGTTCTATAAATAAAGATATTGACTTTACAGAATTTTTATCACACGAAGAATCAACCGTTGTTAGCAAGGGTGCTGAAGATGCTAAAAAGATGAGAGATTCTTACGCAAAAGCCTTTAGAGCATCTTTTGGATCAAACGAATTACAAGATGAAGTAAAAGATATTACGGAAGAATTTCTCGGAAAAGATACAACTTTCGCTTTCAATCAAGAGTCAGATCTTGGGTTAGTTGATGCAGAAAGTTTTGCTAATTCAGCATTAGCTAATATTTATGAACAAATTTCACAAAGTGGAGCTGGGTTTGGTAGAATATCTTTGCCGAAAGGATTTAAACCAATTAAGCATACGGATGGATTTGGTAAAGAGTGGTCAATGTCAAGCATTGTAGTTCCAGCAAGAGAACACGAGGCTGAAACAGCCTTTTTTGATGCTGCTCATCAAACCGGAATTTCTCTTTCTGAATTTGACATATCTCTTAATAGGGTTATACGTTCAATCGCAGAATATAATGATATAATGGGAGATTCCAAAAAGAGTGAAGAAGATAGGGAATATATTACAAATAAGCTTAATAGAGATCTTGAAAATTTTTATAGAGACAATTATGCTTATTTTACCAGTAAAGATTCTCCTATCGCTCAAGATATATACTATAATCGAGTTAGAGGATCTCATTCTTTTATGGCCGCAGGTCTTAGCGAAGCTCAAAGAGATAAACTTTTAAAAAGCTCGAATCCAGATGAAAAAAAACGTCAAGATGAAAAAGAGCTCGGAAAGATTTTAGATGAGAGTTATTTAGTTGGCCCGGAGGCAATGAGAAAATTAATCGGGGATGACATTAAAGATATTAAGGCTCAATATGAATATATTTTTGGCGAAAAAGCATCTAAAAAAATGAGTAAAGATGAGATGCTTGATAAAATTATTGAAGCTATGACCGTCGAAAATATTGGGACAGATGTCTTCAAAAAAAGAGGATTATTTTCTAAAGATCTTCGTTTCCCGTCTATTCAAGGACAAGACGTTCGCTATATTAGAGGTTTTGTAACGAATGCGCTTCGAGGATCTCTTGATACTGCTTATATGGGAAGCGCTGCCGCCGCAGCAAACCGTACTGACTATGATAGAGATCACGTAAATTTGCTTTCTGCTATTAGAAATATTGGCGGCGTTAAAAATGTCGAGGAATATTTGAAAGCTGCGGAAGCTGTTACTCGTCTTCATGAAGCAGTTTCTGCAAATATTAGAGATGTTAGGGCTGCAAATAAGGGGCAGATAAGTGATAAAATCGAGCTTTTTAAAGATGTAAATGTAACAGATGAGGATTTGTCACGTATTGCATCGGTAGCGGCATTAAGAAACCGGGGACAAATCGGTCTCCTGTCATCACAAGCAACGGAAATGAGAAATTTCCTTTCTAGCAAAGGATTCGACGAGATGCAGTCCGGGGATGCTCCGGCTGGATTGGGACAGCTTGTTCGCTATGCTTTTGAAAAAGCAGAACAAGATGCGATTTCTTATAAGCACGTTATTAAGAGATTATCTTCCGAAAAATTTAAGAGTTCTGGGATTACCGCAGAAGCGGCGATGGCGGAAGATAGAAAAAAATTTATCGAAGAACTCGGCGGGGATGTTGTTGTAGGCGAGCTATTAAAACGCAGAGAGGAGCTTGAAAAACAATATAAGAACAAAGGCGGAATGCCTCTGCCAAGCGAATTGATAAATGACTTCGATGCTAAAGCCGTAGACTTGGATTTAAATAGGCTCAAATATGGCAGAGATACGCGGGTTCTTAGCGCAAGCGATAAAGATGTGATGCGAGCAAAACTTGCAGCAACCACATCTCTTGAACAAGCGGTTGCTAAGGCATGGGAAAGGGATGGAACGGGTTATAAAAAAACCTCGGATTATTTTAGGGCGCTTAAAGAACTCGGAATATTTGGAGACCAAATAGAGGGAGCTCCTTTTATTCAAGCCCTAACTCAAGCAACTGCAAGTGGTGGAGAAGATTTTGAAAAAAGAATTAGAAATATTGTAAATGCAAAAAAATACAATGTTGATGTTGACGCTCTATTAATGAAACGAGATGCGAGTGGCAATTTTGTTTCAACAAATGGTCTTGCTCAAATGCCATTTGAGATGTTAATGGACATCATTGATATGGTTGAGGCTCCGTTCGCAACAAAAGGGAAAACCCTATTATCTCAAGCCCTTATTTCTGCAAATAGAACTCTCGGGGACGAATCTCAAAGTGATTATGCTATCGGTAAATTTTTAAAAGCTGGCAATATAGAGGGCAAAACTCCTCAAAAAACGGTTAAAAGTGATGTGCGAGAAAAGGTTGATAATGCAAAAAAAAGAGCAATTGAAGGGAAAATTGGGAAGTCTAATGTTGATAAATATTTAACAGCTCTTGCATTAAGTGGAGCATCTGATGATGAATTAATAGCTGCGGCAGAAAACGTGCAAACTGCCGAGCAAGCCAGGTCTTTGATGCCGCAAGTTCAAAAAGAAATTAGTCGAAAGGCATCTGATGTTCGTGCGGGAGGCGATTTAAGTAAAGTTAATCCGGCAGCCTTGGCAAGCATGGAAGATTGGACTCTTTTTAAGGTAAAATTAAATGATCCTGGACATACTTATTCGAAAGTATTAGCAGGCGGGAAAGAACAAGATCTTAGAAGAATTAAATCCGCCTCGCAAATGGGATCGTTCTTCCGGGGTGGTGAATATACCGATGCAATGAGGGCCCAAGACGAAGCGTTTGAAAGAGCTTTGGAAGGATACGGCGAAAACAATTTTTCAATAAAAGATTTTATTGGAGAAAATTATACTTCACAAGATATTAAGATATTTGAAAATCTTAGACGTAAAAAAATTGCGTCTGATTTTGGCACAATTCAACATAAAGAAATTGAAATTCTTGGCAAACTTTTAGCAAATCCTCCAAAAGGTTTAGATGTCGATGCTTTATTGTCTTATAGTTCTGGAACGAGTTTTGAAGGAAAAATCCGTTCTGCGTTATCAGGAGATTCGGTTCTCAAAAAGGGATTTGAGGAAGACTTAAAGGAATTAGAAGAAGAAAGAAGCAAGGCAGAAAAAAATCTTGGAAAATTTGGATATAATTCAGAAGATATTCAGAAATTTCAAAATGCTGCATTGTTTTCTACTCTTGCACAGACAAAGTTGACGAGACAACTTGGGTTAAAAAATGTTGCAAGAGAATATTCTCTTGGACTTGAAAGAGGAAATCTTTTAGGCGGTCAGGATTATACCGCTGGAACAATAGACCAGATTTATTACAAAGACGGTAAATTTGTTATCGGAGATTCAAAAAATAAGAGCGGTGCCGATCCGCTGTCTCAAGTTTTGCAAATTACTTATGGAGCGATGGCTCTTAAAAAGTTAATTCAAGAATATGGGAAAGCTAAAGACATTGGAGAAGATGAACTTGATAAGTTCAAAAAACAATATGGAATAGAAGATAATGCGGAGTTTACTTCAGCTATTGAAGAGGTTCTGCAAAAGGGAGATCTTGATAACGCAATTTCTGGAATCATTACAAAGTTTGACACAAAAGGAGGATATGTAAAAGCATATCAAACAGATCCTCTTAAAGATGCCAAAATGGCGGATTTGTTGGACAGATATTCCAGAGATGCGTCAGCAATGACCCTAGAAGAGCGTGCTCAGATTGAAAAATATCAGGCAGAGTTATATTCCAAAGAATCTCGTATCTTTGCAGATAACCCATCTGAATTATCTATTTTTAAATATGACGAATTAATAGATAAAAGTTATAAAGAATTTGCCAATGCTATTCAAAAAAGAGCAGAATTGCAAAAAAGACTTTTCAAACTTGAACAAGAAGGGCAAAGAGGAAGTATAGAATATGAATCAGCTCAAAAAGAAATTGACAAACTCAATGCTGGAATTCTTGCAAAAGAAGGAGAAAGATTTATTGGTATTAGTGGCTCTTATCAAAAAGAAGCTTCTGATCTTGCCGATGCTTATAAAAAATCGGTCGAAACATATGAAGCGGATTCTGCGTATAATGAAGTTGTTAAAGGCATTTCAGAAGAAAGAAAACTCCAAAGCGAAAGCTTCAAGCTAAACAAGCAAAAGAGCGCTCTTGAAAAAGAAGATGCTAAAGCCAACGAAGCCACTATCAAAGAAATCGAAGAGGTTCTAAAGTCTTATCAGCAATCAGTTGATTCTATCAAGGCTTATAGAGAACAGCTGAAAGCACTTTATGGCGACAAATGGAGCGAAGACACTGAAGATGGAAGACCGACCAAACTAAAAGATATTGAGACAAGAGAAAAACTAACGGGGCTTCTCGGTGTAAGAGACGAAAAACGACTTGCCGATGCGGAAACAAATTCTACAACAAAGGAATATATTGCACTCCTAAATCAACAACTTCAGCTTGAACTCAAAATTAAGAGCTTTCAACGTGACGCTGCTACCAGCAGAGGAAGACAAAAAGAACTTGACCTTCTTGCGGCAGAGGCATATAATGAGCAATTAGAGGAAACCAATAAAAACCTTGAAAAGATCGACAAGAGCAAAGTTAAAAACATTGACTCGATCAATGCTGAAAATGAGTTAAAGCGCAATTCCGCGCTTGCCTCTCTTTATGCGAAGAAACCGTATTCTAATATCTTCGAATATATCAAATCAGACATTAGCAGAGCAACTCAGCGTATTGTTGATTTTGGCCTTGCGGCAGAAGTTCTTAATACTGCCCGCAAAGAGATTCAACAGGTTTATCAAAATATTCTGAAGCTCGACGAAGCGATGACAAATCTTCGTATTATTACCGGTTCTAACACAGAACAAGCGAAGAGTATGATGAATACTTATAACGACCTTGCGATGCAACTTGGCACGACTACGCAAGCTGTTGCACAATCTGCGGCAGAGTGGTTGAGACAGGGCTATTCCGTTTCCAAAGCCAACGAACTGATCAAGTCTTCGACTTATCTGTCTCGTCTTGGCTTTATGGATATGAATCAGTCTGTTACGGCGCTAACTTCTGTTATGAAGGGATTCCGTATTGAAGCAACCGACTCGATGGACATCGTTGACAAACTGACGCAGCTCGATGCGAAGTATGCAACTACGGCCGGTGATATTGCTACGGCTCTTTCGAGAACCTCTGCGGTTGCTCGCGAGGCAGGTCTTAATCTTGACCAAACTGCGGCAGCGTTGGCTACGATGATCGACGTTTCGCAGCAGGATGCAAGCAGCGTCGGTAACGCTTTTAGAACGATTCTTGCACGATACGGAAATGTTAAAGCGACTGCGTTTACTTCTTTGGTTGGTGATTCTGATGATGTCGACGATACTAACAAATCTATAAACGATACCGAAAAGGTACTCGGAGCGATTGGAATTAAAATCCGTTCGTCTGCTGGTGATATGCGCGATTTTTATGAGGTTATGGATGAATTAGCAGAAGTTTACCCCACGCTTGATGAAGTCAGCCGCAATGCCGTGGCAACAGCTCTTGGCGGAACTCGTCAGCGTAACTTGCTATCCATAATGATTCAAAACTGGTCGCAAGTAAAAGAATCGCAAGAAGAAGCCGAAAAAGCCCAGGGAACCGCCGCTCGTAAAATGCAGGCGTATAATGAAAGTGTTGCGTATAGTATCAATCAGCTCTCTGCGGCATGGGAAGGATTTACGCAAAAACTTGAGGCAAGTCCGGCCGTCAAGGGTATTTATTGGATTTTGACGCAAGGAATAAAGAATCTCGATCACATTTTGCAGTGGTTAATACCCATTATCGCAACATTTAATGCCGATAAAATCGTAAGTCTCGCTAAATTTTTGTTTCCTTTGGCGACGGCTATTCCGAAAGCGGTTGGAAATGGATTTAAAGATCGTCACAGTAATGGATTCTATGAAAATATGACTCAAAAGATGACCGCAGAAAACACCAATGCTATTGAAGATTTGACCAATGCGACAAGAGACAACACTGCGGCACTAAGAGGAGAAAAGTCTAAGGGCGGGGCAGGCGGAGTTGGTA
>ERZ1024365.2-NODE-2-length-104834-cov-86.831359_pt1 | contig 104834 bp, 119 predicted proteins | sample MGYA00520788_ERZ1024365 | MGnify/ENA primary metagenome ERZ1024365 (study PRJEB33242, sample SAMEA3444265) | Homo sapiens | biome: Host associated; feature: Gastrointestinal tract; material: Stool | place: Uganda | collected 2011-01-01 ... | reverse complement strand
CAAATGTTATTACATCTATACTTAGAAGCATGAAAACAGCTGAACAAGTTGTAGACGTTTCGCTTAAATCTCAAGGCTCTGCAATGCGTGAGCAAGAAAAAAGCATGAATTCAATTCACGCAAAAATGGAACAGATTAAAGCTAGTGTGCAGTCTTTGTCTACCTCCTTAATGGATAGCAGGTTTGTCAAATTCATTCTTGATTTGGGAACTGTCGGAGTTGGAAATTTGCAGAAATTGGTCGATACATTTGGTACACTTCCAACAATTCTAACAGCGATTTCCACATCTATGAGCCTTTTAGGTAAATCTGGAGGCTTTTTTAGTTTACTTGAAAACGAAGAAACAGGTGAAAAATCGTTTGGTTTCTTAGGAAAAAGATTAGATTTAGTAAAACAGCAGTGGAATGAAGCTAAAAACCTAAAAGAAAAAATTAGTACGCTTTTTACTACAAATGCACAGCTTGAAAGTCGCAAAGCTTTTGCGGTTCAGCTTGAAACCGATAAAAATTCACTAAGAAATTACATTTCAGCTATCAATCACGGAGTAAGTGAAGTTACGGCATTTGAAAAAACAATGTCAAGTGCAAGCGAGGCAGCCAAAAATTACGCTAAAAGTAATGATTCATCTTCGCTTAGCATCAAAAACTTTATTTCACTTCAAAAGTCATTAAATAGTGCAACAAAATCGACTATCCTCTCAACAATAGCATTAACTGTTGCAGAAACCGCACTAAATGCAGCTCTCACAATGGGGATTAGCCTTGCGATTGAGGGTCTTGTTACATGGTTTGTAAATCTTGGAAATGCACAGCAAAAAGCAGTTGATAGTGCCGATGAACTTACTCATAACTATCAAGAGCAAATGAAAGCACTTAGTGTTAACTCTAAGAATGTTCAAACTATTTCTCAAGAATATGAGAAGTTATCAAAAGGTGTAAACTCGTTTGGCGAAAATATTTCATTAACTAACACAGAGTATCAAAGATACAATGAAATTGTTAATCAAATTGCAGATATGTTCCCACAACTTGTTGAAGGACGAACCGCTGAAGGCAATGCAATCATTAAGCAAAAAGGCAGCATTGAGGCACTCAACAAGGCATTAAAAGAGCAAAAGCAGCTTGCAAATGACGATATAATCAAAAATCAAGAAGAAATTTTCAAAGGATTTCGCCAAACTTCTTTTGAGGGAATAACTACTTGGACAGCCCAGAAAGATGCTCTATACAAAGACAAACAAATCTTAGAAATTCTAATAAAAGATATTGATGACTATAACAAGTTAATAAACGAGCATACCAATATGGCTTTTTATTCCTCAAATCTTTTGAAGAATGTCGGAGTACATGACTTTGACGAGATGTCGCCACGCTCCATTTTTGAAAGTCTATCAAAAAACAAAAATTTAGTTCTTTCGCATTATCGTACACTTGTGGCTGAAATTAATTCGGAGATTGCTAAAATCCAGCCCATAATGACCGCTAACCTTGAAAATTCTGATGATTATCAAAAACTCGATGAAAACGTTCAAAATTACGTTAAATCTATGGTTGGTGCTATCGATATAGCCACGCTTAGCAAATTTCAAGATGCTAACCAAATGAATACTTGGATTGACCTCAATATTTTGCAGCCGATTGTAAACAATCAGGATAACGTAAGAGAAAAACTACGCAATTTATTCTCTCTTGATAAAGAAAGTTTACCTGCTGATGAATACATTTTAGCAGTTAATAGTTTGGTTGAAGAAATCGCAAATACGCTTAATTTAGACCCGATTGTACTCAAAACTAAACTTGGATTTTCGGATATTTCCGCAAATATAGATGAAACCAAAAATTCCTTACCCGAACTTTCAAAGGAAGTTGATAGTTTAAACTCATCATTTGATTCAATCGAAAAGTCTATAAACAACATGGCATCCTCCCTTTCACTTCTTGACAGTACGATTAAAAACGTAACAGACGGAACATACCTTTCGGGTCAAGAAGTTTCAAAGTTAATCATGAAATATCCCGAACTTTCGGATAAAATCTTGCAAACCTCAAAAGGATATACTTTTGAGATTGAGGTTTTACAGAAATTACGTGAAGAAAAAGTAAATGAGCAAAAAACAGCTATCCAAGCGGAGATTGACATTACTAACAAAACGCTTGAAAGCATAAAATCAAGGCTTATTGGCTATCAATCTGAAATTGGAGCAATTAATAGCGTAGCTGAGGCTAAAGCAGCACTCGCTAACATTGAAACAGAATCTCAAAATGAAAATATATTTAGTAGACTTTGGCGAGGAATTACAGGTAGACCGCAGATTTCTAAAATAAAATCAGACCTTGAAGGGTATATTGATTTATCAAGCAAGATTGAAAACGCACAGAAAAGAATCGGTGCTTTAAACACAAGTCTTTCTCTCGTTTCACTCCCGAATTACACTCATGCAGTAAATAATGCCACAAGAGCCACCAAAGATCATAACAAAGCCTTAAACGATAACAGAAAAGCTCTTGATAATCAGAAAAAGGCACTAGAAGATAGCCAAAAAGCAATAAACAATCTGCTTGATATGACTGTCAAGATGATAAAACGGCAAAAGGAGAATGAAAAAGAAGCCTTAAAAGAAAGTCTTGACGGATATAAAAAGAAAATCGACCTAATGAAACAAACTCTCGATATCCGTAAAGACGAGTATCACTATCAAAAAGAGCTTTCAGACAAGAATTTCGAGATAAACAAAATCCAAAACAAATTAAACGCTTTAAGGTTCGATGATAGTGCCGAAGCTCAGAAAAAACGTAAAGAGCTTGAAGAAAAGCTAAAAAAAGATAATGAAGATTTACAGAAGTTTCTTTATGACAATGGTGTGGAACGGCAGAAAAAGGCTCTTGATACCGAATACAAGCAATTTAAGGATTCAAACGATAAGCGGATAAAAGCTATTGATGAGTATCTAAAAGAAGAAGGTAGAATTCGTCAAGAAGCGATGAACTTAATTCAAAGTCGCTCGCAAGAGTTTTACGATAATTTGATGAAATGGAACGCAGATTATGGCGATGGTATGGCTTCAACAGTCATAAATGCTTGGAATAAAGCTTATGCCGCTCTTGATAGATTTCATTACAAACAATTTGGGGTATCAGGTGCTTTATCGGACATAGCTTCGCAAATTGCCGGTGTAACCGCTAACATACAAAACGCAAGTAACGAGATGCATGGTCTTTCAGGTGCTTCACAAGAGGCTGCAAGAGCCTTAGGTTTAGCAGCAAGAGAATATCGGAGCTTAAATCAAGCAGAAAAAGAAAATGAAATCGCAAGATTACAGCGTTTAATTGAAAGTATGAGTGCTGATAGAGGTGCAGAACCTTCGCTAAGTTACTATAAGCGTAAACTTTACAGTTTGCGAGGATATGCCACAGGAACATATTCGGCTCAAAAAGGTGTTGCAAAAGTCTTTGAGCAAGGCAGTGAAGCAATTCTCGGCAAAAATAATGGCAAGTATCGTCTGATGAACGAAGGCGATATTGTCTTTAATCATGAAGCTACAAAACGGCTTTGGGATTTTGCAAATAACTCAAAAGATTTCATTAGCCAGAATATTTCTAAAAATATTCCAAAATACAAAGAAGTAGCAGTAAATAGAACTTATACCAACAATTCTTCCCCTATCATAAACTTAAACATCAGAGGAAATGCAGACAGAGAAACAGTAAATGCTCTAAAGAAAGAAAGCGAAAATATCATAAGGAAAGCGGTTGAAATGACTTTTAAGACCGCTAACAAACACGCAAATATAATGTGATAGTAATTGCTTAATTTTTCTGATTTTTGTATCATAATAAACGTTGTGTATACAAGAGAAAGGAATGAATGACATGAAGAAAAAAGTTTTAATTCTATCGGGAAGCCCAAGAAAATATGGAAATTCGGAGCTACTTTGCGAAGAATTTTTAAGAGGTGCGGACGAAGCCGGACATGAGATAGAAATAGTATTTTTACGTGATAAGAAAATTGCTTATTGCAATGCTTGTTATTACTGTCAAAAAAGTGGTGGGACTTGTGCAATAAAAGATGATATGGCAGAGATACTTGAAAAAATAAGTGAAGCCGATGTTATTGTTTTGGCGAGCCCTGTTTATTTTTATTCCATTGATGCACAGATGAAAGCTGTTATTGATAGATGTGTGGCAAAGTGGGAAGAAATCAAAAACAAAGAGTTTTATTACATAATGACCGCTGCTGAAGATAGCGAAACAGTTATGGATTGCACACTTGAATGCTTTCGTGGTTTTGCAAAGTGTCTTGACGGCTCGATTGAAAAAGGTGTGATCTTTGCCAAAGGAGTTTATGAAAAAGGCGAAGTAAAAATCACGCCATATATGCAAGAAGCTTATGAAATGGGAAAAAGTATAAATTAAGATGTTGGAGGTAAATATGGCATACACATTAAAGGAAGTTACAATAAGAACCAACAACACTCCTGATGGAGTAAAAAGAATAGAAAAATTATGGGAAGATATTGGCACAGGAAAACTACCTATTCTTTTTGATAGTAAACATAACTTTCAAAATGGTGTTTCCCCAATTTCGAAATATAGCAATTATGAGTCTGATGAAAATGGTGATTATGATTTAACCGTTATGGGTGTAAAGTCAGATTTCTTTGCTCATCTTGAAAGCAAAGTTAAAAGTGGAGAATATAAAAAATACGAGTATATTGATGAAAATATAATGGCAAGTACGCAAAATGCTTGGAAAACAGTTTGGAAAGATCAAAAAGATGGTCTTATAAACAGAGCATACAAAATAGACTATGAAAGTACTGTGCCCGCCGAGTATACTAAGGATAATAAAGCACATTGTTATCTTTGGATTTCAATTAAATAGTTTTGTTTTATCAAATATTGGTAAGTAAAATGTTTTAAATCTTGTCTGTAAAATGTACAGATGAGATTTTTTATTTTATAAAGAGGAGGTCAATTAATGAGTTTTCTTGGAAATTATTTTAATTTTGGCGGAATAAATTCAAAAGATTTCGGATTAAAAATCGTCTCAATAAATGGCAATTTAACCGATATTCCCTCAGGTTCAAATTACGAATATCAAAGTGTTTCAGCTATCAGAAATCCAAAAAAATTGTTTTTGGGGTTAAAGGAATCAAATGTTTTAGAATTTTCTATCGAAATAGTTTCAGAAATTCCTATTGATCTTCCGACTTTTCTAAGAATTAAGCACTGGCTTTTCGGAAATTTTGGGTATCAAAAACTTCAGATTGAGAGTGAATGGTATGAAGATTTTTATTTTAACTGCTTGCTAAAACCTACCGAAGATATTAAATTTGGCGGAGAGTGTTTTGGTGTTAGATGCACGGTAGAATGCGATTCTCCTTATGCTTATACCTTTCCTATAACAGAGAAATATACTTTCGATTCTTCTATAATGAACCCTTTTGAGTTTGATAATCTATCAGCTGAAATTTATGGTTTGCGACCTATCATAGAGTTTAAGCTTTCAAATTCGGGTAAAGATTTTAAGATTTTGAATTTGGAAACTAGCAGAATTTTTGAAATGACTAATCTATCCCCTAATGAAGTAATTACAGTCGATAACCAAAATGAGATTATCACTTCAAGCACAGGGTTAAACCGCTTTAAAAACCTAACAAGAGGTAGAAAGCAAGGATATTTAAGTTTTGCTCATGGGGTTAATAAATTTGAGTGTTATGGGTATGCAGAATACTTGAAAATAACTTATCAATTTGCAGTAAGGCTTGGAGGCGGATAAAAATGAATTTTGAATTTGATATAAATAAAAGTTATGAAATACCGATAATAACGCTTTGTAATCCGGATTTTAGCGTTATTACCGATATTACAAATGTTACGAATTTACACATAAAGCCGAGATTTAATGCGGTTTCGGAAGCAAACTTTGATGTATATAAAAATGATTTTTATGATCTAGTTTCGAAAAATAGGCTCCTAAAAATTCAAGGTTTCGGCTATTTTGTAATCGTTTCGGTAACTGAAACAAACGAAGGAACCTCTCCGTATAAGTCTATTACCGCTTATTCTTATGAGTACACACTTAATTCAAAAGGTGCAAATATCAAAGACGGAACATACAAGTTTTATGACCCAGTCAGCCCAAAAGATACTTTACTGCAAAAACTTTTAGAAATTGCTCCGTCATGGAAAATAGGTACAGTAAGCAGTAGTCTTTGGAATAGATACCGAACTTTTGAAATACCGACTAATAGCTTGTATTCATTTTTAATGGAAGATGTTGAGAAAGCGTATGAGTGCATTTTTGATTTTGACACAGAAAATAAGCTCATAAATGCCTACACTTCGGAAGATATTGTAAAAGACACGGATATAAGTCTTTCGTTCCACAACCTCATCAAAAACGTGAAGATTGAAGAAACAACAAAAGACATAATCACTTGCCTTAGCGTGCATGGTTCAGGAGATTCCACCATTAGTGAGGTTAACCCTTTGGGAACGTCAAATATCTATGATTTTTCTTACTATCTGAATGAACAATGGATGCAAAAATCGTTGATAGATGCAATCAAAAAGTGGGATAGAAAAGTCAAAGACTCCGAAAAAACGTATTCCGAAAACTTTTCTAAACTTCGGGATTTAAACGCAGAACTTTTGAAACTTCAAGGCGAGCTTGCAACTTTACAGAATAACTTGAAAGCACAGGAACAAATAAGAAGTGCCCAAATGCCAAACATTTCAAAGTCTGTTGTAAATAAAATAAATACCTTGAATAAAGAAATTCCCGCAAAACAAAAAGAGATTGATTCAAAAAATAAGGAAATATCGAAAGCTCAAAAGACTTTGCAAGATATAAACACTAGTCTTAAGTTTGCTAATAACTTTACGAAAAAGCAGCTTTTAGAGCTTGATAATTTCATATTTGAAGCGAGTTATACCAATTCAAATTTTGTCGTTACGGATAAAATGACAACGACCGAAATTCAAGACATGAGTGGGCAACTTTTGGAACGTGGCAAAAAAGAAATGAAAAAACTTTCGCAGCCTTCTTTTACGTTTAGTATGGAGCTTGCGAATTTTTTATTTTCCGAAAAATTTAAGCTTTTTATAGACGAACTGAAGCTTGGTAGTTTAATTCATGCGGAAGTTAAAGAAGATGTCTGGGTTTCGCCTATACTTTTGGAAATTGACATTGATTATGATAACCCAGAAAACTTTACCATGACTTTCGGCAACAAGTTCCGATTAGAAACAAGTGAGTGGACGTTTAATGAGCTTTTCAATCAAAGCAAGACAACAAATTCAGTTTCAAGGAATTACAGTAGCCTAATTGCTCCAATCAAAAACGGCGGTTTAAACGATCAAGTTACAGCATATATGCAAAATTCTCTAAATGCTGCAAACCAAGAAATTATCAGCTCGGAAAATCAAGATATTTCTGTTGGAAGCTATGGAATAAAAGGCAGAAAAAAGCTCGATGACGGCAATTTTGATAATCATCAGTTAATGATAACCAATAACCTAATTTGTATGACTGATGATAACTGGCAAACAAGCAAGCTTGCACTTGGAAATATGAATGGTAATTATGGTGTTATTGCAGATACAATTGTCGGTAAACTTATTGCCGGAAATGAGCTGACAATTACAAATAAAAACAACAGTTTCAAGCTTGACGGAAACGGAGCGACACTTAAAAATGCAAGTTTCACTATTGAAAGTGGAAATTCTAAGATAATTCAGAATGCAAAAGACGGATTTAAAATCCAGAAAAAAGAAAACAATAATTGGAATAATAAGTTTTACGCAGATTCAAGCGGAGATTTACATTTAACAGGTAAAGTTAACATTGCAAATAACAGCCATGTTGGAGGTCTTGAAATTACCGATAATTCTATAAAAAGCTCTAACGGAAATATAGTTTTAGAAAGCAATGGTAATGCTAGAATTGGAGCTTTAAAGATTGAAGGGGACAATGCACGCTTTGACGAAAAAATACGAGCCGATAGAATAGAGGGTCAAATTGTTAATAATCAAATCAGAAATAATGCTGTTACAGGCGATAAAATCTCAAATAACACAATCGCAGGAGCAAAGCTAAATTACGGAACAATAACACGCAGAGAAATCGGAAATGGTGCAGTTGGGAATACTGAAATCATCAGAAGCGGAAAAGCCGGACTTGACAGCATTTATGCAACCCATGCGTATATTGACAATCTGTACGTACAAAAAACAGGCACCTTTGCCGGAGAATGTAAATGGACAGACGGCGGCAAAACTTCAAATATCAGGCAATCGCAAGGAAGATTGATTTTAGAAGCAAACGATGCACTCGAAATAAAATGTCCGCAAAACAGCGGAGTTGTAATAAGAGGTAAAACAGCAATAGTCGGTAATACTGTGATTTTTGGAGAATTTATCGTTGATGAACATTATCCAAAGCATTGCAGACAAGCAACAGAACATTATGGTAAAAGACTTATCAATGCTTATGAAACAGCAGAATACTATTATGGCGATATTGGTGAAAATGAAATTAAAGATGGTCTGTGCCAAGTTGACATAGACCCTATTTTTGCCGAATGTGTTAATTTAAAAAAAGGGTATCAAGTTTTCCTTACGCCATACGGGAAAGGAGAACTTTTTGTTTTGGAAAGGTTTGAAAATTGCTTTGTTGTTTGTGGAGATAATATGAGATTTGGCTGGGAATTAAAAGCTAAACGCAGAGGCTTTGAGAATGATAGGCTTGAAGAATACAAGGAAGGTGATTAAACATTGGATTCATATGTTACAAGATTACAAGACATTGAGCTGATCGCCGGAGATAGCAAAATAGTTTTGGAATTTCAAGTTTTTTATGAAGATGGCGAACCGCTCGACTTACAAGATGACAGTGCCAAATGGTATCTTTCGCCTATCGGTATGAAGCATAGTCCGATTCTTGTAAGGGATTGCACTATTCTTCGGGACGGCGATGCTGAAACAGGATATTTATACTATCGATTTACAGTTAGCTTAGACCAATCTGACACAGAAAACTTATATGGAAAATATGTTCATCAGCCTGTTTTGATTGATAGAAAAGGTCAGAAATTTAGACGTGCTGAAGGATATATAACTTTTAAACCTCAAATTAAAGAAAATTAGAAAGGGATGGTTTTGTATGATAACAAAATATCAAGCAAATCTTGAAAATAATCATGTTAGAGGAATTACCAATTATACACCGCCGACTTATACTTATATCGGATTATCAACTGTGGCTATTGACGATTCGGGAACGCTACCCGAAAATGCCGAACCTGATGCTTCCACAGGATATGCAAGGATAAGAGTGCGAAACAACTCAGAAACTTGGAATGACTCCGCAAATGGAATTATTTCAAATAAAATAAGGATTGAATTTCCAAACGAATTTTCAGCAAATGCGGGAATTGCGAGATATATTTTTGAGCTTGATGAGTCAGGGAAAGTAATGTATTACTCCGAACTTACGCAAGAAATAACGCTCTATCAAGGAATGAACGTATTTTTTGCAGCCGGAGATATTACTTTCGAAAGAACGAATCAAACTTCGGTTTCAAGCTAAAAAAAGAAGTGAAAATAGATGAATAAGATACTTAAAATCTATATAAAAAACGACCCTATTTTTAAGTACGTGGTCGAAGATTATCCCTTTTACGAGGGGATATTTTTTCATGTAACAGACTACTCAAAAATGGAAGTTTTACATACTCATTATACCTTTAGAAACCATATTAATATGAGTAGTCAAACAATCAATATTTCTAAAAACCTAAAGTTAAGTTTGCATCTTAAACCCAGAATTTTAGAGATGCCAACAGTTTTAAATGCAGCTATAAAGTCAAATCTTAAATCAAAAATTACACTTAAAGATTATCAGAAATCAAAGTTTAAACTACGTTGTGCAATTCGTGTTCAGATGAGAGATAAAACATGCTTTAAAAGCAGTGCCACAGCCCACTTAATCAAAATGACAAAACTAAAAACTCATGATCCATTTATCCTTAGAAACCGAGATGCTATGCGACTTAGTGATATGGATGAAGAAATAATTATTTAAAAAAGGAGTGATTATATATGCCAAGCAAAACAAGTTTCGGGGATTTAACCCTCTACGCTTCATCAGGAGCAGATGCAGAAGAAACGTTTTTAAAATTCAGGACAGATATTGCCGGAACAGGTTCCGATAGTAATTTTAATAAAATAGCAAATATTCTATCTTCACATGATTTCTATATCCAAAACGATAGAAGAATTTTTGATGTTTCTTTGCAAAGAGTTTCGGACAATTATTACGAATCAATATCTTCCGAAATAACGAGGTATTTCCCATATATGCTTATGATTTTTGATGTATCTAACCCAAATACAGACAGCGTTTCTGTAAACATAAATTCTTTAGGAAATCTTGCAATCAAGAAGTTTGACATTTCGGGAAATATTGTGAATTTAGAAAGCGGAGATTTAACCGTAAACGCTAAGTATTTAGCCGAATATGTGGGCAAATATTTTATTTTATTAAGTAGATTTACAGCAAAGGAAATTCTTGAAAAACTAAAGACTGTTGACGGCACAGCAAGTGGCTTAGATGCCGACCTTTTGGACGGAAAACATAGTAATGAATATGCTTCATCTTCGCAAGGAGAAAAAGCCGACAGCTCTATTCAAGGTGTAAAAGGAAACGGCACACTAATTGAGAAAGATGAGAACAATATTGTAAATATAACACCTTCAAATATTGGAGCTGCGACTTCTTCACATACTCACGATAATGCAAGCACATCGAGTGCCGGATTTATGAGCAGTTCTGATAAATCCAAGCTTGACGGAATTGCCACAGGTGCGACTAAAAACGTTATTACTTACGGAACTGGAAATCCTTCGGGAGGGTCAAATGGCGATGTGTATTTTAAGCATAGTTAGGAGTGAATTTGTATGTCGATAACCATTCAAATGGGCGATAATCCAAAGCCAACTTGCACTATTTCTCTTTCGAGTTCATCATTTGATAACGGCACAGCTACTGCTACATTTAGCTATACCCTTTCTGCAATGTCCGGCTATAACTATTGGGGATATGGCGTAACCCTCGAATATGGCGGAAGTTCATCGCTCGGTAGTAGTATTAATTTAATTGGTACTTCAACGAGTCAATGGTCTGCAAAATCAGGAAGTGTAACAATAACCAAAACTAATGTTTCTACCTCTCCACAATACTTTTACTTTAGGCTGAATTCAGTCGCAGCAACATCAGGCACTCCGGGAGCTACAAGCTCTTACGAAGTGTCTTTTAATATTGACCGAAAAACCGAGTTTTCAAGTGCGGATAATTTTACGCTTGAAAGCACTACAAAGGCAACTTTCACACCTTACAAATCTTCATATACTCATAATTTGTATATTGATTTATTAACTGACGGAAACACTTGGATAACTCGTACAGGATATACAAGTGGTTCTACAATCACGATTTCTGATAGCGAAATTCTAAATGCTTATAGTCAGCTTTCGAGTTATAGACCCGGTCAGACTGTTTCGGTTAAGTATTATCTTGCGACATTTTCGGGCAGTACAAGTCTTGGTGGTGTTTCGCTTTGGAAAACAATGACTATCGGTGGAACATCAAAGATAAATAATATTAGCGGAAGTTGGAAAAATGCAATTCCTTACGTGAAAAGTGGTGGTAGTTGGAAACCGTCTATTGCCTACATTAAGGCGAGTTCATCTTGGAAACGAGGAAAAGTTTAAATATAAAAGGAGATTAAATTTATGGCAATGGTAACAATTGGAAGCTTTTTCGGTGAAGCTCAGAAAGATGTGGATTTAATTCCGATATTTCGTGAAAACGAACTTTCTAAAAATCCCAATTCTTTTTTAAAAACGGCAAAGCTAGTAATCAAAAAAATAGCAATTTCAGCACCGAAAGGCACAAAATTTAAAATTAATGACGCAGAGTTTTTAATGCCGAGCAGCACATTTGAACTTGCATACGGAGTAGTTGATATTCAGAAACTATCGTTTTCTGAAAATACTGAAGCAACAATAGTTTACGCTTACTAAATTGAAAGGTGGTGGTTTGTTTGAGGGCAGATAATAATGTTTTCGGCATAAGCGGTTCAGGCAATAGTGCTTATTGGGGTGGTATCACAGGAAATATTGATAATCAAACCGACTTAATTGATAGGCTCAGCCATACATTTGAAGTTGTTTTAAATCCTAACAATTGGGAGTACTCAGATCTTGACGATATGTATGTTCAAACAAGTAGCGTACAGAATATAAAAACAAGTGATAGTGTCGTTGCATACATCAAATTCAGCGACAACAAAGTAGCATCTGAAAAAGAGGCAACTTATTGGAATGAAATTGAAAAAATAGCTGTTTTTGACGGATATATAACCACTTACATTGAAGAATTGCCCGATATAACTCTTAATATCGTTCTCAAAACATAAAGAAAAAGGGGTGGTCTATATTGGGCGATGCAATATTTACAAGGTGTGTGAATTCGCCAAGTGTTTTGCCGATTGGTAAAGGTGGTACAGGTGGAACAACGGAAAAAACAGCATTAGCAAATTTAGGAATTTCGGATATCAATCAAATGAATTTTCAGGCTGAAAATTACGAAGATTGGTTATCAAAAGTATTAACGTATGTTGATAACAACGCAAAACCTTTAGTTCCATTTTCTTTTCAAGCTGGTTGGCATGGGGTAGGATATGGCTCAGGATTTGCTTGTCAAACTCTTGAAGAAGGATTTAAGTTTTTGATACTTTACAATCAAGTTTATGATGCGGGTGTCAGATTCTTTTATAAACCACCACATGAAAATTGGCAAGAAACTTGCAGTATTAGAGGCAAAACTCTTTATCAAAATTTTAGTGGTTATTCAGGTATTATAACACTGTCTGATAATATGGCAAATTATGAGTTTGTCGAGATTCAGTATAAAGACAGCAGTGATCGCCATTATCTTTATAAAATTTTTGGTGCAGATGGGAAAAAAGCGGGATTTACTGCACATCTGGTAGATGAAAATGGTGTGTGGATAAGGTGCTCTGACATCGTATTTAGCGGAAATACCATATGGCATTGGTGGAATAGGCAAGTAAATTGTGGCAAAGACAATAATTTTAGTGTTCAGGAATTAAATGATATTTACATTACGTGGGTAAAAGGATATAAATAGGAGGTTTTTAAAAATGGCAATAATTAAAAATATTACACTCGAAAATGGAGTTACTATTAGCTATCATAGGGTCGTTAGTGTTCATAATGTAACCAATGTATCAAGTATTATTGAGGTGGCAAGTTATACAGACAAATCAAAACGTGAAGAAGAAAAACAAGCTATAATCAGTGGTAATCCGATGAATATATTTATTGATTCAAAGTATTTAAGTGTTCCGTATGATCCCACATTAAACGTAAATTCGGCTTATGAATATCTCAAAACTACTGAAACATATTCAAACGGCACTGATGATTTAGATTAATTAATTTAGGAGGATTTTTAATTATGAGTAACGCATATATAGTCAGAGCTGGCAACGTAACTAAAAACTATGTTGACACAAATCTAGATACTAAGGTTGATAAAGTAACAGGTAAAGGTTTATCAACAAACGATTATGATAACGCAGCAAAAGCAGCAGTAGATGCATTAGGCACAGCCTCAACTTGTGATACCGGAACAAGTCAAGGTAATGTGCCGATTTTAAATTCTAACGGAAAACTTGATACCACTATTCTACCTTCACTCGCCATAACTGATACCTTTACGGCAAACAGTCAAGCTGCAATGTTGGCACTGAGTGCAGAAAAAGGCGATGTGTGCATAAGAACGGATGAAAGTAAAACTTACATACTTCAAAGCGAACCTGCAAGCACTCTTGCAAATTGGATAGAACTTGCTACTCCAACAGATTTGGTGCAATCGGTCAATGGTAAAACAGGAACAGTAGTACTCAATTATGAAGATGTAGGAGCGGTTCAGGCTAATTCAGCGATTACTGGTGCAACAAAATGCAAAATAACATATGATTCTAAGGGTTTGGTAACTGCCGGAGCTGACTTATCCGCTTCAGATATTCCTGATATTAGTGCAACTTACGAAACAAAATCAAATAAATCTGATAGTTACACTCAAAGTTCAAGCACGACATATTCAAGTACAAAAGCACTTGTTGACGGACTTTCTACAAAAGCAGAAGTATCAAATTATACTGCAACAATAACAACAACTTGGACTGAAGGCTCAAATTCTGTTTATTCGCAAACTATATCAGTTCAAGGGATTTTAAGCACAGATACACCTATAATTGATGTTGTCTTAGATAGCGACCCAGTGGCAGCACAATCGCAATTGGATGCTTGGAGCTACATTTCAAGAATTTCAACAGGAAATAATTCTATTACTGTTTACGCAGTAGGAACAGCACCAAATGTTGCTATCCCCATTCAAATCCTTTGCGTGAGGTGATTATATGGGAGATGCTTTTATTTCACGACCATCAAATAGAGGCAATATCAATGTTCTCCAAACAACAGGAACTTCGCAAGCAGACGTAATGTCGCAAAATGCTTGTACAAGTTCCTTTTCACTTTTAGGGCATTCACATTCGGCGAATGACATAGTTTCGGATATTCTTTCGGTAGCACGAGGCGGAACAGGTTGTTCATCGCTTACAAGTGGAAATATTTTGCTTGGTAATGGTACAAGTGCTATCACCTCAACTTCTGTTTTAGCTCAGTCAAAAGGTGGAACAGGAACAAGTAGTTTTTATGAGAAAGGTTCTTGGACTCCTTCAATTGGCTCGACAGGTTCAACTGCTCCAAGTGTTTCTTATGGTTATCGATACGGAACATATTATCGAATTGGGAATTTAGTATACGTAGGTTGCCATATTAATATGAGCATAAGTAGTGTCGGAAGTAACTATGCTTGTATAAAAGGTTTGCCATATAAATGCGTTTGGGGTACGGACAAATATGCTCTTTCTCTGGTTGAGGAATATTACGCAGTAGAGAATGGCGATGGAGACCCTCGTGGAATGGTCGTTCAAGATACTACTCAAATACATATTAGAGGGCGTTCAGGTGCGGTCGCTGTAAACTGGAAAACAGGAAGTGGGCAATACATCGGTTATTGCGGTTGTTACATTAAATCGTAAGGAGGGATTTGTGTTTGGAAGAATTGATTTTTTTAGATGAGCTTAATGAATTTAGCGTGAGTGTTGTAACGAAAAAATATATCATAAACGAGGGAGTTAAGTACTTTGTCGGAGAGCCACACAGAGCGGCTTATACCAACAGTATAAGTGGTAGAGCTGATATTTCAAAAGATTTGTCAGAGCCATATCTTTCAGCAGTCATGAACATATGGGGTGATACTCCGCTTGTGCCGGAACCCGAAATAGATAATCATGAAAACGAAGCCTAAAAAGGCTTTTTTATTTTGTCTGAAATACGGCAAAAAATATAACTTTTTAAAAGATTATTGAGGAGGAAAAATTATGGAAATAAAAGGAATAGACGTCAGCAAATGGCAAGGAAACATTAACTGGAATGAGATCAAAAAAGATGGTACAGAATTTGCAATAATTCGTGAAGGCTGGGGTAAAAAATCGCCTACTCAAGTTGATAAAAAATTTAAAGAAAATTACGAAAACGCAAAAACAGTGGGCATTCCCATAGGCTCATATCATTACTCTTACGCTGACTCAACAGATGATGCAAAACGTGAAGCTGAGTTCTGCTTGGAAAATATTAAAGGAATGCAATTCGAGTACCCGATTGTAATGGATATTGAGGATAGAACGATGTTATCACTTAGCAATCGCCAAAGGACAGACATAGTTAAAGCGTTTTGTTTGGAAATCGAGAAAGCCGGATATTATGCTATGTTCTACTGTAATCTTAATTGGCTTAATAACTATCTTTTCAAAGATGAGTTGATCGGGAAATATGATTTATGGTTAGCCCAATGGAGTGTAGGTGTTCCTTCAGTTTCATGTGGTATTTGGCAAAAATCAGATAAAGGAGTTATAAGTGGTATCAGCGGGAATGTTGACCTTGATATTGCTTACAAAAACTATCCGGAAATTATCAAAAATAAAGGTTTAAATGGGTTTAGCAAATCATCAAGTAGTTCATCAAATCCGAGCTATTTCACTTACACAGTTAAAAAAGGCGATACTCTTTGGGCAATTTCCGAAAGGTATCTTGGAAGTGGTTCAAAGTATAAAGGAATCAAGAGCTTAAATGCTCTAAATTCCGATACGATTTATCCGAATCAGATACTTAAAATACCAAAGTAAAGGAGATTGATTTATGAATAAAGAAATTTCTAAAATGCTTATGATTTGTATGATCCTTGAAGGCATTATCACTTACATAAACAATTTTTTCGTTTCAGGCGAACCGCATTATCAAATGGTTCTTAGTTTAATTTTCGGAATATTTATAGCTGTTACTTACAAAATAGACTTATTAAAACTTGTAAATATCGAAAGCGAAATACCTTATGTAGGTTCTGTTTTAACAGGAATTATTTTCTCCAGAGGCAGTAATTACCTTTACGATTTAATGAGTAAGATACTTCAAATAAATTAGCAAAAAATAAGAGGCGGAGTTCAACCGCCTCTAACTATTTGGTTTTTTATGTTTTTGTTTATACATTAAATACTCCAAATAATTTATAAATTCTTTCTTTAAGTCTGGAGATAACTTTTTGTAGTCATTCAAAGCAGAAAAAATCTCGTCATAGGTTTTATCATCTGATAGACCAAATAAATAATCTGCACTTATACCGAAAAAATCAAAGATTTTTTGAAAACTTTTTTCATCTCTAAAGATTTGATTGTTACATTCGTAATTACTGATTTGTCTACCAGATACTCCTAAGACTTTACCAAGTTGTTCTTGATTCATATGCTTTTCTTCTCTAAGTTCTTTTAATATTTCTCCAACGCTCATTTCTATAACTCCCCTCTTTTAATAAGGGTAAAATATTATTTCTATTTTTACTGGATATGGAATTATAATTATCAAACAGCATTGATTTAGAATTATTACTTCTTTATAACTGTTACTAAGAATTAATATTTCCAAAGGAGGATATGGATACGAAGATTTGCACATTCGCAGGTCATGCGGATATTTTGGGAGAAAATCAACTTAAGAAGAAATTGAAAAGTGAGATTATAAGCCTAATTGAAAACGAAAGTGTTGATACCTTTTATTGTGGAGGCAGAGGCGATTTTGATAGACTTTGTGCCGAATGCGTGAATGAACTAAAAAATCAATATCCCTTTATAGAATCGTATATGATTTTTTCATATATTCCAGGAAAGAAAAGCGAATCTGGAATAGACCCATATGAAGATTTCAACGGAACAACTTATCCTGAAGGTTTAGAATTTGTACCGCAAAAATTTGCCATTGCAAAAAGGAACGAGTGGCTGATTGATAACGCTTCGTTTTTGATTGCATACATAGATCACGAATGAGGCGGAGCGTACAGAACTTTTAGATATGCCAAGCGGAAAAAGCACATAAAAGTTATTAATATTGCAAATTAGTATAATTTTTTTGACCATAAAAGCCATGCTAAAAATAGCAAGGCTTATTTTTATTTGAAAAAGTTTTTACATTTTAATCCTAATTAAAAGTCTATAATTTAAAAATTTACAAATTACGATAAAACTTAACTAAAAATACCATCCATACTACGACAAAGATTACTCGTAGCAATCTTCTAAAATTAAACTAAGTAGCTTAAAACTCATCAAAAAACCAAGTTAACTACCAATTTATATCAGAAAAATAATCAAAGAAAGTGCGTAACCTATGGGGATTTTAGGTATTAACCACTTATTAAAGGAGTTTTAGAGAAAATATGTCTTAATAAAGAGTGCTTTGCAATAAAGGAATTACAACTTAATATATAGATACTTTGCAAATTGATTTTTTATGCAGAGCATTTTAATACTTAATATTTTGGGAGCAGAGTTTTGCACTTACTGTGCATTACTCTACTCTTTTTAGGTTATAAAAAGGGCAGCATGATTAAACGATGGTTTCTCTACTTTGCACGATATCCCTAAAAAGACCGAATTATCAGGAAAGTTTGGAATAATTCGGAGGGAACATTTATGGGAAATCATAATAGTGACATAGAAAATGAAACAGCATACTTTTATGCAGTAGTAAAAAATATGGATTTAAAGGACAGTATTAAGAAATCGAAAATAGATAAACATGAAATTTCACTTGCAGAAGTTGTCTTTGATTACTCTTCAGATATACCTAATGTGGACAAGCAATTATCTGAAAAAAATTCAATTGAATGGATTGAGCTTATGGAAAATGATGAGTTGCGAGATGCTACTTGTAAATTAAGTACAGACGAAAAGATATTGCTTCATTACGTGTTTTATGAAGAAAGAACGCAAAGTGAACTATCAAAAGTTTACAACATAGCTCAACAAAACATCGGCAAAAGAATCTCTAAATTACTTAAAAAATTAAAGATGTTTTTGTCTAATAAGTAGAATGTGAAATTTTTTTATAAAATTGGGTGTAAAAAATACCCCTAAAACACTCTTTAATAAGTAGAGGGATAAATTACATAATTTAACCATTCTAAAAGTACTTTGAAAATTGAATATAAAATATCTTAATTACGTTAGCTGTTATTTTAGCAGTTTATAGAAATACGCCAAGACCTAATATAAAGCGAGCGATAAATATATTTCTATGTAAAATTGGTTGGTTACTAATTTGCCATGACAATAACAGCCTATAATGATACTTCTGCATAGTCGAGATTAAGTTCCAGAATGTAGCTTGGTTCGAGAGATAACCAGGTGGTGAAATTCCAATGTTGTCGAAAGCCATCGGCAAATTAAGATATTAAAAGTTAACCCCTACAAATGTAAATATATGAAGCTTATGGCTATTAAATACTTAAAGATTGGAGAATTTATAAAATGGCAGATAACGATAATGATGAAACTATACTTTTCCCAAAAGAAGCAACATATAAAATTGGTAAAACGATTTGTATTGTAACTTCTTATTACGACAATGCCTCCGATTCTTTACCACAAAAAATAAAAAAATTGTTAAAGACGGAGGTTCGCAACATGTTTTGTAAAAATTTGTAGAATCGGGAGTTCGAAAGGCGATATAATTATAAATGTAAATATTCTACTGGCTGCTAACGTTTATATACGCCTTCAAAAAGAAAGGAAGTTTATATAAATGAAACAGTCAAAAAGAAATGATTTATTAGATTTACCTGACGAGGAAATTACAGCACTTTATTTAAGGCTTTCTCGTGATGATGAAAAGGAAGGTGAAAGTAACAGTATTTCAAATCAGCGAAAATTACTTACAGATTTCGCAAAAAAGAACGGTTTCAGAAACATTAAAGTTTTTATTGATGACGGAGTGTCGGGAGCAACTTTTAATAGAAATGGATTCAAGGAACTTTTAGAGTTAATCGAAAATGAAATGGTTTCTACCTTAATAGTAAAAGATATGTCAAGACTTGGAAGGAATCATATAGAAGTTGGAAAATTAACAGACTATGTTTTCCCTACACATAATGTAAGGTTTATTGCAATAAATGATGGTGTTGACAGTTTGAAAGGCGAAGATGATTTTACTCCATTTCGCAATATTATGAATGAATGGTACTGTAAAGACATGAGTCGTAAAATAAAATGCACTTTACACTTAAAAAGCAAACAAGGTTACGCAGTTGGGCATCCTCCCTACGGATATATGTATGCGGAAGATAGAAAAAAATGGATAATTGATGATGAAGCTGCGGAAGTTGTAAAACGCATTTTTTCAATGAGACTTCAAGGTGAAAGTGTAAATAAGATTGCCGAAAAACTAAGGAGAGAAAAAATTCTCATACCATCGGTATATGCCGATAAAAAAGGAATTAGAAAAGCAGCAACAAAAGTTCCTTTAGGAGAATATCTTTGGTCTAGTCAAAGAGTACGTATGATTTTATCTAATCAATCATACGTAGGCGATGTTATAAACTTTAGGACATACAATAAGTCTTTTAAACTGAAAAGGAGACTCGCAAACGCAAAAGAAAATTGGGAAGTACATAAGAATATGCATGAAGCAATCATAGAGAGATCAGACTTTGAAAAAGTACAGACTACTTTCGGAGATACGAAATGTAGAAAACCCAAGCATACTGAAAAAAATATGTTTTCTGGTTTTCTAAAATGTTCCGATTGTGGAGCAAACCTAAACTATAAATATACCCATGATAATCCCGAAAATCACTATTTTTCTTGTAAAAACAATCGTGCCAGCAATGGTTTATGCCAAAAGACACATCATATACGTGTTGACATGATAACACAAGTTGTAAAAAACAATATAGCTGAAATCGTAAGGTTTGCAAATAATTTTGAAGATGAATTTGTAAAGTTGGTTGTTGATGAAAATTATAAATTAGTCTACGAAAGGCAAAAACGAAACCAAGAAATACTTCAAAAATTACTTTCCAGAGAAAAAGAAATTGATACTTTGATTGAAAGCTTGTTTGAAGAAAAAGTTTTAGGGAATCTTACGGATGAAAGGTTTAAAAAACTAACGTATAAATATGAAGATGAACAACTTGAACTCAAAGAAAGAATTAAAAATATTAAAAAAGTAGTTTTGGAAGATAAAAAACATGAATTAGATGTAAATGGATTCCTAGACATTGTCAAGAAGTATTCTCAAATAGAGAATTTGACAGTCAATATTTTAAATGAGTTCATAGACAAAATTATAGTTCATCACAGAGAAATCAATGGTGGCGAAACAACTCAAAAAATTGAGATTTTCTACAAAATGATAGGAAACATAAAAGTTCCAAAAATTTCTCGAAAAGAAGAATCACAGCTTATAAAATATTTTGGTAGAGCCACAAAAGAAAAAATTGCAGTGGCAGTTTAGGAGGAAATTAAAATGGATAAAAAAATATGTGGATATTGTAGAACAGCACAAGAAAACCTAGAAAATATCAATTTACAAATTGAAACTTTGAAAAATTTTGCGAATAAAAATGGATTTGATAATGTGGTAATCTTCGCAGACAACGGAGCTCCGGGAATAAATTCGGATAGGAAAAAATTCCAGAAACTATTAAATCTCATTAAGTCGGATAAAGTGTCTACTCTTATAGTAAAAAATATATCAAGATTAGGTCGGAATCATGTAGAAGTCGGAAATTTAATCGATGTAATTCTGCCAAAACATAATGTTAGATTTATTTCAGTAGATGAAAATATTGATAGCGAAAAAAGTACAGATGAATTTTTGCAATTACAAAAAATAATAACCAAATTGTACGAGGCAAATAAATTAAGTCAAAAAAATAAGCTGCTTGCTAAATGAATTTAGCTCACAACTTAAAATTAAAGCGACATTCCATAGAACATTTTCATGCCCCTTATGGAACGTCAGACTGGTGCGGCGTTCCATAAGGGGCATGAACAAATCCAGTATTTAAGCGGATTACAGCCATTAGAAATATTTACATTTTAAAAATTCGACATAAAAGTACAAGTCTACAAACCATCTTGTCTCAAATTCCACTGAATTGTATTTGAAATGTCAACTATCTTAAAAAATTTATCTGACTAAAACACCTAACGAAAGTTAGGTTGTTTTTATGCTCAAAAATAATTTGAAAGGACAAATCAAAATGATAATTACAAAATGGCTGTTATCCATTTCGATAACAGTTTTATTTATTAATCAGATAATCATTATTCTGGAAAAAGAAAAGTTAGAAAAAGAAATCAAGATAATTCTAAAAATGATGTATGGAAAACCTCTAACAAGAAAGGAAGAAGAATATGCTAGAAAGTTTAAATGACAGCTCATATTTAGAGCCACCAAAATACTCAAGAGATTATGTTTATAGATGTGATATTTGCGATGAAGAAATTTTTGAAGGTGATAGTTGTTATGAAATTGATAGCTTAATTTATTGCCCTGAATGTATGGAAATGCACTTTAAACTTACTGCTATAAGCACAGATATGGAGGGTTATCTTTCGGATTTAGAACATGAAGATATTACCGAATAAGTTGGTGATTAAATTGGAAGAAAAAATAAGTAAAATCAAGGAGATTCTAAAACGTTGGGATCTTTGTGTTAGCGAAAAAGTCATTCTAATATACCTAATAAGCTTTAGTGAAAAAGATGTAATTAAAGTTTCAAGGAATAAAATTTCAAAGGATATTGGGATTTCAAATTTAACGCTTGGCAAGTATTTAAATTATTTATCGGATAAAAAGCTGATATATAAGAAACAAGTTAGATCCGGCGGCAGATTTTCAGCAAATGAATACTCATTTTTAGAAGAAAAAAGGAGCGATTGAATGTCTACATTAGTATTTGTAAAAGAACAACACCAATATTTTTTAGATGACAACCTTATTCCCTCTGTTTCAGAAATTCTAAAACCCATACATGACAAAATTTATGGAAAAATAAATGCAAAAACGCTCAAAAAGGCATCTGAACGAGGAACAAAAATTCACAGAGCAATAGAATTCATGTCAAAGTATAAGCTAAGTAAATTTGACGGCGAAATTTCGGGTTATCTCGAAGCGTATAAAAAATTCAGAAGCGATTATCCTACTTGGAAGCTGCTTCATTCAGAATATAGAACTTACCATAAATCACTTCTATATGGAATGACGATTGACGAAGTGTATAAAACTAAAAAAGGCATAATTTTGCTTGATTTGAAAACAACAAGCGAAACATATTTAAATACCTGGAGTGTTCAACTATCGGCATACAAAGATGGTTATGAAAGTCAGCATGAAAAAGTGGCAAAAACATATATCTTAAAACTAAACAAAGATGGAGAATATCAGCTTTTTAAATTAGATGATAAATTCTCTGTTTTTTTATCTTGCCTAGAAATTTACAGATTTGGAGAGTAGATTATATGAACGAAATGGAAATTAAGAAAAAATCAAATGACATACGTAGTTTAACTGAAAATGCAATTATCAAAAACAGATGCAATTTAGAAGAAGCTCTAGAGATGCTAAAAACTATAAGAAAGCATAAAACGATGATTTCTGACTATTGGAAAGAAGCTAAGGAATCAGCTAAAAAGACATATCAAAATATAGTATCAAAAGAACGTCAAATGCTCGATATTTGTGAAAAATGTGAAACAGACCTTAAAGACAAGATTTTGAAATACGATACACTCCGAAAATCTTACGAAAACAGGCTTTTGAAGGAAGCAAACAGAGATAGAATGTTTGAGGTTCAAGAATTGCTTGAAGAAGCAAAAGTATTTCAGGAAAAGGGAGATTTGCCAAGAGCAGAAGAAAGATTTAAACTTGCCGAAAAGCTTGCTCATATAAAAATAGATTTTGATAAAGAAAAATATCTAAAAGGGCTTTTATTTCAGGAGCGAACAAAATGCGAAATCGTAGATAATAAGCTCGTTCCGTCGTTTTTTGAAGGTGTTGAGTTACGAGAGATAAACACTAAAAAAATCCTTGAAATCAAACACAAAAATCCCGAAATAGATATTCCTGGTATTAAATTTTATAAAGAAAAAAGTGTGGCGGTACGAATATGAAATCAAACCATATTTATTGTGGAGATGCAGTGCAAATATTAAAGGATTTTCCAAACGACAGTATAGATTGTTGTGTAACTTCACCGCCGTATTATGCTTTGCGTGATTATGGTGTTTGTAATCAAATTGGAGCTGAAAACACACTTGGAGAATATATTGACAAACTCTTATGTGTATTTTCGGAGGTGCATAGAGTACTAAAAAAAGATGGCACATTTTGGCTCAATTTAGGTGATACTTATTCGTATTCATCAAGAGATTCAAACGCTCATAAAACAAGGTCTTTGCTCCAGAGAACAAATATCGGAAGTTTAAGTATGCCTAACCACGAAAGCATCGATTTAAAAACTTCTAATCTTAAACCGAAAGACTTAATGGGCATACCGTGGACAATAGCACTTGATTTAAGAAACAAACTTGGATTTTATTTAAGGCAAGATATTATTTGGGCAAAACCCAATCCAATGCCCGAAAGCGTAAAAGATAGGTGTACTAAAAGTCATGAGTACATCTTTCTTTTATCAAAGTCAAAAAAATATTACTTCAATGCCGATGCAATTAAAGAGAAAGTCGATGAGAAAAGCATTATACGATATAACTCAAGATTTAATACAGGGGCTAAAGAAATTTCGGGATCTGGAAGATTAAAGCAAGGGTCAAATACTGCCGGATTTAAAAAGTTTACAGGTTATAAAAACAAACGTGATGTGTGGAGTGTTGCTACAAGAGGATATAAAGGAGCCCATTTTGCTACATTCCCTACTGCATTAATCAAGCCTTGTGTTTTAGCCGGATGCCGTGAAGGAGGCATTGTTTTGGACCCTTTTTTTGGGAGCGGTACTGTTGGTGTTGTAGCCAAAGAGCTAAGCAGAAATTATATAGGTATAGACATAAATGAAGATTACTGTAAATTAGCAGAAAACAGAATAAATGGAGGAAATAAAAATGCCTAAAGAAACAACAATGTCGGTTTATTTGTCAAAAGATGATACTAAAAAATATTTAAACACGATTCTTGGCGAAAAGGAACGAGTAAATCAGTTTATAACAAGCCTTACAAGTCTTGCCGGAAGTTCGGAATCACTAAAAAATTGCGATAGAAATTCATTATTAGCGTGTGCATTAAAAGCAACTTCAATGGGCTTGCCTTTTGACCCGAACTTAGGTTTTGCATGGGCTGTTCCTTACGGAAATGTTGCAACTTTTCAAATTGGAGCTAAGGGATATATTCAACTCGCACTTAGGACTGGACAATACCGATACATTGGCTCAAGAGATGTCCGTGAGGGTGAATTTTTAGGGCGTAATTTTGTCGGTGATCCTGAAATTTCTTGGTTACCTGACAATGAGAGAAAGGATTTAAAAATTATCGGATATATGGCTGGAATTGAACTCATAAACGGCTTCAGAAAAGTTATTTTTTGGACTATCGATGACGTTGAAACTCATGCACAGAGGTATTCTCAAAGTTATCGAAAATACAAGAAAAGTGGCAATAAAAATGATGCAATTTGGGCTTTGCAGTTCGATAAAATGGCTGAAAAAACGCTACTCAAGTTATTAATTTCAAAATATGGAATAATGTCGACAGATATGCAACAAGCGGTGGCTTCAGACCAATCAAAAATCAATATTGACCTTGATACAGGGGAAGAAAACATTGAATATATTGATAATCCGACAGTTTTGGAAAACAATAGTTTATCTGATGGTGAACAGCAAAAATTACTCCAAAAACACGGAGGAGAAAAGATTGAGCAAATACTTGATAAAATGAAAATTCCTAATCTTGATAAGCTGAAAAAATCAGATTTGGAAGCATTTGAAAAATATTTGAAAGAGGGAAAGAAAGTTGAGAAAAGTAAAAATATTTGATGATGATAAGTTAATTTATGAAAAGAATTTAGCAGTTAATACAGCCATTTTAAGAGGAAGAATCCATAAAAGCGTTGATAAATTCGGTAGTACTTACCATTTCACAATTAAGCTAAGCAACGGAATGGACGAAAAAACAGGCGAGTGGCGAAAACCAACTTATGCCGATTGTACGGCTTTCGGAAAGCTTGGTGAACAAATTTATATTAATTACTGTGCAGGTGATGAGATATTCGCTATTGGAAAATTTTACTCAAATAAGAATGAAGATAAGGTCTATAAAGGCTTTACGATTAGAGAAGTTATTGGATTAAAAACGGTCGGTACGCAAGAAACATTTACAGACAATAAAAGTCAGCAAAATAAGGAAAATACAGAATTTGAAGATGACGATTTACCATTCTAACTGATAAAGGAGATTTTAATCATGGACGAAATTAAAGGGATTTGGATACCGAAAGAAATTTGGGATTTAGACGAATTAAGCTGGACAGAAAGAGTTTTAATATCAGAAATTTTGGCTCTTTCAAATAAACAAGAATGTACGGCAAATAACGAGCATTTTTCAAATAGATTAATGGTAACAAAAGAAAGTGCTTCAAGATTAATTAACAAACTTGTGAAGCTCGGATATTTGAAATCAACGATAAAATTCAAAAAAAATACTAAACAAGTTGAGAACAGAAAATTGGAAGTAAATTGGGAATTTATCATAAACCAAAATAATAATACCTCTCTGCCACCAACTACGTTACCTCCCTGTGAGGAGTGCGTTTACCCCCCTGTGCAGATGCTAAAGAAAGAATACAATATAGAATACAATAAGAATACACCTACTGCTCAAAATTTTTCCGAAAGTGAAAATAACTCCCAAAATAAACCTTCGAAAAATTTGAGCGAGTTGTTTGAAGAATTTTACAAAAATTACCCAAACAAAAAAGGCAAGCACCGAGCTTACAGATGGTTTAAATCTCACAAACCCAATGAAACGCTCGTTGCCAAGATGATAGGAGCCACGAATCTACAAAAGCAAACGTTCCAATGGAAAAAACAAAACGGAAAATATATTCCGCATCCGGCAACGTGGCTTAATGGTGGTAGTTGGGAAAACGAGATAAAACCCGAAGAAATTGCTCATACATCAGACAAAAGTATAGCTCGATTTTTGGCAATCGAGCTATATGAAAAACTAAAACATAAGATCTTCGAAAAATTCGGTCAAGATAAAAAGCTCATAGATTTATGGGCACTCGATATAGACAATTACCTATCTCTTAATCGCACCAAAGAACAAGAAGATAGGATTTTTTATGCTATAAATTCTCTTGAAAGCTCATGGATAAAAGAAAAAATCCATGATGCACGAAGTCTGATTAAAAATCTTGACCTTATCGGGTGTAGTAGGTTATGAACCCAAATAAAGACTGGATAGGAAATGGTGCAAGTGTTTTTAGAGCCATAGCTGCAAGTAATTATTCAGTCTATGAAAGAGAGCCAACAGACTTTTACGCAACTGACCCTAAAGCCTTAGAAATTTTCCTTGTCACTATAAAGCGAGATGGTTTTATCTTACCACACAAAATTTGTGAACCTGCTTGTGGCATGGGGCATTTGTCAGAGGTTTTAAAAAGTCATGGCTATGAAGTCGATTCATATGATTTGCATAATCATGGTTATGGAAAAATAGGTGTTGATTTTCTTAAAAGCGACTTGAAATACGAATGTTTTTTAACCAATCCACCATACAAATATGCTCTTTCTTTTGTCAAGAAAGCACTTGAAAATGTCTTGCCTAATGGATATGTAATTATGTTCCTTAAGATTCAATTTTTGGAGGGTAAAGAGAGGTTTGATTTAATCCTCCAAAATTTGTTTATGTAAATTCAAGCAGACAAAATTGTGCAAGAAATGCTGATTTCGCTACATTTTCAAGTTCAGCTGTATGCTATGCGTGGTTTGTTTGGCAAAAGAGATTCAGCGGTGAACCTATTATCTGCTGGATTCCTTAATTTTTTAGGAAAGGAGTAAATGAGATATGAATCAAGAAGATGAACTAACTAGAGCTGCCGAAACTTCTGTTATCGGAGCGATTTTGATTGATGAAAAAGCGTTGCCGAGCATTTCAGAAAAGCTAGTTATTAACGACTTTTATCATGGGGATTTAAAAGAGATTTATGAGGTTATTCTTGAATTATCGGGTAATGGAAAACCTGTTGATTTTCTAACTGTTCTTAACGAATTTCCGAATGAACGAAAAATCGAAATGAAAAAGTTACTTCTTTTCTGTGCCGATTCTACTCCCAGTGTCAGCAATGCTTCTTATTATGCTGAAATCGTGCATAAACTAGCTATGACAAGAAAAATCAAAGAAAAATTGATAGATATTATACCCGATTTAACGAGCGAAAATATTTTAGAAAAATCCGAAAATTTGATTGAAGATATATCGTCAGTTATTATGCCGATTCAAGCAAAAAAGATGCAAAGCTTAGAAAAATCAGCACAGACACTACTTGATTTTTACACAGGTAAAACCTCAAATATTGAAAATCGTGCGGAAACTGGATTTAAAAAAATTGATGGTATTTTGCAAGGAATGTCGGGAGGAAACTTAATTGTGTTGGCAGCTCGCCCGAAGGTGGGTAAAACTGCTTTCGCCTTATCTGTTGCCGAAAACGTAGCAAAATTGGGTAAAAAAGTAGTGTTCTTTAGTCAAGAGATGCTCTCAAACGAGCTTTGTGAGAGAATACTCTCAAAAAATTCTGGTGTTTCAATGACGAAACTGATAAATAAAAATCTAAGTCAAGACGAGATTGTATCTCTTGAAAAAACGTTAGAAATCTTAAAAAGTAGAGAATTAATAATCAATGATTCTTCCGGCATATCTGTAAATGATATTCGCATGAACTGTAAAATGCTGAAAAACTTAGGTTTGATAGTCATTGATTATCTTCAACTCATGCACTCAGGAAACGGAAAATGTGAAAACAGAAATCAAGAAATAGGGAAAATAAGTCGAGATTTAAAAAAACTTGCAACGGACTTAAATGTTCCTATTCTATGCCTTTCACAGCTTAATCGTACTTCGGGAGAAAATCAAAAACCCTCACCATCTGAAATACGTGATTCGGGCGAAGTAGAGCAAAACTGCAATAAACTTATGCTTATGTGGTGCGTATCAAAGAATGAAGGTTCCAAGACTATCGGTCTTGATGTTGCTCTTAATCGTAGAGGTAGTACTGGTACTGTTCTACTTAATTTTTGCGGCGATAGAATGAAGTTTACAGAGCTAGAAACTAAGTATGAAGAAAAAGCATCCTCCAGCCAAAATTATGACTGGAGGCAAAAGTATTATTCTAAAAGTTAAGCTGATAATATTTTATTCATTAGTTTTTGTATGATATCAAGGCTTTCGGTCAAACTTGCTTCATTTGTGTAGTCAAACGTTTTCCTATATCTGTTCCATAGGTCAGTAATTCCGCCATCTTTCGATATTTTTTCAAGTATTGTCTTGTAATCACTTAAGAGATACAGCGTATTCCTTTTATTTAGCGTTTCATAAATAGCATTTTTTAAGTCAGAATAATTTATTTTATCATCGTACAATTTGTGAAGTATATAAATATCGTAAAAATCTCTTGCTCTTGTGTTTGCTATGGATCTTGAAAGTATAGTTTCGATTTTTTCGGCTAATATAGTTTCTAAATTGTAGGCAAGAACTTTTATTTTTCTATCCTCAAATAATGAGTTAAAACTATAATTTATTTCTCTCGGAGTAATCTTATCTCCCGTAGTCATATCAATGCTAAGCGGTACTTTTAGTGGAGGATAAATTCCGTTTATTTTAACTCTTATACCGGGATAATCATCTTTTTCTCTGATATCTTCAAGCCCCAATATTTCAAATTTAATGTTATCATTTAAATCTATACTGCATATTTCGCTGAGTACATCTTTTAAAACGTCTTTATCTAAATCAATTCCCTTAATAGTAGTGTCTAAATCCATTGTTGTTCGTGAATCTATCCCGACTATTGCTGAAATTAGAAATCCACCCTTTAAAATGAAATTATTTTTGTATTTTGATAAAGATATTCGTTCCAGTAATCGCTCCAACATATAGTTTTGCATTACAAGTTGAGAGGGAATATGTTTTTCTTTAGCCTTGTTTTTTATGTATGCTTTTAGACTCATTGAGTTTTTTATTTCTTTCATAGCAGCACCTTTAAATAGTTTGAAATTTTATTTTTTACTTTTATTTTCTCCGCATATTCCAGTAGTTTGTTTACGTTGCAATTAACTGAATTTATGTAACGTTTCATAGCATCGTTTATAATTTGCACATCATAATTAGCTTTTAGAATATCGCATAGAGTGTGTTCTATATCATAGACTCTTATGTTGTTATTGCAAGGTGATTTTTTATTTTCTATACCAAATTCGAAAACATCTTTTGTTAAATATCTGATTTTCAAATTATCTTCATTTTTTCTAAAGTGGTATTTTTGAGGGAAACTCATTTCATATACAATTGGAGTTCTATCGGTCATCCCATGTATGTAAAGTGCCGTTCCGTGTGAGAATACCCCTTTCGGATAACTGCAAGCTAAAACATACATTTCATCTTCAAAAACATCTGGCAACATATAAAATCCTCTTTTGATTCTGACAAGATTTCCTTTTTGCTGCATTGCTGATAGGTAAGTTCGGGGTATGTCGGCATTTGTTACTTGCGAAGAAGTTATCATGCCACCATTTTTCTTTATAAGTTTTAATAGTTTTTTTGTGTAGTCCACCTAAATCACCTCTTTTTATAAATGTAAAGTCTAAGAATCTAATGGCTAGTTGTAAATTAATTTTTTTTACAAGTATCCATTAGATTATATCAGATTAATGGATACTTGTAAACAATATTCGTTATAAAGCCAGATTTTATGCACTATATAGCCTATTAAAAATTGACAGTGTTTAACCATTTGAGAAATCTACCAATTTCCAATTTCCATTTTCGTCTTTTTCCAAGCCCTCACTTCCCCAAAGGTCAATATATATTTCCCACGCTGTATTTCCGTCTTGATAAGCATCATATCTGTTAATAGTAAAAACACCATTAATGTAAGTTACTTTACCGATATTTCGCCCCATATTTTCATCAGCATATATCATTTCCATATCAACTTTTGGAAAAAGCTCTGTCAGTTTTTTAAATACTGGAATAGGGCAGTCCCAAGCTGTATCGAAAATAACACCATTTTTAAATTTATGGCAATGGTTAGCATTCCATTTTGTACCCCAGTTTTCTATACTCCAATCATACCAGTTATTCTTTCGGATTTTCTTGTTTACTAAAAATTCTTCTGTACTTAGTTTCTTTTTACTTATGTAATCCGGCATGGGAATTATTTTGTTAAAGTCTATAAATGCTTTTCTTTCTTCACCTTTAATAAATGTCAGTATTTCTTTATTTTCTTTGTCTTTACCCAGTAAAGTTAGCTTATTTGTTACCCATTTTGGCATATTAAAAATCCTCTCTTATAAATATTACGTCATCAATAGTGATTTTATAAATTTGCATTAGCTTGATAATTGTAAATATCGTTGGTATATTTACTCCGCTTTCGTAATAGCTGATACTAGAGCGATTAAGGTTTGTTAATTTAGACACATCATTTTGACTTATACCTGAATATATTCTTGCTCTTTTTAAGTTTTTACCGAGTTGTTTTCTGTTTTTTATGTATTTATGAGTTACCATTTTCCGTTACTTCACCTCATCAAAAAGCGTTCCGTCTTGCAAAAATTCATACTCCATCGTATCGCAATATTCTTGCAGTTCATCACTTGTTATGCCATAAAAAAATTCATATCCCCATTTTTTATATTCATCACATAAATCCAAGTACCATTCTTTTATGTTTTTTATCAGTTTGTCCGCAACTTTTCTATGATTTTCATAGCTTTTAGGACTTAAATTTCCGTCAATATAAATATCAATATCAACTGAATGTTTGTGATAATACCGCCCTGAATGATTAAAATTTATTTGGCTATACTCCTTTAAGCTTTTTAATATTTTGTAGTCTGACAACTTGAAATCTTGATAGAAAATATTTTTAAGTTCTCCTGTTATTTCCTTAAAATCTATACTCCCATAGATGTATAAACCATCACCTTGACAATAGTTTAAACTGTAATATGGTCTTAGATTTTCAAGCCCTTTTTCTCTTAAATCTTCTATAACTTGCTCTGTGAAAATGCTTGAATCAAGATTATTTATATAGTCATTTCTAACTTTACTTTTGGCTTCTTCGATTAATTCTGAATAGCTGTATATTTTAACTTCTTTTGTTATCGTTCGCATATTTTAAATTCCTCACTTTACTTGTTTCTTTATTTTGGCAAGCTATGAATTTAAGATCATAACTTGCCACTTTGTACCGGTAATTATTAATACTCGTCTGCAAATAAAATTGTTGTACAGCTTCTGTCTTGCTCTGTAATTATGTACACTCTACCTTCTGAGGTGTCATAGGCTGCTAAAACTCTGGCTGTACCTGTTCTTAGTGCGTTATCGTTCATTTCTTTGTCCTCATCGCACATGTTCCCCCAATCGCAAGTAATGTATCTTTTAAAACAATCTGTTATTTCATTTGCAAATTTCTAGCTTTCTGCCATTTTATTACTGATACCATTAGTCATTACTACTTTCCCTAAAGAATAATTTATCATTATGTATTCTCCTTTACTTTATCTAAGCCATTGCTTATAAATTTCTTCATATGGGCATTCCATTATTTCGGATAGTTTCGCAAAAAGTCGTTCTCTTACTATGCTGTCGCTTACACCGAATAAATTGTAAACATCTTGATAATTCTCAAGTGCTTCAAAAAGGTCGTAAAACGTTGCCCGACTATTTAATTCTTCTCCCAATTCGTCCTCTGGATAAGTCTTTGTGTACCAATCCTTTAGAAATGTGTTAAGTGCTTCATTGTATATTTCTTCTTGCGTTTTCATTATTTTTTTACTCCTTAATCTTCAAATTCACTTTTTAAGTGTTTCAATCTTAACTTTTCGTTCTTTCTGGTTTCTGTATAATACCAATCGTTACCAATGTATATGTAAAGGTATTCAATCCATCCGCTTTTTAATTCTTCATATAACTGTATAATATTTTCATATGTTCGTGGACTCGTATATTCCCATTCTTCTTTTCTATCTCTGTGGTAATATACACACACATCATCTTGTGGATTTTCAAAGCTATGTTCCGCAGTAGGCTCGATTTCTCTATGTAATGAACTTAAATCACCTCCACTTATTAGCTTTTTAACTTTTTCTATTTCTTGATAGGATTCAGACAGTATTCTGCCATTGTAGTCTATATATCCATCCCAATGTGCATAAATTGCCGTTACTGTTCCATCGTTATTTAAAATCGCTATATTACTTCTTGTACTCATTTTTTTAATTCCTCTCTTATCTTTATAATTTTGTTTTTTGTGGGCAAGCTTTAAGCTCGCCCTGATTCTTTATTCATTATTTTTAACCTTTGCTATAAATATCTTTTTTGCTATATGTGATTTTTTGTATTTCATCAAAAGTATAATCGTAATAACCAAATAGCTCTCTGTATTTTTGTCGGTCTTGTGGAGCTATATCATATATTGAGTAACTGTTCCTAATACGATATATAAAACCTTCTGTGCTTGTTTTAAATGTGAATGTTTTTCCGTCTTTTAGTATTGTTATGTTTACAGTCTTTTTGTCTTTGAGTGCCTCTTTTATTGCTTTTTTCTTGTTAATCTCATTTGATTTATCACTAATTATTTCATCAAACTTTTGACTATAAATTTTGTATTTCTCGTATTGTACAAATAAGCAATTAACAGTTTTTTCAAGAATCTCTTTTGTGTATCTCTCTATGAGTAATTTTGAGTTATCTATGTAATCTAAAATATCTTCTGTATCAACAATTTTGACTTTTTCGCTACTTGAAGAATAGTTGCCCTCGTAGTCTATGAAAATATAATCACTTAATGTTTGTTTTCCATTTCCGAAAATATCACAATTAATCTCGCTAGTTAAATATTCATCTGAATCTCTTTTTTCTTTCGGAAATATCATTCCTTCAAAGTACCTATTACCATTTTCCGCTATTTCTTTTGCTACATTGGTTTTTATTTCGTTAAGTATTTTATCTCTTAATTCTTTAAAATCCGGGAATTTTTTGTTTCTGTCTGCGTATATGTTTAAGGGATAATGCAAGTCAAAAAATTCTTTTTGTATCAGATTATAAAATCCTGCATATTCATATTTTGCTTGAACTGTGTATTTCAAATCTTTTTGATAAGAGTTTTTACTATATAGAAAAACGCTGTTATTATGCTTATGCTTTATAAAAATTTTATTATCTACTTTTAGTTCAAACACATCATCATTTCTTGAAAAATCTTCTATTCTTCCTAATATTGTTAAATTACTCATTATTCTTTATCTCCTTAAAAATTAAAATTTCAAAATTTTAAAAGTATTTTACTTTTTAAGGCGATTACTTTATAATTGGACTGTAACCGCCTTTTTCAAATTCGGTGTTGTTACTTGTCGTTTGCTTTCGTGGTAGTTAGCATTCGACTTTTTTTATTATTTACAATCATAAGGCATTCCCCCTTTAGACTTCCTTTTTTACTTCTTCCAAAAATTTTTCAAGTAGTTTATTTACTTTTTTTACTTTAGTATCGTGTTTTATATCCCAATTTTCAACGATTTTTCGGGCGGTGATATCATATTTTCTCAAAATATCATATTTTACTTTTATGTTGCCAAAAGGTGCATATCCTGTTGATATTGCTATATCATCAAAAATATAAATATCACTTGCCCAACCCTCACGGCGTATAGTGTAATATATAGGTGATTCATAGCTTAATAGGTGTTGTAGATCTGCATACCCAACACACACTATTTTTTTAAATCTGTTTTTTATTTCTTTTTGTATTGTTTTAATTTTCATTTTTATAGCTCGTTTATTTCCTCGATTAAATTATTTAATATTTCATCGGTCAAAGTAATATTTTCATTCCAATATTTATCCGCCGTTTCGCACCTTGAAATTAAATAATTTGCTACTTCAAGAACTATAACCACAATTAAGCGGTCGAGATTATCGAAAATATCAAGCAAAATTTTGTTTGCATAGTCAGCATCAAATTGAAATTTTATTTCTTCCGCTATTTCTCCGATATACTCAAAATTTTTATTCACCCATTCTTTAGCGGTGTAATTATTGCAAAAATATGCTCCGTTTATGTTTTCAGATTCAAAAAGTGTATAACTTAAATCGCACATATAGTGTTGTTCTTCAAAGCCTTTTAAATCTTCTAGCTTGTCGATAATTTCGCCTTTTACAAATTCTTTGATTGGATTGTTTTCTAAATAATTCATTTACTTTTTACTCCTTAAATTTAAAATTTATTGATAGGGGGAAAAACTCCCCCACAGAAGCTCTAATTAATACCTTTTTTCAATTCTTTTATTGTGTTGTCGGTTACTTCATAAACTGTAATATCGCCGTAAATTTCGCCGTCTTTATTGCAAAAGTTTTCAAGTTTGTAATAATAGAGGATGTTAGACCAATTATAAAAAACTCTTTCTTTTTTCAAAATGTCTGAACCAAGTTCACGCACACACCCATATATAATGGGCTTTTCTTCAAGGTTTGTTTCTTTAAGTGTTTCAATGTCTAAGTCAATATCTCCCTTGTGTGCTTTGATACAGCTTTTTTGAGCCTCCAACCATTCCAGAATGTTTGTGTTTTTTAAGTTTATCATTTGAAAAAATCCTTTCTTTAGTAGCTTTTTATAAACTACTTTGTTTTTATTTGTAAGATTTTCTTACTATCTATATTATACACTGATAACAGTACAAAGTCAATACATTTTGCATTAGATAAAACACTGGTATCAGTAAATAGTTTTGTGCATTTTGCCAGTGGTTGACTTAGCTTTTTTACTGCATTAAAATTAAGATATCAAGAAAAAAGAAGGTGCATAACAATGGCAAATAAAAACAGCCCCGCACGTTTAAAAGCCAATAACGAGTACAACAAGCGAGCATATAAAAGCTTTAATTTGAGAATGAAGCCTTATCAAATGGAAGTTTTTTCAAATCATTGTGAGCGGTTTAATCACTCAAAAAATCAATTTTTAATTACTGCAATGATTGAGAAAATAGAAAGAGAAACAAACAAAAGTTTTGATGAGCTATTGAAAGAACTTCAGCCAGCCGAAGAAAACGAAACGGCAAAAAGTGCGGAAGCTTCAGGAACTGAAAAAGGCGAAAAATAAGCCGAAAAGGGCAAAAAAATAAATGCCGACTAAATACATAAGTCAGCATTCAAGCGGTTTTCATGGGGGATAGTTTACATCAAGCAGAGCAGAAAAGGGAGCAGAAAATTTAAAAGTTACTTTTTCTAAATCTCTCCCAAAATCCCCAAAACACATTCTAAAAAGCTTCAATATAATGAGCTTAAACTTACTCAAAATATTGAAGCCTTATTTTTTTATTGCTTAAAATAATTATGAAACATTAGAGTTTATGCGTTTTTCACAGAGCCTTTGAAATTTAAAGGTTTATAAATCAGAAGTTTTTGCGATAAACACTAAGCTTTTGACGATTTCTTCCAGAGGTCAGAATTCAAGTGAATGCTTTTTACACAAATGATTATATGGTATTATATACAAAAATATAGTTATTACCAAAGAAATTGAGGTGTATAAAATGAGATTTGGAATGCGAATGCCATCGTTTAAGAAGTCATTTAAGGCAAAAACAACAGGCAGTTTAAAAAGAAGTATAAAGCGTAAAACTAATTTTGCGTATGGGAAAAAAGGAACTGGATTTTTAAAAGACCCTAAACGCTCAATTTACAATAAAGTATATAACAAAACCACTTTTTCGCCCACGAAATTAGGAAGCGGTAAAAGGTCATCAACTATTAAACATACCAACAATTCACCAAATGCTAAAGGTGGTTGTTGTTTGCTTAACATATTACTATTGCCTTTCTGGATTATATATTACATAGTCAAAGCTATATGCTCCTTATTCTCCCCAAATAAAAGAGTATCGCCTAACCCGGAGAAAACTGAAATTCAATCGCAAAATTACGAAGATTTTCAGAAACCTAAAAGAGAAAGCTCCCCATTATATACAGACGAATATGTAAAAGCCATATTTTTATGGGCAAATTCAAAACCATCCCCAATAAAAAACGATGATTACTACCCAAGATATTTTATTTATAAATATGGTATTGAGCATCCTTCTGAATATCATAAAAAGCTTTTACAAGAAGGCTATTATAAAACATCAACTATTGAAGAACGTCTTTCCCTTCTTAAAGTTACTCAGTTAAAAGATTTATTAGATAAGATCGGTCAGAAAAAAACCGAAAAAAAAGATGACCTTATTACAACAGTAATTAAATTTGCGGACAATGAAACAATAGATAATTATTGCCCTGATAGCTATTCTTTAACGGATTTAGGGAAACAATTCATTAATGAACATTCTAGATATATCGAGGAACATAAAAATATAGGTGTTATTTCAATTTAGCATAGCTCATAATTTTGTGTCATCATTAGTTTTATTATCTGTTATTGGCAGAAAAAGTTTAGGCATAGAAAAATAATTTATATTCGATATTGTATTTACCATTTCCGCAATACCATTAAACATATTATTCGTTTTCCATGTTATATTTTCAAATAGTGGTGCAAATTTTTCCCTTATTTGTGCCATGTTTTTTTCTGCTTTTTTCATAACTTGCCTGAGATTTTTAAATTTTTCCGTAATGCTTGAAATACATGCGGCAAGTTCTTCACGATTTTTCTCCGCAAAATCTTCATCGGTTGTAATATCAATCGCCTTCAATACCTTTCGATTGAGTTCTGCAACAAGCTTTTTACATTGATTGTACTCATCTTTATAAAAAAAGCCACAGTGCATTACCGTGTTTCGATGTTTTCTAACACCATCCATCCTTTCCTTTATATCATCATCAGGAATTTTTGATTTAAATAGGCGATCCCAATTGTTTTTCTCAGTGGAGTCGTCAAATAAAAATGACTGTATCATTCCATAATCAAAGACGTAAAAAAATTTTTGAACCATTTCGATTCCATCTTTAAACTTCCTACCTAATTTTTTCTGAAATTTCTCACTTGTAGTGGAATTAGGATATTCTATACCGAACTCCAACACGAATATGTTAAATAGCAAATGCTTAAGATTTCTTTCAAATTCATTGAGTTTTGGGTATATTTTATTGCAATAATGCTCAGATATGGCATCACGTGAAATAACCATGATATACTTTTTTTGTATATCACTTTTATCTATTTTGCTATGTATCTGCTATAAACTCTTAATTATCTGAGTTCTAGTTTTCGCAGTAGAAATTACGTTTACATATGTTCTGCGTTTAACTTCACGAATTTCAATTTCTATATTACAATCTTCAATAGAGAAATTATAGTAATGATTATACCAAGAATACTTATTATTGCTCGTTATATTAAAAAGGTTCTCAATTATTAGCCTAACAGAATCAGTATCTATATAAATTTCTTCCCTCCCGTTTGAGTTTTTGACGATGAAGTCTTTTTTATCTGGGTCATTTAAAAATATATAACTGTTTTTAAGATTCATTTTATCTCCCTTAATTTTGTTTTGAGTATTTACTGAGGGGTTTGCTATGAATGCTAGTATTGCCCCCTCTAACTATATCACAAAATAGAAATCATTCTCCAAATATATGCCATGCTGCTTCAAATTTTTATTTAATGGCTATTGTAAATATTATACTAAAAATACTTGTTTGCAATTCTCAATATTTATCGTGATGTTTTCTTACAATTCATGCGGTTTTTCCGGGTTGATGGTAAAATATAAGTATACAAAATCATACAAAATTCGGAGGGTGCAGTTAATGCAAACACAAATTTGTTTTTACGATTTAAACTTTGAATCAAGTGAAAAAACGCTTGATAACATTATCAAATTTCCTGTGAAAGAATCTGCCAAAACATCGGAAATTAAAAAATCTTTTGAACTTAAACCAAAGCCGAAACCAGCGGATTCAGTTAAAACATTGGAGGAAATTGAAAAAATCAAGAAGTATTTCTTGGATAGACGAGAATACAGAAACTATTGTTTATTTATCATCGGGATTACTACTGGTTATCGCATAAGTGATTTATTAAGTTTAAAGTTCTCAGATTTTTTTGAAGATTATGAAACTTGGAAACGAGAGATTGACATCACCGAGCAAAAAACCAAAAAGAGAAGAACCATGCCAATTAGTGAAGGTATGAAAACAGCTATAAATCTATACATAAAGAGCAAAGGTGGATTTTTATTAGACGAATATCTTTTTAGAAGTCGGAAAGGCAAAAATAGCCCGATAGATAAATCAAGTGCAAGAAAAATTTTCGATAATATGGCAACAGATTTAAATCTTCCGTATCATTGCTCGACTCATTTTCTTAGAAAAACTTTTGCTTATTGGTTTTTGCAAGTTCATAAGAACGATATGTCAGCACTTGCTACCTTACAAGACATTTTGAATCATAGCTCCGAGAAGATGACTCTTAAGTATTGCGGTATAGAAAAAGAACGTAAAGAAGCCATGCTTAAGGATTTATACCAATTATGGTAAGTGGTTAAGAATGTTAAATTGCTTTAGATTGCGAAGTTAAATGAAAAGGGGATCAAATATTCAAAATGGGTAAAATAGTAAAAAGAGTAGCTTGCAGTGTAATGTCTTTATTAATGCTTATATCTATGAACATCTCACTACTAGTTCAAGCAAAAGACGAATTTAAAAAGCAAGCATTGAAAAACGGAGTATATGTAATTCAGAGTATGGTAAGTAACAACGGAAAGGTTTTAGATATATCGAAAGCAGATACAAAATCCGGAGCAGAAGCTATAATATGGGATTTTAACCAGAGGGCAAATCAAGCGTTTTACTTTGATTATAACGAAACTGACGACTGTTATAGTATATTGGCACTTCATTCCATGAAATATATTGGGGCTGAAAATACAGATGACGGACAAGGCACAAAAATTAAGCAGCACAACGCTTCATTTAGAGATAATTTTAAGTGGAAATTAATTAATGTTGGCTCTGGGCAATATCAGTTTGAATTAAAATCATGCAATTTGCGGTTAGATGTATGCGGAGGTAATGGAAACAGCGGTACGAAATTACAGTTATGGGAAAGCAATGATACAAATGCTCAGAAATTCAAATTACATAGATGTGATAGTTTCCCGGCAGAAGAAACCAAGAAGATACACTCAGTTGTACAAAGGCAACGAGAAATGGTTAACTGGACGCAAATACGCATTGACCCTAACATTGATAAAATAACAAAAGAAATGATTTCACCTTGTGAAAAGTTAGAAAAAGTATTTATACATAAAGGCATAAAAGAGATAGAAAAAGGAACATTCGATCATTGCAAAGAAATAAGTATGGTTACTTGCGACCCAAAATGGCTAAGTAGATTTGATAGAAGCAAACTTAAAACTGTTGTTATTCCAGATGGTGTGGAATATGTAACAAAAGATATGTTTAAAGGTTGCTCAAATCTTGAAAGCGTAGTAATTCCCGATAGTTTAAAAGTCAAGATAGATAGTAGCCTATTTGAAAACTCAAAAAAGCCTGAGATATGCACCTTAGAAAGTTTAATAGACAAAAAAATAGAGAATGCTTTTACGGATAATGATTTTACAAAGACTTTGAAAGCTGAAAATGATTTAGGAAACAAAATTGATACATCAAATGAGTTCATGAAAACTTTAAAAGAAGTGCAAAAACAAAGATATATAAAGAGTTTTTTGGAATCTAAAATAAATGGAACCGAATTATCGGTAACGCAACAAACTGAAAAAGAAAATTTAAGTTTAGAAAAATTGAAAGCAGAACTTAAAACTCTTGATAGCGAAATTGCCGAGTTAATGGATAAATATGTATCTCTTAGTAGCAAAAATGAGCAAGAAAAGCCAATCAAGCAAGATAGCGAGAATGTAGACAAGCCCAGTGTTAGTAAAACTGAAACAGTAAATCCGGCAGAAAATGAAATTTCAGAAGAATCAGAATATACAACCATCAATGATTTGGTTATCTTTGATAAAGAAAACGCTCGCTATGAAAAATATGCGAAAACTATTTTAAAAAATATTGATTCTAAAGATTTTAAGTATACCGAAAAATCTGAAAGTACGCTTGAAAACATAAGTATGAAGATATCGAATATATGCCGAAAAATAAAAGAAAAATATGGAATATCACCTTATCCTGTACAAGTAATGACAGTACTTCGTTTAGCCGATGACGTCTTAAATGATAGTGGTTCGATAGCTCAAGTAAAAACAGGTGAAGGAAAGTCGTTTGTAATTTCAATTTTAGCAACAGTATTAGCGGAATTCGGCAGAACAATAGACATAGTAACGTCAACGAGCGAACTCGCAAGAAGGGATTACGAAAATCAAAAGAAGTATTATGAGCTATTTGGAGTTTCCAGCGGAGTGCTTGAAAGAAACATAAACGAAAAAGACAGTTTACGCTCTGAAACAGGCGAACAATTTAATATAGACAGCTTGAAAAATCAGATAGTATACTCTACAAACAGCACGTTTGAATTTGTGTTTTTACATGGGATTTTTTTAAAGAAACCGCTTAGGGATAGACCTTATGATGTAATAATAGTCGATGAAATAGATAATATGCTTCTCGATCAAGGAACTTCTCCGGCAATTATTGCAAATCCGATAAAAATCAATAATGCGGAAGGAGTGTTTAAAAGAGTATATGAAAACCGCAATAAGACACTCGAAGAAATACTTGGAACAGTCAAAGGTTTAATATCAGGCGATGAGAACTCGATAAACATGATTTCTAAATTAAAGGAAGCAGCTGTAATTTCAGATAGTTATGAAAAAGGAAAAGATTATGTCGTGCAAAACGACGAAATCATGATAATCGACCGCTCAACAGGATATATAAAAACAGGCTCAAGATGGAAAAATTTTATTCATGAAATGATAGAGATAAAGCACGGAATACCGATGAAACCCTCGTCAGTTTCGACTTCTTTAATATCACAGAATTCATTTTTCAATATGTATAAAAAGATTACAGGTTTGACAGGTACATTAGGAAGCGATAGCGACCGAGAACTACTAACAAAGACCTACAAAACGAAGCTTTTTTACATACCGAGAAACATGGAATCAAAGCAAAAAGTAGAATATCATAATGTTTCTGGAGGATTAATCGAAATATTGGGTAAAATCAAAAAAGAACTAAACCAGATGAAAAGTCAAGGTAGACCTACTTTAGTAATCATGCCGACAAACAATATAGCGGATTATTTTTGCGAAAGATTTTTTCCAAGTGCAAATAAAATTACAGGTGTTAATTTGGAAGAAGATAGAAAATCAATATCTGAAGCCGGAAAAGCGGGTCAAATTACAATTGCAACGAATGCAGCCGGACGAGGAATAGACATAATCCTTGATGAAAAAGCTAAAAAGCAAGGTGGACTACATGTAATAGTAACATTTATTCCGATGAATCAAAGGATATTAGGTCAGGCAATAGGACGTTCCGCAAGGCAAGGGCAACCCGGAACAGCAAGCGTATACATAGCACCAGGCAGTAAATTTTACGAAACACCGAAATTTAATAAGTGCTATGATAAACTATTGGAAATTGAGATGAGATTTTCAAAGTACGCAAAAGAGCATTGGGCATGGATGTTCGACCATGAGCAAAAATACAACATGCTAAAAAGTGAATTCCCTTTAGGAGTAACAGCAGAAGAAGCATTAAGATTAATGTCGCAAGAGCTTTCGGGGGCTTTGCCAACACTAAATATGTACTATAAAAAAGAAATAACCGAAAACGTACTTAAAGACAGTATGAAAAGCATGATAATGCTTGCTTGGGGTATATTTTTCTCGGAAATGTGCGATGAAGCGGACAAATTTATAGATGAAGAAAGTATAGAGCAAGAATATCAAAATTTCATCGAAGAAGTACATAGCTATTTCCCAAAAGATTGCGACACATTTGAGAAAACACTTAGTAATTTCACGACAATATCTAGTCTAAGCATGATAGAACAGCTTTCGGGAAAAATAATGCAGTGCGTAGGCTTTATAATGGATTCAGCAATACCCGAACCAATCAAGGAAATATTGAAAAACAAGTTGGTGTCAGGTACAATAAACATAACCACAGGAGTTGGACAAATTCTTGCTGGGGCTGAGATGTGTACGACTGTTGTAGGCACAGTCGGAGGCATTCCGATGATAATAAACGGCTCAAATATGGCACTTATGGGAGTACAAGATATCTTTAACGTGATTCACGGAAAAGATGCGGAAAGCATAAATCTTATAAAAGAAGCTCTAGGTCATAAGTGCGACAATACAGTAGACCTTATGGAGCTTGCAATTACTATGGGTTCGGCAAAGAAAGTGAGTAAAGTCGGGCAAAAGGCTATGTCTGAAGCAAAAAGTAGTTTTGGGAAAGCCTTTAGAAAAGCTCGAAAATATACTTCGACAATCGGAAATGAAACCAGAGCAATTGCTAAATCCGCAAGAGCATTTTGCAGAAAAGAAATTGCAAAACTTCGTGGACCCAAATATGCTGTTTCTAGTGTTCCGGTTAATGCCGAAATGCTCGCCGAAGAATTTGCTAAAGAAAATAAAGTTTTTCGCAAGGCTGTAAATCCTAATATTCAATTATTTGCAGAGAAATTAGAACCTATACTTAAGGAAATTCATGGTGAAAAGCGTAATATCAGGGTTAATGTTGGTAGGCAAGAAAAACATATCCCTACAAAAAATAATTATGAAAACGCACTGAAACAAGGCAGAAAGCCTAGCATATTTAATGGTACAGCCGAAGATGCTCAAAAGCTTATAGATGAATTTGCGGGTAAAGGCAAATTCATTGATGCGTCTATGAAAAAAGAAATAGTTGACTTTGGAAAAATAATAGGTGATTGTGTTGATTTGAAAACAGGGGCAAAAACTCCAACAACGTGGGGAAAAATTCATTATTCTAAAGATGGAGTACATATAGTACCATATATACCTTAAGAGCTTATAGAACAGGAGGTAAATAAAGTGTATTGTTCATTAAAGGAAGAAAAAATAATATATGATTTTTATAGTTATTTATCTGATAGTAAATTTGCTAAAGAACAGTTTTTATTGGTTTGGGAAAATGGGACAAAAATTTTATGCACGTTTTTTACAGGAGGCGATGATGATAATGGTCTAGATTTAGATGATCCAAATTATGAGGATTATACGTCATTTGTGATGAAAATAGAAAAAATAATATACTTAAATGAGAGAGATGGTTTTAATTGGATTAAAGACAGAGAACTTTTTGAATTTAACTATCACAATTTTCCATGTGAGATTTATAATTCAAAAGGTAAGCTTATAAGCAAAAAAGAATATTAGTATATTAGAACCGCATTGACTGATATTTTCAGCTTTGCGGTTTTTTAAAAGTTTTTAAATCATTACTTTATTGTGCTAAAATTTAAGTGGTAATTTTCAAGATAGGTAGGTGAAAACATTTATGAATCGAATAATATTTCATATTGATGTAAACAGTGCATTTCTTTCGTGGGAAGCTGCAAAGAGGGTTAAAAACGGAGAAGCTGACATAAGAAAGATTGTATCATGTATTGGCGGTGATCCGACTACAAGAAAAGGAGTAGTCTTAGCAAAATCAAATGAAGCTAAAAAAATGGGTGTTAAAACAGGGGAACCACTGTCTTTTTCACTTAGAAAATGCCCTAATTTACAGATTTTTAGACCCGATTTTAAACTCTACCAAGCTTGTTCGAAAGCGTTTAAAAATATATGCAAACTCTACTCTCCTACGATGGAAGAATTTTCGATTGATGAGTGTTTTCTCGATATGACAGGAATAGCGAATGATTTTAAGCAAGCGGTCAAAATTGCCTATGAAATAAAAGACAGAATAAAAAACGAGCTTGGTTTCACAGTTAACGTGGGAATTGGTGAAAACAAACTCTGTGCAAAAATGGCTAGTGATTTCGAAAAGCCAGATAAAGTTCATACTTTATTTTTAAGTGAAGTACCCAGTAAAATGTGGAGTTTACCAGTTGGAAATCTGCTTTTTGTTGGAGGAGCAACAGCAAAAAAATTAAATTCTTTAAGCATTCATACAATCGGGCAGTTAGCAAATTCAAAAGTAGAGTTTCTTGCAAAGTATTTTGGAAATAAGCGAAGTTTATATATGCACCGCTTCGCAAATGCAATAGATGATTCGCCTGTGGTTTCAGAAAGACCTGAGCCGAAAGGATATAGTAATTCTGTTACGCTTGAGGAAAATTCATCTTCGATAAAAGAAGCAAACACTGTACTTCTTGCCCTTTCCGATGCAGTAACCCAGCATATGAGAAAAGACGGAAATAAGGCACACAGCATATCTGTTGGAATAAGGTTTGCGAATTTTAAAAATCAATCACACCAAATGAGTTTTTCAGAGCCGTTAAGTACCACAAATGAAGTATATGAAGCAGCTAAAAAGCTACTTAAAGAGCTTTGGGTAAATAGACGTCCAATAAGGCTTATCAGTATATCGCTTACCAATTTAACGAAACTTGATGGGTGCAAACAACTATCGTTTTTTGATAAGCCAAAAGAAGAAATAAAAATTCACAAGAAATCTGATGAAAGAGTAGATAGAGTGATTGATACCTTACGTAAAAAGTATGGTTTTAACATAGTAAAACGTGGCGGAGTTATGAACCTTAATTTAGAAGTCGGCGGTAAACTTAAAGGAAAATTAGATATGGAAAAACAGTAGCATATCCTGTAAGGCGATAATGCCCTATGAGATATGCTAATTAATTTAGTTATAGTGTTTTTATGGGTAGTGAATACTAATTATCCCATGCATCTGCATCTTCACTACTTATTACTACGTTACAAACCTTTGTAACTGTTTCCGTAAAAGAATCTGAGTAACCAAAAAGTTTTGCAACAGAAACAAAAGAAAGTACAAGACAGAGTACTAGCATCCAAAACAAAACAGGGTGCCTAAGAATAATAGCAAATAAGCAACGTAGTTCTTTTAAAATATTTTCCAAAAACATTATTTGATCTATCCTTATAATATTAAATTTGTTGTTTGATAATCGTCTAAATTATTAGGGTTCAATGTAACGCCATAAAGAAACATTTTATAGCAGAATTTTTCGATCAATTTATCATAATTTGAAACAAGTTCGCACAAATCTTCATAATCATCAATATCGCATTTTTTACCTTTAAATTCTTCTGCCATTTTACATTTTAGGTTATAAATCTTGGAATTGATTTTACTTATCTCCCCTTCTGCTGCAAATTCGTATGGGAGTCCTAAGTTGTTTTCTTTATCGTCAGCATAAGCCCCGTAGTAAACTATATCGAATATTTTTTCAAACATTTTTTTGATTTTTTCTTCATTTTTTACTGTCATTTTATTTACCTCTCTATTTACTATTTAGTATTAGTTTTATTACATATGCAATGTTTTGCCGTGCCTTTTCATCTAAAATTTTGCCATTTAGGATTATAGCTTTTTGGATATCTTCCAAGTACTCCGTTATAGTTTGCAAAATTGAATCTATATAAAACACATCACTATCATACAAAACATCAAATACAGATAATTTTAAAATATCGCATATTCTGGTAAGTGTGTAGCAATCGGGTTCTCTACGTCCTTGTTCGTACATTCCTATCGAAGATGCTGATACACGGAGTTTGTCTGCTAATTCATACTGTGTTATGCCTAGTTTTTCTCTGGTGAGCTTTAGTTTTTTACAATAACCTTTATTACCCAATTTAAATGTGTCACCTAACTTTTAATTTATTTTCTATCCCCGATTTTTTGTAGCGATGAATATTTGAAATTTATAATGCCGATAATTAAGTAGCATATAAAAACACCTTCAAATTAATGTTACACATAGGACATTATTCCTATATATAACATTATACTCTACCTCTATAAATTTTACAATTGTTTATATGAAGCAACGAATTTATAAGGTGGCGATTAAATATGGAAATAAACTATAAAGATATAGGACGAAGAATATCAAAAGAAAGGCATAATAAGAATCTTAGGCAAGAACAACTTGCCGAAATGAGCAATTTATCGACAGTTCATATAGCACATATAGAGGGTGGAACAACTAAACTTGGATTATCTGCCTTAATTAGAATAGCAAATGCATTAGAAGTATCTGTTGACACTTTGCTAAAAGGGGTTAGTTATAAATGCAGAGAAATTCTGGTTGATGAGCTTTCAGAAACAATAGATGAATGTACTCCCGAACAGATAAATTTGATTATTCAAATAGCGAAAGTTATCAGCAAAAATAAGCATATCCAGTAATTAGGTTATAAAAGTTAAATAATAGAATCCTTAGACTAAAAAAATTAGTTTAGGGATTTTTTGTTGCATAAAAAAGGGCAAAAATACCGCTATTTTGGTTGATGTATGGAGTAGTTATGTGCAGAGCGATTGTCACTTTTAACAAAATTAGTTATAAAAAATAAATCCGTTATGTTGAAACTCATATCAATATGGTATATAATTATAATTATTTGTCATAACGTGTCGAAAGGAGTGTGATAATATGAAATATTCGTGTTTTCACGCATACCATAAAGCTATAAGATTGTCCGAATATACTTATGGAGATAAAAAGTTTATCCCGGTTTTTGCTTCTTCTGATATTGAAATTTATCCGTATCAGTTAGCAGCAGCACAATTTGCCATGCGATCGCCATATTTAAAAGGTGCAATTTTATGTGATGAAGGTTCTCTTGGGAAAACATACGAAGCATTATTGGTAATTACGCAAACATGGTACGAGAATAAGACTAGTATTTTGATAGTCGTGCCTACTTCTCTTTTAGGTCAATGGAGTAAAATAATAGAAGAAAAATTTACAATTCCGTTTTTTACAATTGATAATAATAAAATATTTGATGAATGTCTAAAAAGTGGAAATGAAAATCCATTTAGACAAGACGGCATAGTTTTAACTACATACAACTTTGCTAAAGAAAAACATGAGTACATATCGCAAATAAGGTGGGATTTAACGGTATTTGAGGAAGCACATCACTTGAGTAAAATCTACAAGAAAGAAAACAAGGGTAATCTTTTGATATATAATGCTGTTTCAGACTCTTTTAAACTTTTGCTAACCGCTACTCCCATACAGAATTCAATAATGGATTTGTATGGGCTCATTTATTTTATAGATGACAAAATCTTGCCCGATGAAGAAATGTTTTATAATAGATATTTCAGAAAACCCGAAAATTATGGTGAACTTGCAGAAATTGCAAGTAGATACTGTTTCCGAACTACTAAATATCAAGCTTTGAGTTATATAAAAATACCAGATAGAATACCCATAACATTAAAATTTGGGTCAAGTGATAAGGAAAAAGCCCTTTATAAATTATTGGATATTTATTTACTACAAGATAAAAAATTAGCATTTCCAAAAATGGATAGATATGAACTCACAATGCTTCTTTACCATACTCTTTCATCTTCAAGTTTTGCTTTTAAAAGTATGATAAAAGGTGTTATTGCTCGTCTTGAAGATATGCTCAAAGAAAATAGTGATAGTGAAAAACTGCGTAATGAATTATGTCAAATGCAAGAAATATACAAACTCGCAGACAGCATTAATGAAGATAGTAAAATTCGTGTTTTTTTTGATGCACTAAAAAGTTGTTTTAAAAGGCTACGTGAAGTAGGTGCAAATAAAAAAGCTCTGATTTTCACTGAAAACAAATCAACGCAGAAATATATTTATAATTTTTTAAATGAGCATGGATATAAGGATAAAGTTCTTATGTTTAATGGCGATTTTAGCCGAGATTATACGATAATGGAAAAATTTAAAAACGAAGCCGATATTTTAGTTACTACCGATGTTGCAGCAGAAGGCTTTAATCTTGAATTCTGCTCTTTAGTTGTAAACTATGATTTACCCTACGAAGTCCTTACAGCTGAGCAAAGAATAAACCGCTGTCATAGACAGGGTCAACAATCTGACGTCTTTGTGCTTAGTTTTATAAATACCGAAAATTTTGCAGATGTAAGAATGGTTGAACTTATAAACAAACGCATACGTCAATTTAATGGAATAATTGGTCTATCAGATAACATAATCGGAAATTTTGATTTAAGCTTGGAAGAAGCACTAAATAAAGCAAGAAACATCAAGGATATAGACAAAGAATTTACTAAAACACTAGAAAAATATGAATCATATAACAAAAGCTTGGTTAAAAGTGCGGAAGAATCCTTATTTACTACATTTTCAGAGGATATAGCAAACCGAGTTTATGTCTTACCACAATATATAAAAACAAAAATAAAAGAATTAAATGATGACCTATGGTATATAACAAAGTACTTTTTTAGTAAACGTAGTGAATTTGTTATTGATGAAACTACTCGTACAATATCTTGCTTTGGCTCGCCACCAAAAGTTTTTAGTGGTTCATATCTTGGAAGAAATGAATATAGTATGCAAGAAAATTATAAACCTCGTTCGGGAAGGCATACAATAACGGGCTCTCTTGCTCAAAGAATTATAAAACAAATTATATATGACGGAATTAACGATAAAGGTACAGTTTTAGTAAATCCCAGCAAAAATATTCCTGCTGACATAGCATACTACGAAATAGATGTACAACCGAATAACAGCTACATAGGTGGAATGAGTTTTTATACGTTTTGCGGAAAAACAAAAGATAACCAAATTCTAAGCAACGAAGAATGTGAACAACTAATGAATTTACCTGTTGTCAAATGCCAAATATTCGGAGAAAAATTCAGTCAAATCGATTGGTGGAAAGGCAAAGAAAAGTCGCATCACGAACTTGATGATTTGATTTCACCTCAAGAATTTATCAATAAAGCTATTACACGAAGTAGCAACGCTGAAAAAGAAGAAATAGTAAAGCTTAAACAATACGTGAAGAATGAAAAAGCAAAGCTTCATAAAAACATTGGCACGCTCGAAAGAGAGTTATATATACTTGAAAAAGACCTAGAAAATGTTTCGACTTTATCCGAAAAGCTAGACTTAAAAAAACAAATTTCAACTGTACATAAAAATTATATGCAAGCAAAGCAAAATCTCTTTTTTGATGATATGAGGCTCGACCAAGAACTTGAAGATAAGATACAAAAAATTACTGAGAAAGCCAATTTACAAGCCAATGTGAAAAGGCTATTTAAAATAGAAATTATAAGAAATGAGGAATGAACAATAAGGAGAGTGTAGTAAAAATGGACGATAAATTAGATACAAGGAGTTTAGATGTTGAAGATGTAGAAAAGCAAAAATTAAAAAGTGTATTTCCGCAGTGTTTCGAAGAAGGAAAGTTAGATGTAGAAAGACTTTTGACTTTATGCGGAAAATATTCCGATGAGAAAGACCACGAAAAATATAATTTTGAGTGGAAAGGTAAGCAACAAGCTTATCAGCTTGCAGCAAAACGCACAATGGCGACCCTACGCCCCTGTAAAGAGGAAAGTGTAAATTTTGATGAAACAGAGAACCTCTACATTGAGGGAGATAATCTAGAAGTTATAAAAGTTTTACAAAAATCATATTATAACAAGATAAAAACGATTTACATTGACCCACCATATAACACAGGTCATGACTTCGTTTACGAAGATAATTTTAAAGATCCGCTCGACCATTATAAAGAGATAACTTCGCAGACAACAAAATCTAATCCTGAAACAATGGGAAGATTTCATACTGCGTGGCTTAATATGATGTTGCCAAGATTACGATTAGCAGCAAATTTACTTCGTGAAGATGGTGTTATATTCATTTCAATAGACGACCATGAAGTACATAATCTTAGAAAACTTTGTGATGAGGTATTTGGTGAAGAAAACTTTGTTGCGATTTGCCCAAGAAAAACTACAGAGCATATAAGGGTTTTAGCAGATTATGAATTACAAAATTTAAATGACTATGTAATTGTATATTGTAAAAACTTAAATAAAGTTCGTATTAATAAAAGAATTACTGGCGAAATTAAATATGAATATGAAGATGAAAAAGGCAAATATACTTTAAAGGCATTTCAAAATTCTGGAGAAAATGGTACTAGAAGGGCAAGACCTAATTTATATTATCCAATATACTATAATGAACAATCCAAAAAATTATCTTTATTATCTGACTCGAATAGTATAGAAATACTACCTAGAAAAGTTAAATCGGAAGATGGAAGGTGGTTATGGAGTCGTGAAAAATTTGAAAAAGATAACGAATTATTGGAATATAAAAATGGTACATTATATCGAAAAGTATATTATAATCCAGAAGAGGATCAATCAAAATATGAAGCGTATAAAACTTGGTTAGATATGTATCCTAACAGATTAGGTGCTAAAGCACTAACCGATTTACATATGGGAGAATATTTTGATTATTCAAAACCTATAGAACTTATTAAATTTCTATTAGATATGGCTGTTGATGATGATTCAATAGTTCTTGATTATTTTAGTGGTAGTGCTACAATAGCTCAAGCTGTAATGGAACTAAATAAAGAGGACGGCGGCAATCGTAAGTTCATAATGGTTCAACTGCCCGAACTTTACGATGAAAGCAGCAAAGCATTTAAGGATGGGTATAAAAACATTTGTGAAATCGGTAAAGAACGTATCAGACGTGCAGGCAAAAAGCTTCTTGAAAAAGACAATCAGGTAAGTTTTGATGAAAACAAAAAGCCTTTAGATATTGGATTTAAAGTTTTTAAGCTTGCTGATTCTAATTTAGAAGCTTGGGACTCAAGCCCGATATCTAAGCAAACTTATGATAATTATGAGCAACTTGAAATGGAAATGGAAGAACGTTTTGACAAGGTTTTAGACCGTATAAAATCCGATAGAACTGACCTTGATGTTGTTTATGAAGTTATGTTTAAGCTCGGAATAGAACCTACCGAAAAAATTACGAAAATGGATTTTGACGGCAAAACAGTTTACTCGGTTCGTGAAGATTGTTTGCTACTTATATGCCTTGATAATGATATGAAAACAGAAACAGTGGAAAAAATGGCTGAGTTTTCACCGGCATATATGGTGTTTTCACAACACTGTTTTAAAGACGTAAGCAGTATGTCTAATATTAAACTGCTTCTTAAACGCAAAAAAATTGATATGAAGTTTATTTAGTAAGGGGGTGATTGAGCATGAAGTTAAAGTTTAAAAATCAAAAATTTCAGTTGGATGCAGTTGATGCGGTTGCTTCTCTATTTAAAGGACAAGAACATGAAAATGCAACGTTTTCAATATTAAAAAATTTTGATGGGGATCAAATGAAATTTGGCGGTCAATTCGGTAATCACTTTGGAAATAAACTTTTGATTGACGATAGACAGATGCTTGAAAATATGCACGCTGTTCAAAAGCGGAATTTGCTTCGCCCCACCGATGACATTTCTGAAAAGAAATTTTGTATTGAAATGGAAACAGGTACAGGTAAAACATATGTTTACACAAGAACTATTTTTGAACTTAATAAAAAATATGGTTTTACTAAGTTTATAATAGTTGTGCCGTCAGTTGCGATTCGTGAGGGTGTGTATAAGTCTTTTCAGGTAACAAAAGAGCATTTTAGTCTGGAATATGATAATGTTCCATACAGGTATTTTATTTACAATTCTAAAAAGCTGACGGATATAAAACGTTTTGCGGATTCTTCAAATATAGAAATTATGATTATTAATATTGATGCTTTCAAAAAATCTGAAAATATTATAAATCAAGAAAGAGATACTCTAAACGGAGAAATGGCTATAAGTTATATCAGAAGCGTAAACCCGATAGTTATAATAGATGAACCGCAAAGCGTTGATAATACTCCAAAAGCAAAAGAAGCAATAGCTTCTCTCAATCCCCTGTGTTCTTTTAGATATTCCGCAACTCATCGAGAAAAAATGAACTTGCTTTATCGTTTAACTCCTGTTGATGCTTATCATATGGGTCTTGTAAAACAAATTTCTGCCGGAAATATAACAGTAGAAAACGATTATAATAATCCCTACATTAAACTTATCGATGTTTCATATGACAAAGGATTTAAGGCAAAAATCGAGATGGACGTTCGAAATAAAGAAGGAATTACTTCAAGAAAAACTGTTACAGTAAAGCAAGGTTCGGATTTATATATTAAGTCAGGAGAAAGAGAACTTTACAAAGATTATATAATTGCTGGAATAGATTGTACAAAAGGATATGAACGCATTGAATTTTCAAACTCAGAGTATTTAGATTTAGGGCATTCCATAGGTGATATTGATGAAAATATAATTAAAAAAGGTCAGATTAAAGATACTATACAAAAACATCTTGATAAAGAACTTATTTATCTGGATAAAGACATTAAAGTTTTATCACTTTTCTTTATTGATGAAGTAAAAAAATACCGCACCGAAACAGGTGAAAAAGGTATTTATGCCGAAATGTTTGAAGAATGCTATAATCAGCTTATTTCATTACCTAAGTACCAAAGACTTAAGGATCGGTTTAATTACGACATATCTAAAATTCATAACGGCTATTTTTCGCAAGATAAGAAAGGTAATTATAAAAACACAAAGGGTGATACAAAAGACGATGATAACACCTATAATACAATAATGAAAGATAAGGAATGGCTACTTTCTTTTGATTGCCCTCTTAGATTTATATTTTCCCACTCTGCACTTAAAGAAGGTTGGGATAATCCTAATGTTTTCCAAGTTTGTACGTTAATAGAGCAAAAATCTAAGTTTACTTGTAGACAAAAAATAGGTAGAGGTCTTAGACTTTGCGTAAATCAAAATGGGGAACGTATTGAAGATAGAAATATTAATGTACTCCACGTAATAGCTAATGAAAATTTTAAAGACTTTGCAGCTAAACTTCAAAAAGAAATAGAAAGTGAGACCGGTGTTAAATTTGGTACATTAGAAATAAGTATGTTTACAGGTCAAACCTATTCGATAGAAAACAAAATCGAAAAAACTGTTTCTAAACCGGAAGCAAAAACCATAATTGAAAGTCTAAAAAATAGTGGTCATATAGATGAAAATGGGCATATAACCGAACAAACTCAAAAATCTTTAGAAATAAATGATATCGATATACCAATACCACCGGATATAGATGTTCCAAAAGAAACGATTATCAATGTCATGAAAGAAAATAAGCAAATAAGTGAAAGAAGTATCGAACACATAACTTATACCAAAGTAGAAAAAGCGGAAAAAACCATAAAATACGAAGATGCTAAAGAAATTATAGATTTGTTTGAATCAAAAGGTTATACAACAAAAGCCGGTAAGATAAAAAGTAATATGAAGAATACCATGAAAGAAGCTCTTTTGAACGGAAACATTGATTTACCTGATAGATTAAAAGGAGCCGAACGGCGTTGCGTAGAAATAATTGATAATGCTACCAAAAAAGTAGATGTTCAAGATTCTTCTAAAGATGTGCTTGTGCATTTAAATAAACGTAAAATGCTTTCTCCTGAATTTGCTGAACTTTGGAACAAAATAAAACAAAAGACCACTTATCGTGTAAATGTAAATACAGACGAACTAATCGAACAATGCATCGAAAAAATTAAAGATATGAGACGCATACCAAAAACTAAAATAATATCTCAAACTGCTGAAATAGATATTAAAAGTTCGGGTGTTAGTCATAACCTTAAATATGAAAGAACAGATGAAATGGCCCAAAACCCCATATCTATTCCTAATGTCATTTCGATATTATCTGAAAAATGTGGAATACCTGCCCTACTGTGTAAAAAAATACTTCTAAAAAGTGGTAAACTTCGTGATTTAGTAAATAATCCGGAAATGTTTATTGAAACTGTTACAAGTATAGTTAAAGAACTACTTTGCAATTTTGAGATTGACGGAATAAGATATGTTAAATTGCCCGGAGAAGAGTACTACGTACAAGAAATTTTTCCAAGCAATGATATTATTGCCAATTTAGACAGAAATGCAGTACCTACAAAAAATAGTGTATACGACCATGTGATTTGCGACAGCACGACAATAGAAAAACCCTTTGCTATTGACCTCGATAATGACCCCGATGTTAAAATGTTCTTCAAAATTCCCGATAACTTTAAAATTGAGACTCCTATTTCAGCATATAATCCAGACTGGGCTATATATATCGAAAAAGATGGAGTTAAAAAAATGTACTTTGTTTTGGAAACAAAAGGAAGTTTGAATGAATCAGATAGACGTGCTAAAGAAAACATGAAGATTAGGTGCGGTAGGGAACATTTTGAAGCTCTCAACAATGGAACAGACTTTGAAGTGGCAACAAGTTGGCGAGAGTTTAAACGAAGATCATAGTTAAAAACATTTTATAAAATAAAAGTGCTTTTCGTTAATGATTGAAAAGCACTTAAGAAAATATAGAAAATAAAAGTTTTTCGCTATTGCATACTTGAAAATAGCAGCAAGGTTTAAAAGAGTAAAAGAATTCATGGAAAATTATAGTATGCTACTTCTAAGTATAGAAAAACGTACCAAGCAATATGGAAAGCACCTTGAATCTCCTGAATCTATTGATGAAATTGTAAAACAAATACAAATATTAGAGCAAAAAGAAATGACCGCTTCATTAAAAGATAAACAAAATTTAGCTAATCAGCTAGGTATAAGCGAATTTAATAGAAATAAAACTCAGCAGGATGTTATAGAAGTGGCCGATACTGTTGCTAGAATAAAGGTATCTGCTTTGACAACTCCAAATTCAGCATTTGACGAGGGCGTGTATTGGCTTAAAACACCCTTTAAACAAGTAAGAGTAGAGGCTTATGCAAACGGCAATTTAATGATATATCCAAAATCAAAACGTGTTGCACCAACTTATGACGTAATTTCACTTAAATTAGATGGTGCTCTTGATGGCAAAAATAAAAATGATTTTATAAGAAGAGTTGTAAACCCAATGATAAATTATTTAAAACAAACTGTGCCGATTCCAACTGAGGATTTAAAAAATCAGGATTTATTAGATGAAATAAAGCCTATAAAAGCAGATAAAGTTGACCGAAAATTTTTAACAGATAATCAAAAGGAAGCAGCAGCAACTCTTTGCGGAATATTAATGTTATCAGAATCACATCAATTTAGGAATCCTACACTTGGTAAATTTGAAAGAAGTAGTGTCAAAAGGGTTAAACAGCTTATTCAAAAAGGAATTACTAATCCGTTTAGTGTTGTTTATGCAAATAAATCCGGAGAATACATAAATGCCCATGATAAAACTAGTGATAGTGCTAAGGATATGTCGGATGGTGGTCATAAGCAGACCCGCCAACTTTTAAGACATAAAGTAATTGGAGGGGATATGGCTATTAATGTACAAGATTTGCCGTCATGGATAAATGATGAAATAGATAGAGATGATGACTATGTAAAAATTAAAGATTTAGATAATAATAAAAAATATAAGTTTTTTAAGGAAGATAAAGAACAAACCATAAAGGAATTCGTAGAAAAGCAATTAAGTAGAAATATGAAGGATCAATACAAAAAATTAAATAGAACTTTTAAGAAATAGAAAACTCCCGATACGGCAAAGTAAGATATAGGAATACTCTCAATTTAACTGCTAAAATCTAAATACAGTATGAGCGTAATTACCGGCAAAACATTTAGGTTAAAGGGTGAATATTTCTATGACTAATAAACAGCTTTCACAGCTTCGCTATCTAAAAAAAGAGATTAAAATGCACCAAGAGAGGCTAACAGAACTTCAAGCGTTAGCAGAAATCAAATCGTCCGTTATTACAGGAATGCCAATTTCAAAAAGCATATCGGATAAAATAGGATATTCGGTTATTAAAATAATCGCTATGAAAGACACTCTTTCCAAGCTCTGTGAAGAACTAACCGATTACATCAAAAGTGTTGATGACCCAATTGTGCGTTTGATTTTAACGTATAGATATGTAAATAATTTTAGCTGGCAAAAAACAGCTTTTAAAATTGGCGGTGGAAATACAGTGCAAGGACTTAGGATGCGTCTTTACAGATATTTCAAAAAAGAGGAAAATAAAACTTGTAGCAAGATGTAACACTTTTTTGGTACACAATATAAAATGTGGAAATATAAGCTCTCGAAAGAGAGCTATTTTTCTTGCAAAAATTAAATTTAAAGTAAAGGAGTAGGCAGAAAATGAACAAAAAACAATTCATAAGGAAGTATGCCGAATATGCTAATTTAAAGGTCTGTGAATCTGAAAGAATTTTAAAAAGTTTAAGCGAGTTAATCACAGATATGGTTGCTTCAGGAGAAAAAATTAATATTCATGGATTTCTGGAAATCAGAACAAAAGAGGTTAAAGACCGCATGGGAACCGACCCAAGAACAGCAAAGCCGATGTTAATTAAAGGAGGTACAAAAGTAGTATTTAAACCAGGCTCAATACTAAGAGCAGCTGCCAAAAGTGCTGATGCCGAATGAAACAAGCAAAGGAAATTAAATATAGATGCTCTGTCTGTGGAGATGAGTCTAGGAAAAAGAGCAATGCTTTCACACCGGTAAGGTCCTTGCTTTACAAAGGCAATGGCGGACTATTAACTGTCTGCAAAAACTGCGTTGGTGAGATATATAACAAGTATCTTGAAAAATTTGACGGCGACGAATGCAAGGCTATAAAGCGAATGTGTATGCTTCTTGACATATACTTTTGCGATTCACTTTTTGAGGCATCAAAAAATGCAACTCAATTAAATCGTATGAACGCTTACCTCTCTAAAATCAATTTAGTTCCATACATTAACAAAACGTTTGATGATTATCTTTTTAGCGGTAGTTATGAGGATTTAAATACGGAAGAAACTCCAGAAACCAAAGCAAAAAAGATTTCAAACAAATATATAAAAGTCTGGGGATATGGATTTTCATATGAAGAATACCAGTTTTTAGAGGGTAAGTTTTCTGAATGGAAATCAAAAGTCATAATCGACAGCATGGCAAGAGAAAGTTTAGTTCGGGATTTATGCGTTATTAAACTACAACAACAAAAGGCAATTCAAAACGGAGAAGTCGACCTTTGGGGCAGACTTCAAAAAACATTTCAAGATACGCTTTCTAGTGCCAATCTAAAGCCGATTCAAGTCGAAAATGATGAAAAAACCGCTGAAAAGCCCTTAGGGGTTATGATAGAAATGTTTGAAAATGAGGACCCGATACCCGAAGTAAATCCCGAATGGAAAGATATTGACGGCATAGTTAAGCTTTTTAATATCTATTTTCTCGGACATCTTTCAAAAATGCTTGGAATTAAAAACCGATATTCCAAAGATTACGAAGAAGAAATGCAAAAATACCGAGCTGAAATTGACGATATTAAAGATGCTCCCGATGAAGATGTTTTTGAATATCTGAGCGAAAAAGGATTTACGGAAAGCGAGAAACAAAATGAGTAACGATAAACTCAAAAAGTTCAAAAAAGGTGTTGAAAAATGGACAGCTTTTTACAGGGAAAATCCTCATAGACTCGCTATCGACTATCTTGGCATGAAGTGGCTTAAACCTTTTCAGCAAGCATTAATCGTTATGTGTTTTAAGTACAACTACACTATGATTATCGCAAGTCGTGGCATGGGTAAATCTCTTATTGCTGCGATTGTTTGCGTACTAAAGTGCATACTCTATCCCGGAATTAAAATTTGTATTGCAGCCGGAAAACGTGGGCAAAGTGTGAATATAATCAAAAAAATTATTGAGGATTTCATGACTTCTTCGGCTAATCTCCGAAATGAAATTGATGATTATAAAATCAGTCTTAGTGTTGCAAGTGTTCATTTTAGAAATGGCTCATCTATTCAAGTCGTAACTGCTGCGGACTCAGCCCGAAGTGCAAGAGCAAACTTTATTTTGGCAGATGAGTTTGTGCAAATAAAGAAAAATATTTTGGATAAAGTTATTCGCAAATTCAAAGCAGGTCAGCGAACACCTAGATTTTTCCTAAAATCAAAATATAAAGATTATCCCAAAGAGCCAAATACCGAGCTTTACCTATCCTCTGCGTACTATAAATATCATTATAGCTACGCAAAATTTAAGTCTTTTTTCAAGTCTATGATTAAAGGCGATAATTATTGTTGTGTTGGGTTTCCGTATCAACTTCCTGTGTCGCAAGGATACTATCCTATTGAGCAAATTAGGGACGAAATGCTTGAAGATGATTGGGATTCGATTGGTTGGATGATGGAAATGGATTCGCTGTTTTTCGGGCAGTCCGAGAATGCTTTTTACTCATTTGATGAACTTTCATCGGCAAGGAAATTATTAAAACCGATATATCCTAAGCATTACTATAATCTTTTAAACGATAGCAGCTTAAAGTACCCAATCAAGAAAAACGGCGAGATAAGAATACTTTCTATTGACGTAGCGACACAAGGCGGAAAAGAAAGCGATGCTTCTTGTTTTAGCGTTTTACAACTTGTTCCCTATGGGCAAAATCGATATTTGCGAAATGTAGTATATATGACCACTACCAAAGGCGGACATACATTTAATCAAGCAATCAAGGCACGCAGACTCTTTTATGACCTTGATTGCGACTATATAGTCCTTGACTCGCAAGGTGTTGGAATTGGAGTTTTTGATAACTTAGTGCAAGAACAAACGGACGATGAAAGGAATATAGTTTACCCTGCGTGGTCGTGCATAAATGACGAAAGTATGGCAAGTAGGTGCAAAAGCCCCGATGCTCCCAAAGTTATTTATTCAATTAAGGCGAGTGCCCAGTTTAACTCCGATGCTGCCGTTTCGCTTAGAGATTCAGTAAGGCAAGGAAAGTTAAGGCTTTTAATACATGAAAATGAAGCAAATGAAAATCTTGGAAAAATTAAGAAATTCGGTAGCTTAGCTATTGAAAATCAAGTCTTGTTTCAGGAACCTTTTTATCAAACAACGGCACTCATAAATGAGATGGTAAATTTAAGCTTTGCAGTAATTGAAGGAAGAATAAAAATTGAAAATAATGGCGGAACTTTAAAAGATAGGTTTTCCGCTATTTCTTATGCCAATTTGATTGCAAATGAGCTTGAACGAAATGGCAGAGCGTTTCAAAATGAGTATGAATTTCAGACATTTATCAACTAAGGAGGTGTATTTCTTTGGGAAAGCAAAATTTTGAAATGAATAGTTTTTGGGGATATGAAAATGCTTCAAGCGGTAACTACGCAAATATTGTGCTTAACAAATCTTTTGACGAGCTTGCGGAAATCATCAAAAATCCTATGGATAACAATGAGGAGCTTCGAAATCTAAGTAAAGAAATATATTCTTCATCAGGAATTTTTAGTAATGTAATTGACTACATGACGAGCATTTTAACGCTTGATAGAATTGTCATCTCAAAATCCAAAAGAAACAAAGAACGAACCGAGAATATACTTCGGAAAATTAAGGATAAAGAGTTTATCAGAGATATGCTTTTTCGAGCGATGATTTATGGTGTCAGCGTTTCGTACTTAGAAACCGCAAAAAAGCCAAGAAATAATCAAAAGTTCATGGCAGAGTATGACGTTAAAAGCATTGCGGAGATAAACTCAAACGAACTAAATGTTTCTGTTTGCAATTTGCCGATTGACTACATACAGATTGTGGGAATAAAAAATGGTAGCTATGAAATTGGATTTGACCTTAATTATTTTACTAACTTTAGCGGTGAGAAGCTTGAAAATAAGCTTAAACGCTATCCAAAAGAAATAAGAGAAGCTTTTCTCAAAAGAAGCAAAAACAGCGGTTTACCTAACTGGTATGTTTTAGATGCTTCGAAAACCATAACACTGAAAATCAGAAGTAGCCGTGAAGAAAAGTGGGGTCGCCCTCTTGTTTTACAAGCTATTAAAGACATTTTGTATTCGGATTATTGGACTAATACCAAACGAAATGTTCTTTCGGAAATTAACAGTAGGATTTTCTATATGGAATTTCCGCAAGGTAAAGAACCCGGAACGAGTGCACTCACTCAAAATCAGCAAAAGCAGCAGCATGAAATGGTTAAAGACGGCATTTTAAAGCGAGCTAACTCCGGCGGAACTAACTTCTTTTCGGTTGCGAGCGGCACTAGGATTAACAAACTTGATGTTGACACTTCGCTTTTTAAAGACGAATGCGAAAAAGATTTAAAAAATGATATTTGCACGGATTTAGGTTTTGCTGCAAGTTTGCTTTCGGGAGCATCTTCTTCGTATTCAAGCCAACAAAATAATTTGCAGTTAGTCATAAGTCAGGTATATTCATGGGTTGAAAGTATTTCGTATGAACTTGTGAAAGCAATAAATGAAAACCTCATAAACGGCAAGAAAATTGATATTTATTATCTTCCTTGTTCGATTGTGAACAGAAAAGAATTTGTAAGTCAAATGAAAGAGCTATACACACTTGGTCGTGGCTCTCTCGCAGCTTGGATTGCAAGCACAGGAATTAATCCCGAAGCGTATCTGTCGCTAATGGAAATGGAAAAAGAAGAAAAGTGGGACGAAAAATATAGACCTCATCTTACTTCGTTTACTGCTTCTACAAAAAGCGGTGGCAGACCCGAAAAAGCTGATATTACAAATGACAACACAGAAAAATCAAAAACAAACAATTCAAATGAAGTACCGAGATTAGTGTAAGGAGGTGAAGAAGTTGAGAATATTAGAGCTTTCCAGCAAAGACGATAAAGACGGCAAACGTCAGGTAAAAGTAATTTTGCATGAGATTTATAAAGATAAATCACAGCACAACAAAAACGGCATTACATGGCTTGAGGAGTATTGTAAAAACAATATTGACAGCGTGAAAGGGATCTCGATAACTTGTGAATTTATCAATGACGAGCGAACCGAAATCTTAGGTCATGGTGAAACAGGTACCCACGATGGAGTACCTGTGCTTGAAAATGCCACTATGATTGGAGTTTTAGAGCGTGGATATATTGATGATATTAATGTTGACGGCGAAACTAAAAGGGCTTTGGTCGGCGAAGGATATATTGATGCTATGAGGTACAAAAATTTTGTGGACGTTTTGGAAGAAAAAATTAAGGCAAATGAAACTATATTCGGAAGCGTTGAAATTATAGGTCTTAAAGAGAACGGAAACAGAATTAAGTATCTTAACGGATACCAAGAAATTGGCAGAATACCGACAGAATATAGATATTCGGGGTTTGCGGTCTTAGGTGTAATGCCGTCTGACGAAACCTCAAGAGTGATTGAAATTAATGACAGAAAGGAAAATGGTGATATGGAAAAACTTGAAAAAATGTTTGAAAAATTCGAAGAAAAATTTGATAAGACGAATGAGTACAAACAAGAATTAGAAAAGAAACAAAAAGAAATTGATGATTTAACTAAACAGATTGGAGATTTAAAAGCACAGAGCGAATCTCTTTCCGATAAATTGAAAGAAACCGATAAATTAAAAGATGAACTTGATAAACTTAAATCAAGTACGCTTAAAGAGCAGTTAAACGCTGCACTTGCTGACTTTTCCGATAAAGAAAAAGAGGTTGCAAAAGAATCAATTGAAAAATTCAGTGCTGACCCTATTAATTCTGATGAAAGCATTCAAGATATAGTTGATACAATTTTGGTAGCTATCGGCAAGGAAGTTTGTGAGCTAAAAAAGAAGAAAGTTAGTGAGCAAAACAGCTATAAATGTGAAGATACCAATATTTTGGGAGAAGTTTTCGAGATAAACGAAACTTCTTCTATTTTTTAAGGAGGAAATTTAAATGGTAAAAGTAAAAACAATTGGCATGATTGAAAAGAATGCAAAAAACGAACCCACTGTTAAAGCACACGCAGACTTAAAAAGCGGCACAATCTTCGTTATTTCAAATGGAGTTACTGCGTACCCTACTGAAGGCACTTCGGGAAGTCATCAAACCAAAGATTTATACATAGCTTTAAATTCCGGTTCGGGTGATGAAAGGTTTACTGATTTTACTATCAAAAAAGACGATTTTGTAAATGGATTTTTACTCAGAGCGTGGGAAAATCAAGAAATTATCTTTGACGAATCACATATCGAGTATGGACAAAATCAAAGCTACTCATCTCTTGATGTTGGTACAAAACTTGTTGCTACCAGTAATGGCAAATTTAAGATTGAATCAAGTGTTACTAACTATGGAATTTACTTTGAAATTACCGAAAAACTGCAATTCTGTGGGAATGCCGTATCGGTAAAAATAGTCATGAATTAGGAGGAGAAAAAATGAATAATTTTGAAATGAACTCTGCCAGAAACGACAGAGATTTTTGTAACCCAAAAATAAGCAAGAAATCGCCTGTTGTAGAGATTTTCTCGCAAATGGTAAAAGGCAAAGAGCTTAAAGGATTTGATAAAAGTGTTATCAACAGGAGTGTAAAATTTATTAAATCACTTGCTGAAAAAGCTAAAATTGGCGACATTGCTTCGGCTTGTGAACTTAATAACATTCGAAGAATAGTTATAGAACCTGAAATAATGAAAGAGCTTAAACTTCTCAGTTTCTTCGGAAACTACAAAAATTTAGCTTATGGCGAAACAATAGAAATGGAAGTTTACTCCCATGAGGGCGAAAAATCGAGATTTCAAGCCTTAAACGGAGATGTAGTATTTCCTGTTATCAAAAAGAAGAAATACCCTGTTGCACCTGAGGTTATTTCGGGCGGTTTTGCTTGTGATTATCGTGCTATGAGCGTTGGTGATATGACAAGAGAAAACGAGTGTATGCAGCAAATCAGAGTAGACATCAGAAACAAAGCAATAAAGTATGTTATCGAGAAAATTTATGAAAAAATCAAGGCTGCAACAGGTGTTAAATATACTGCCGAAGCTGCCGGAATTACTAAAACTGCACTTGATAATATAATCAAAAATATTCGCAGATTCGGAAAAGTTTCTTTGATTGGCGATTACTCGGTTGTATCGCAAGTCAACGATTTTACTCCATTTACCAGCACAAACCCAAGCTTTACAGGTATGGCTGATGCTGCAATGGAAGAAATTAGGAAATCAGGGCTTATTAACTTCTATAATGGCTGTGCGGTAGTTGAGATGCCTAATGCTTTTGACGTTACACACATTGTGGATAATAACTCCGGCAAAAACTTTGAAACAATCTTACCCGAAGGACTTTTATTTATTGTTCCTAATGGTATTAATTCGCCCATTCAGACTTTCACACGAGGCAGTATTACTTCATTTACAGGTAATGACGTTGCAACAGGACAAGTGCTATCTCGCTTTGATTTGGAAATCGCTGCGGACATTGCCGAAGGTCATGAATATAAAATAGGTGTAATAAAAGATTCTAACTTCTAAAGAAAGGAAGATATAAATGGCTGAAAATACAAAAGTTAAGCTTAAAAATTTAACTAGCTGGATTTTAACTTTCAAAAGAATTAATGCTGTTGGGGACGTTGTAATGCCACCTAACAGCATAATTACTCTGAGCGAAGATGAGGTCATGGCTCAAATATATAACGGCAATAAACTTTTTGTCGGTGATGACGGTAAAGGTTCTCATGCAAGAATTTTTATTGATGATGAAAATCTAAGAATCAATGCCGAGTTTGAGAGCAAAAACACAGGCAAAACACAGGAAGTTTTAACCGATAAAGTCCTAAAAGAAATCTTTTCCGAAAAAACACTTCCCAAATTTAAAGAAGCCATAAAATCTAAAGTTAAAACTCAAGCTGAAAAATCAAAAGCGGTAGAGTATGCCAAAAAATCACAGCTTAACGACCATGATAAAATCGAGTTTCTTGAAAAATATACAGGCTTTAAACTATCTAAATCAAAATGAATACGTCATATCTTGATGTCTTAAACGTTTTTCACTCGCTTTTAAAATCCAAGTTTGAAATTGACAAGGACTTGGAATACCAATGGTTTCTTAATGCTCTTGCGGACTATGAGCTTGAACTGTCGGAACTTAATTACTTGGAATCTCAAAGAGTTTTTGCGGATTCTTTACCACGATATGTAGTTAAAACTTTAGGATTAATCATGTATGTTAACTATCTGACACAAGAATTAAGCCGTGTTATGAAATTAAATGGAATTATCGGGAAAGACATATCTTTAACAGGTATGGATGCCACAAAAAGAGTAACGCTTGAAGAACTCCAGAGTGAAAAAATATATGCCGAAAAGCTACTGCACAAACAAAAGCAACACGCTTTTAACTAGGAGATTTATGGCGAAAAGTTGGTATTTAATTAATAGACCTCTTTTTAATAGCGGTCTTGAAAAAGAAGAATTTGAAAACTATTCTCAAGATGGCTTCTCGGAGCTTTTGGAGTCCTTTATTTCAAGCGATATTGAGGTTTATAATCAAAATTTCACGTTCCTACAATCTCTTAAGGCTGTCGTTCAAAATGTTACTGCAGATGCGGAATCGAGTAGCTTTATCAGACAGATTTTAATTCCGATTGGCAACCTTAAAACAGGTTATTACGTTAAATATAACGACACTTTTTGGCTTATCAAAGATATTGTTGACAACAACGGAGTTTACGAAAAAGCGATAATGTTTTTCTGCAATTATAAAGTGAATTTCATTTCAGATTTTTCAAGTGAAATAGTTTCATATCCTGTGCATATGAAAAACGCAACACAATACAATTCCGGCGAAACTGCAAGAGAGCAAGAAACTATCGGTTCGTCTAAGTTCTTGATTTTCATTCCGTATAACGAAGAAACCATAAAAATCGATCATGGCAAACGCTTTTTAATTGATAAAAATCACAATGATCCCACAGCTTTTGAAATTACTCAGGTCGACACTATTTCTCATAACTTTGATGACGATTTTGCAGTTATACGTTGGACTTTGGTAGAATCTCAATTTAATCCAAAAACGGATAACAAAGAGCTTATGATTGCCGACTACTACAAAGATGAAAACGATAATGAAAGTTGGTTTTAATTATGTACCTTGACGAGCTTTCAAAATATAAATCTAAAGTTATGCAAATGCTTTGCGAAAACCCGAAAATTCAATTTTTGATTTTATCTAAGGAAAGCCTAAACCCTAAAAAAGAGCTAATGTACAAATACATTTTTCCGTATGCTTTTGTCCCAGATACAGTTACAAATGCCAGCACTTTTATTTGTTTTGACATTGAAGTCAAAAGAGTAGAAAACCGCAGTTTTAAAGATTTAGCCATGATGTTTTGGATATTTTCACACCAAAGCATTTTGAGAACAAACGAAGGTGTGAGAACTGATGTCTTATCTGATGAAGTCGATAAAATCATGAACGGAAACAGAGATTTAGGGCTTGGAACTACCGAACTTAAAACTGTTGGGAGAGTAAATCCGGCGAAAGATTATTTTGGCAGAACACTTGTTTACCGAAGTGTTGATTTTAACAGGGTTGTATGATTAATGAGCAAGATTTAAAATTAAAACTCATTTTAGGACTTCCGATAGAAATTAATAAAATCAAAATCCATTCGGTAAAAGTCAAAGATATTGCGGATTTTGGATATTTAAGATATAACCAAGCTCTTAAAATTATTTCTGCTGATAGTTTTGAAATAAAAAGAATTCTGGACTCAAAAGAAAATATTTCACCTTTCGAATTTGTAGTCATAAGCGTTATGTCAGATGTTCAGATTCGCATTTTAATCGAAGGTTTCCTCTCTTTAGTTTTGAGTGATAAAACAGAATTTTCGGAAGAAAAGCTTTGTTTTAATGTCGGTAAACACGAGCTAAACAAAGATAACTTTGACGAGATAGCAAGCATAATTTGCAAGCGAAATGGGATTTTTAAAAGCGAAAAAGACTTAGGAAAACCGAGTAATGAAAAAGCAAGAAAGATTCTTGAAAAGAGAAATCTTGCAAGGAGCAAACTTAAAAAAAGCGGTGAAAACGGCTTTGATTTAGCTGACCTTATAAGTTTTTTGTCTGTATATTTTGATACTTATAAGCTATTAAACCTCGATATTTATCAGCTTACAGATAGATTCACAAGAATAATTAAAAAAGAAAATTACGATATTTCAGTAAACTCGCTCATTCATGGAGCAAACAAATCAGACCTTGACTTAAAGCACTGGTCTGAAAAATAAAAAAATCAAATGCAGCTTATATAGGCTGCGTTTTTAATTTTAAGGAGGAAAAAATTATGTCAAATCCAAACGCAAAATTCGGTGCAAAAGAGGTTATGGACGTTACTCTTTACAATATGAGTTCTGGTAAACCTGTGATTTGCTTCGATACTTTAAAAACTTCAAGCATCAGCGTAACTTCCGAAAAGGTGTACGCTAGGGGCGGAAAAGGAAACCCGAAAATAATCACTTGGGAGATAAACAAAGAAGCAACACTCAATATTGAAGATGCTCTTATCTCCCCAAAATCTATGGAATTGATCTCAGGTATGGCAACTAGGGTCGGTGCAAGAACTGTCTATGTAAGACAAGACACCGAGTGGGATACTAGCGGTGCGAAACCTGTTGATAAGGGCGATATTTATCCGCTTACTTGTTCTAGCGAAGGGGTCATAAACCTTGCATTTACTCCAAAAGAAACCGCCGAAAATATAAAAATATACCTGAGGGACGATGATTGCGGTACGCTTGTTTCAATGACAGATGCAAGTCTTTCTGCAAATGTTTTGACTTTAGGCGATGCCGGTAAAACAACCGCTGCGGGTAAAAAAGTCATAGCTTACTATACAAGAGATACATCGGAAACCGCTCAAACTTACGTTATAACTTCAGATAAATTCTCAGGAACCTACAAACTTGTCGGTGATACTGTTATCAGAAATGCCGAAACAGGTCTTGACGAGCCATTCCAAGTTATTATTCCGAATCTTAAATGGACTTCAAACCTTGAGCTTGGTTTCTCTGCCGAAGGCGATCCCTCAACGACATCATTTGAGTGTGAAATCATGCGTGAAAGCGGAAGCTCAACTATGATTGAAATGATTAAGTATGATTAGCAAATATAACGTAGATAATTCGGCACTCGGAAAGTTAAAACGAACCTTTGACGGAATTCTTTTTGATAGTTTATTAGAGTGTCGATTCTACAAAGAAGTTATAATTCCAAAAATAAAATCAGGCGAAATAAAGAACGTAAACAGGCAGGTAAAATACGAACTCCTGCCTTCGTTCGTTTATAAAAATAGGAAAATTCAAGCAATTAATTACATCAGCGACTTTGATATATCGTATAGCAATGGCGATTTTGAAGTCGTTGATGTAAAAGGTTTTGTAAGGCCGATTGATAAAATAAAATCTAAGCTATTCAAGTATAGATACCCGAATTTAAACTTAAAATTTATCGGGTACACAAAAGAGCTTGGATGGCATGAAAAATAGGAGGAATTAATTATGAATATAAAAGATTTAGAAAGTTTAGTTTCGGAAAACAAGGAAGAAATAATTGAGTATGAGGGCTATAAAATAAAGTTTAATCCCACTATGTCTTTCGAAAAATTGAGTTTAGTTAGCGATAAGATTTCTGACGAAGTAATTAATAGCGAAGGCATATATTTCCCCTCTCTTGCAAACGTTTTGATATTCTATTTTTTAACTTTAAATATGACCGATTTACCACTAAAACAAGGCGAAACCATTGAACTTGATTTTACGTATAACTTAATGATTTCAAAGCTTGGAGAAATGCTTTTTGATAAGTTCGCAGCCACTAAAACATATAAAATACTTAAGAAACAAATAGACAAACAAATTCAGTTTAAAAAAGAGTGTTATCTCAGAAAAATATCAAAAGATAAAACACTTGAAAACCTTGATAAGCTCATAAAAAAGATAACCGAAGTAATTGAAAATCAAAAGCACTTGATGTCATCTGAAACAGTTAAAAAACTTGAAAAAATTTCTAAGAATTTAAGTGCCAAGAATGAAGATTAAAAGCTTAAAAGAGCTTAGAAAAGTCGTAGAAAAAGCGATTGACAACTCGCTTGAAAATGAAGTTTTTGAAGCAGCAAAAGATGAAGAGATAAAGTCAATTGAAACCGATGTCTTTGAAGTGTATACACCCACAATGTACGAGCGAAGAGATATTGACGGAATTAATGATGAAGAAAACATTACTCATGACACAGTAAAAAATGGAACTATCAAAATTGAGAACATTACAGAATTTAATCCGGGATATGAAACTGAAAATGCTGGACCCGAACTTGCCACTTTGATTGAATATGGTCATGGTGGCAAAGGCTATTATTATGATTATCCTTCATCAGACGATTTTTGCGACCCAAGACATTTCATAAGAAATACAAGAAAAAGACTTAAAAAATCGGGCAAACACAAGGAAGCTCTTAAAAACGGATTAATTAGAAACCACGTAAAATCAAAATAATAAATAAAAGAGGTGAAATTATGGACGATGAACTCAAAATTATTATAAAAGCAGTTTTAGACGATAATGCGGAAAAAGAGTTAAACAGTCAGCTCAAAAGCCTTAATTTAGAGCCTATTTCACCCAAACTAAAGCTAGATTTAGATACTTCAAAATCCAAGAAATCAGCTGAAAAAGCTATAAAAGATATAGATGAAATCATATCTAAAAAGGTTATTAAAAACCCTATCGCTCTTGGCATTTTCAAAGAATTTGGAATTAAAAATAAGTTTGATAGGGAAGAAATATCCAAAGCCGTAGAAAGTTATCAGAACACTCTTAAAATCGGGAATAAAGATGAAATAGTAAAAAGTTATGAAGATTTATTTGCTGCCATTAAAGGTAGCTTTTTTAATTTCACCAAATCTTTAGAGGATCACGAACAAGAATTTTTAAATCATATGGGCAAACAAAAAATGTATATAAGTCCTCACATTAAAGGCGATTTGGGGCAAGATAATTACAAGTATTATCGCCAAAATTTAGTTGGGAAACTAACAACAGACCCTAATAAAGCTCTATCCCCTGATGTTTTGTATAGTGAAATTTATGATGAATTTGGTGGTGTTATCCCTCACCCCGATAAAATCATAAATGATAGCGATAGATTTCAAACCATTGCCGATAAAATTATAGAACTTCGGAAAAAAGCAAAAGCTACCTATGATGAAGAAGATATTTTATGGAATATCGGTTCAGACAGCGAAATAAAAAGCCGCATAAATTATATATTAAGTGCTTCAAAAGTTGTAAAAGAAACCGCTCAAAGCGTAAGACCTATAATTAAAAATATAAAATCAGATTTAGTAGATATGTCCGACCCTCATTGGCGAAGCATCATTGAGCATGCACCTTTTGATATAAATGAAAAGCCAAAAAGAAGTATAAAAGTTCCATTTCAAATTGATCTTAATAACCCGGATGAAGTTCAAATGGAAATGGAACGCATTGTTTCGGAATTTACAAGAAATAAAGGTAAGCTAATTGATTATAAAGTTAGTACGCTAAGTGGTTTTGATGACAACGAAAACAAAAGAATTGAAAGTTTGTCAGCTGCGGTAATTAAGTATAAAAATGAGCTTGGCGAAACTATTACGAAACAGCTCCAATGGCAAAAAGTTGGGCAAGAAATAGACCAAAATGGCGAGAATAAGGCCATAATGGGCTTTGCTGAGAACTATGCCATATACTCGCAAAATATTGAAAAAGCTACCGAAAAACAAGAAAAGCTAAGAGTCTCTACTGAAAAACTTGAAAACAAACTTTTAGAATACAGAAAATCTTTTGAGAATCTTCAAATTAAAGCTGATAAATCCGGTGTTAAATTAAATGCTGATAACATATCATATTTTGAAAAAGCAGTAAATACTAAAAACCTTGAACAAGCAAGGCATTTGCTTTCAATGCTCTCTAAAGAGTGGCAAGGCTTAAACGCTGCAATGGTTAAAGATACGCCGAACACAGCACTCGAAAACATGAATCGGTATATTACCAAAATGCCGTATGCCATCGAAGCTTTGGAGATAAAATTAAAAACTTTATCTAATCCTTCTAAGGAGCTTCAAGACAAGGTGCAAGCCTTAAAAATAGGGCTTGAAAACGTATATAAATCAAGCTCTAATGACGAAAAACTTGCAAACTATGGAAAACTTAAACAAGCAATAACCAATGTAAACGCAGAGCTTACCAATCAAATTAAATTACAGCGAGAACTCAATCAAAATGCTAATTTGGTCTATGATAAGCAAACGTTTTCTAATCGCATACAGGTTTGGACAAATCAAAACGCTGAGGCTGCAAAGGTTTTTAGAAATGAAATTGAAAAAGTAAGAAACGAAATTGAAAATGCCGACAAATTCAAGCTTACAAATTTAAAAAAGCAGTTTCAAGAAATCACGACAAATGCCAAAGCAATGGGAATCACTTCCGAAACGATTTTCGAAAAAATCTTTGGTATGTTTGGAAAGCTTTCCAGTATGATATTCGGCGGAAGTTTCCTCATTTTTGCGGTTAATTCGCTTAAAGAAGTTTATGAAAATATTTTGGCGATTGATAATGCAATAGTAAACGTCAAAAAAGTAACAGATGAAACCGCTCAAACATATAAAAAATTCATATCAGATTCAGTTGCCACAGCTGTAAAACTTGGAACTTCGGTTGACGATATAATGAACTCAACCGCTGATTTTGTCCGTCATGGATATAACATGAGTGACGCTTTTAATCTTTCTCAAACTGCTGCAATTTTTAAAAATGTTTCATATACCGATATTGATACAGCTTCAACCAACATAATTTCAGTTTTGAGAGCATTTAAAATAGAAGCTAAAGATAGTCTTAGCGTGATAGACAAGTTAAATGATGTAGGAAATAAATTTTCAATTTCAAGTGCAGGATTAGCCGAAGGACTTAGAAGTTCAGCCTCTTCTTTGGCTACTGCCAACAACACTCTTGATGAATCTTTAGGGCTTTTAACTGCGGCAAACGAAGTAGTTCAAAATCCAAAAGAAGCCGGAAACGCCGTAAAAGTTTTGGCTTTACGTTTGAGAAACACAAAAGGTAAACTGGAAGAAATCGGTGAAAGTACCGAGGGTATGGTAGAATCCGTCACAAGGCTTCAAACACAACTTTTGCAATTGACAAACGGAAAAGTAAATATCATGGCAAGTCCTGATACTTTTAAATCAACATATCAAATTATGAAAGAAATATCCGAAGTATGGGATGATTTAACTGATATTAAAAAAGCAAACGTTATAGAACTAATAGCCGGAAAGCACAGAGCAAATGTTATTACATCTATACTTAGAAGCATGAAAACAGCTGAACAAGTTGTAGATGTTTCGCTTAAATCTCAAGGTTCTGCAATGCGTGAACAAGAAAAAAGTATGGATTCAATTCATGCGAAAACAGAGCAGATGAAAGCAAGTATGCAAGCGTTATCATCGTCTGTGCTTGATAGCGGACTTGTAAAATTAATTTTTGATTTAGGATCAAGCGGACTTTCAAACCTAACTAAATTCGTAGATACGTTCGGCTCTATATCAACAATTTTAACCGGAGTTTCAACAACTCTCAGCCTTATGGGTAAAACTGGGGGATTTTTTAACTTGATAACAAATGAAAATACGGGGGAAAAATCTCTTGGATTTTTAGGTAAAGAATTAAGTCAAGTTAAAGAACAATGGCAAGAAGCAACTACATTAAAAGAAAAAATAAGTACACTTTTTACTACAAATGCAAAATTAGAACATAATAAAGTACTTTCAGAACAACTTGAAACAGATAAAACATCAATTAGAAATTACATTTCAGCAATAGAACATGGTGTATCAGTAAATACCGCCTTTGAAAAAACCATGTCAGATGCAAGTGAAACAGCTAAAAATTATGCCAAAAATAATGACGCTTCGAGTTTAAGTGTTAAAAATTTTGTTTCATTTCAAAAATCTTTAAATAGTGCAACAAAGTCTACGATTATATCAACCATTGCATTGACTGTTGCCGAAACAGCATTAAATGCAGCACTAACCATGGGATTAAGTGTAGCGATTGAGGCAATAGTTACCGGAATAATCAATCTTGGCAATGCACAAGCAAAAGCAGTAGAAACAGCAAATGAACTGTCAAATACATACAATGAACAAATTAAATCAATCGGAAATAATTCAAAAAATATAGATTCTATCTCAAAAGACTATGAAAGACTTGCAAAGGGTGTAAACATTTTCGGTGAGAATGTATCTTTGACTAACGAGGAATACCGAAGATACAACGACATTGCAAATCAGATTGCAGAAATGTTCCCGGATCTTGTGCAAGGCAGGACTTTGGAAGGAAATGCAATTTTAAGACAAAAAGGAAATGTAGAAGCCTTAACCAAAGCCCTTAAAGAACAAAGACAAGTTGCAAATGATAACCTAATTAAAAATCAAGAGGAAATTTTCAAAGGTTTTCGTCAAACTTCTTTTGAAGGAGTAACTACTTGGACTACTCAAAAAGATGCACTTTATCAAGAAAAACAAATATTAGATATCTTAATTCAAGATATAGATAGCTACGACAAGCTTTTAGAAAAACACTCAAATATGGATATTTATTCTGCACAGTTACTCAAAAAAGTTGGAATAAATGATTTTAATATCATGTCACCTAAATCTATATTTGAATCGCTGACTAAAAATAAAAATCAAGTGCTTGCTCATTATCGAGGAATTGTATCTGAAATTAATTCAGAAATCAGCAAAATTCAGCCGATAATGATTGCTAATCTTGAAAATAAAGATGATTTTCAAAACTTAGATGAACATACTCAAAACTATATAAGAAATATTATCGGTGCGATTGATATTGATACTTTGAGTAAATTCCAAAATGCAACGCAGATGAACTCTTGGATTGATTTAAATATTTTACAGCCAATTACTCAAAACAAGGATAATGTTCAAGAGAAATTATCGGAACTGTTTTCTTTAGAATCGCAAAATCTTCCGGCTGATGAATATATAAATGCAGTAAATAATTTAGTAAGCCAAATAGCAAGTACGTTAAACTTAGATCCTATCGTGCTTAAAACAAAACTTGGATTTTCCGATATTTCAGCACAAATTGATGAAACAAAAAATTCACTTCCGGCTTTATCAAATGAAATAAATAGTTTAGATTCCTCTTTCGATTCGATTGAAAAATCAATAAACAATATGGCTTCTTCTCTTTCGCTTCTTGATAGTGCAATAAAAAATGTAACTGACGGAACATATCTATCAGGGCAAGAAATTTCAAAACTAATAATTAAATATCCTGAACTTTCAGATAAGATACTTCAAACTTCAAAAGGATATACGTTTGAAATTGATGTACTTCAAAAATTAAGAGAGGAAAAAATAAATGAGCAAAAAACTTCGATCCAAGCTGAAATTGATATAACCGCTAAAACACTTCAAAGTATCAAGTCAAGGCTTGTTGGGTATCAATCTGAAATAGGAGCAATAAATAATGTTGCACAGGCTAAAATGGCACTTGCAGAGGTCGAAGAACAATCTAAAAACGAAAACTTTTTTACTAAACTTTGGCGAGGAATTACTGGCAAACCACAAATTACTAAGGTAAAGTCAGATTTAGAGCAATACATAGATTTATCTCAAAAAGTAGAAAATGCACAAAGCAAAATTAATGCTTTAAATACCAGTCTTTCACTTGTTTCTATGCCTAATTATACTCAAGCCTCTAACAATGCTTCTAAGTCTACGAAAGATCACAATAAAGCTCTAAACGACAACAAAAAAGCACTTGAGAATCAAAAAAAGGCACTAGAAGATAATAAAAAAGCAATTAATTCGCTTCTTGATATGACTGTCAAAATGATAAAAAAGCAGAAAGAAACTGAAAAAGAAGCTTTAAAGCAGAGCCTTGATGGTTACAAAAAGAAAATTGATTTAATGAAACGTTCTCTTGACGTTCAAAAAGACGAGTATCACTATCAAAAGGAACTTTCTGATAAAAATAATGAAATAAACAAAATTCAAACAAAACTTTCTGCTCTTCAATTTGATGATAGTGCGGCAGCACAAAAGAAACGCAAAGAGCTGCAAGAAAAGCTAAAGAAAGACGAAGAAGATTTACAAAAATTTTTATACGATAATGGAATTGAAAGACAGAAGAAAGCACTAGACAACGAGTACAATCAATTTAAAGACAGTACAGATAAAAGAATTAAAGTAATTGAGGATTATTTACACCACGAAGGACAAATTCGCATTGATGCAATGAACTTAATCGAAGGTAAGTCGCAAGAATTTTACAATAATCTTATGCGATATAATATTGATTATGGTGACGGTATGACTTCTACTGTAATTGGTGCTTGGAATAATGCTTATTCTGCTTTAAGTAGGTTTAATTCAGGTCAAATAAACGTAGCAAATACTTTAGGTTCAATTTCAGGTCAAATATCAGGGATAACGTCTCAAATTGAAAGTGCAAACAAAGCTATGAATAATCTTGGAAACACTTCAAGAGAAACTGCTAAAGCACTAAACTTATCTGCAAGAGAATATAAAAACGTTAATAACGAGGAGAAAACAAGTGAAATTACCAGACTTCAAAGACTTATAGAACAAGTAATCACACAAAGAGGTGCAGAACCTTCTCTTAGCTATTATAGACGCAAATTATACGATTTAAGAGGTTATGCAAGCGGTACTCTTTCATCAAAAAAAGGTTTAGCAACCGTTGATGAAAATGGAAAGGAAATTATTTTAGATAAATCTTCTCCCGGAAGATACAGACTTATGAATGAAGGAGATGTTGTATTTTCTCATGAAGCTACTAAAAAATTATGGGATTTTGCAAATAGCCCTAATAATTTTGTGGGTGCTGGAATGTTGACTAACAGTTCTAAAGAAAAAATATTTTATAACAAAAATTATAACAACCTTTCTTCGCCTATTGTGAACATAAACATTAAAGGTAATGCAGATTTTGAAACTGTAAACGCACTAAAACTAGAAAGTGAAAATATTATCAAAAAAGCTGTTGAAATTACTTTTAAGACAGCTAATAAACACGCAAATATAATTTGACCTATAAGATGCAAATTTTCTATTTTTTATATGGTGTTATGAGAATACTTTTTTAAGGAGAGGATTTTATGACACTCGAAAATTTAAAGTACCGAACTAGCCCTTGCTTTTTAAGAAACACGTTGCGTGGTACAGGAAAATATGATATGCCACTTATACCAAAACCGAAAATGGTTTCTGATGATTTCATCGATTTAAGGCTAATAGGATTTGATAAAATAAAAGCTGATGATATCAAGCATTTTAATCGTATGGTTCATTTCTTTTTGTATGATTATAAATTCGAAAAAATTTGGAAGAATCCAGAAAAGTATATAGAAACTTTAAAAAATTACAAAGCGGTTTTTACACCTGATTTCAGTATGTACATACAGATGCACAAATTACAACAATTACATAATACTTTTAAAAATCGGTGGTGCGGAGCTTTTTTAGCTTCAAAAGGGATAAGAGTTATACCAACTGTCAGTTGGGGACTACCTTCTACATTTGATTTTTGCTTTGAAGGAATAGAAAAAGGTTCATGCGTTGCAGTTTCGACATATATGGTCTCGGAGCATAATAATCATTCTGATCAAAAAGAGTTTTTTATGACTGGATATAACGAAATGTTAAAGCGGATAGAACCAGAATATATCATTTGTTATCATGAACCTTTTCAAGAAATGGAAGGAAATATAATTTATGTAAATTATGAACTAAGCTCTTGGAGATATTTTAATGTCGATGAAGTATATAAGCCTTCTAAATACTTTGAGTATATTTCCGGAATTACAAATAAACCTGAAAATTGTGATATAGTAGTAAAGTCATATGGTTATGTTTTGAAAGATAATTTCAAAGGTATGGGAGATGCATACGGAGGAGGTTGGAAACCTAAAAATTCTGATGATGAAAGATTTTTAGGAAATCCCGGTGATGTTAAAACAACTAGGTCTAGTGGAAAAAAAGGCGGTTACACTAGAAACACAAAAATCGGAAGTGATGGTAAAGCCACAAGAGAAAGGCACTGCACAGATCATAATACGCCTTCTAAACACTCTGATCCTCATGACCATAATATAGATTGGTCAAACGGATATCCGAGTTTTGGACCTCCAATAAACTATCCCGATGCAGTACCTGAATTTAAAAATTTTAAGGTGGTCAATAGTATGAATGAAAATAAAAATGTTAACATGACAAACTTTAATTTTGATGAATACAATTTTAAAACAATAAGTGATTTTAAATGGTGCATGAAACAAGGTGGAGAAGTCGAATTTGAATGGAACGGAAAAGAGTACTCTATAACGCATCCTCAAGGAATGATTAACATCTGTGAATCTAGTACAGAAGAAAATGAAAAGAATTATAAAACCGCTGACGAAGCGTTGGAGTATATGATTGATGGTCAAAGATTAAGAGAAATTATAATAAAAGTAAAAGTTTTGGACAGAACAATATAAGTATTTATAGTGATAATTTTTGGCAGAGGTAAAAGTAGTTTAATACCTCTGCTGTTTTTATGTAAATTTTGATATAAAGGAGAATAAATCATGAGTTTTCTAGGAAATTACTTTGTGTATAATGGAATATCTTCAAAGGATTTTGGTTTAATTTTAGTGTCTATAAATACCAGTTTAAACGATATAGTTTCTGGCTCAGGTATAGAAATAAAAAGTGAATCAGTCATGAAAAACCCTAGAAAACTGTTTTTAGGGGCGAAAGAAAATACGGTTTTAGAATTTCCTATTGAAATTGTATCTAAAGAACCTATTGATCTCCCAACTTTTTTAAGAATTAAAAATTGGCTTTTTGGAAATCCAGGATATCATAAATTTCAGATTGAAGATGAATGGTACTCGGATTTTTATTTTAATTGCATTTTGAAAGCAAACGAAGATATAAAATTTGGCGGTGAATACTTTGGTATTAGGTGTAACGTAGAATGTGATTCTCCCTATGCTTATACATTCCCAAAAACTAAAATTTATAACTTTGACAGTTCTGTAATTAATTATTTTCAATTTGACAATTTTTCTGCTGAAGTATATGGACTTAGACCAACGATAGAGATTAAACTTTCAAGTGCAGGTAACAATTTTAACATCAAAAACTTGACCGCTAACCGAGAATTTAAAATGGAAAATCTAGATCCTAATGAATTAATTATTGTAGATAATCAAAACGAGATTATTACATCATCTACTGGGCTCAATAGGTTTAAAAATCTATCTAAAGGTCAAAATCAAGGCTATTTCAGTTTAGTTCATGGTATCAACAAACTTGAGTGCCATGGACTTTTAGACTATTTAAAAATAACTTATCAATTTGCAGTAAGGCTCGGAGGTGGATAAATGAATTTTAATTTTGATATGAATAAGAATTATGAAATCCCATTGATAACACTTTGCAATCCTGACAAAACTGAAATTGCAAGTGTTTCAAATTTTAAAAATCTTCACATAAAACCTAGATTTAATGCGGTATCAGAAGTGAGTTTCGATATTTATAGCAAATATTTTGACAATATAAATTCTGAAACAAAAACACTTTCTTTTTACGAATTAATAGTCAAAAACAGACTTTTACACATTCAAGGTTTCGGATATTTTGTGATCGTACAAATTACAGAAACAAACGAAGGAACTACACCGATAAAATCAGTAACTGCTTACTCTTATGAATACACTCTAAATTCAAAAGGTGCGAACATTCGTGACGGAACATATAAATTTTATGACCCTATAAATCCTCAAAACACGTTACTTCAAAAACTTATTGAAATTGCTCCGTCATGGAAAATAGGAACTGTAAGCAGTAATCTTTGTAATAAATATCGCACATTCGAGATTCCTACAAACAGTCTATATTCCTTTCTTATGGACGATGTAGAAAAAGCATATGAATGTATTTTTGACTTTGATACCGAAAACAAACTGATTAATGCTTATACTTCCGAAGATGTTGTTAAAGATACAGATATAAGCCTATCCTTTCACAATTTGATTAAGAATGTAAAAATCGAAGAAACCTCTAAAGATATAATAACTTGTCTAAGTATTCATGGTTCAGGGGATTTTAGTATTAATGAGGTAAACCCTTTGGGAACATCAAATATTTATGATTTTTCATATTATTTAACCTCGGATTGGATGATTGATAGTTTAATTAAAGCAATAAAATCATGGGATAAAAAAGTAAAAGGTTCTGAAAAAACTTATTCAGATAACTTTTCAAAACTCAGGAACCTAAATGCAGATTTATTAAATTTACAAGGTGAATTATCTACTTTAAAGAACGATTTAAAAGCTAGTGAACAAGTAAGAAGTGCTCAAATGCCGAATATTTCAAAATCAGTCATAACCAAAATAAATGAATTAAACAGTAAAATTTCTAATAAACAAAGTGAGATTAATTCTAAAAACAAGGAAATATCTGAAGTCAAAAAAGTTTTAAAAGATATAAATAATAATTTGAAATTTACCAATAATTTTACTCAAAAACAAATTTTAGAACTTGACAATTTCATATTTGAAGTTAGTTACACCAACTCGAATTTTGTTGTAACGGATAAAATGACAACTCCAGAAATTCAGGATATGAGCCATCAACTTTTAGAACGTGGCAAAAAAGAACTAAAAAAATTATCACAGCCGTCTTTTACATTTAGTATGGATACTGTGAATTTTTTATTTATCGAAAAGTTTAGACCTTTCATAAATCAGTTAAAGCTAGGGAATTTAATCCATGCAGAAATTAAAAAAGATGTTTGGGTATCTCCCATTCTTCTTGAAATGAATATCGACTACGATAATCCTGAAAATTTCACGATGACCTTTGGAAACAAGTTTAGACTTCAAACGAGTGAGTGGATTTTTAATGAGCTTTTTAATCAGAGTAAAGTTACAAATTCTGTGTCGAGAAATTATAGTAGCTTAGTTGCTCCGATTAAAAACGGTGGTTTAAATGATGAAGTCACCGAATACATGAAAAACGCCTTAAATACCGCAAATCAAGAAATAATAAGCTCTCAAAATCAAGATATTTCAATCGGAACTTACGGTATCAAAGGCAGACGGAAACTTTCAAATGGTACTTTTGACAATCGTCAACTCATGATAACCAACAATTTAATTTGTATGACAGATGATAACTGGCAGACAAGCAAGGTTGCTATCGGTGAGGTAAAAAACAGTAGTGGAAATGGTACAACTTATGGTATCTTGGCTGATTTAATTACTGGTAAAATTTTAGCTGGAAATCAACTTAGTATCACAAATGAAAATAATAGTTTTACTTTAAACGGTAGCGGTGCAACCCTTAGAAATGCAACTTTAACTCTTGAAAGTGGTAATTCTCGTATAATTCAAAATCCAAAAGACGGATTTAAAATTCAAAAACGCAACGGAAACACTTGGAAAAATCACTTTTATGCCGATTCTAGCGGAAATCTTAATATGCTTGGGAAAATAGATATTTCCTCAAATAGTAAAATAGGTGGACTTCAAATTACGGAAAGTTCAATAAAAAGTTCAAATGGAAATATTGTGCTTGAAAGTAACGGAAATGCTAGAATCGGTGCGTTAAAAATTGACGGAAACAATGCTCGTTTTGACGGTACTATTTGTGCTGACAGAATCGAAGGGCAAATAACAAACGGTCAAGTTGGAAATGGTGCAATTACAAGCTCAAAGATTGCTAATGATACAATATCAGGATCAAAACTAAACAATGGAACAATTACTCGCAGAGAAATTGCAAATGGTGCTGTTGGAAATACCGAAATAATCAGAAGCGGGAAAGCTGGACTTGACAGTATTTACGCAACTCATGCTTATATTGATAATCTTTACGTTCAAAAATCGGGTACTTTTGCAGGAGAGTGTAAATGGACATATAATGACGGCGGTACATACAAAACCTCTACTATAAGACAAGCTCAAGGACATTTGATACTTGAAGCCAACAATGCTCTTGAAATTGTGTGTCCTAATAATAGTGGGGTTATAATTCGAGGTAACACGGCAATTGTAGGTAATACTGTGATATTTGGAAAATTTATAGTAGCAGACGGATTTAGTAAAAACTGTATGCAAAGCACGAAAAATTATGGTAATAGGCTAATAAACGCTTATGAAACCGCAGAGTATTACTATGGTGATATCGGAGAAAGTGAAGTTAAAAATGGAATTTGTAAAGTAGAAATTGAACCGATTTTCTCAGAATGTGTAAATTTAAAAATGGGATATCAAGTATTTCTTTCTCCTTACGGAGAGGGAAATATTTTTGTGTCAGAACGAACGGAAAAATACTTTATAGTGAAAGGTGATGATATCCCGTTTTGTTATGAGATTAAAGCTAAACGCAGAGGTTTTGAAAATACTCGACTTGAAGAATACAAAGAAGGTGATTGATTGGATTCATACGTTACAAAATTACAAGAAATTGAGCTTATTGCCGGAGATAGTGGTATAGTCCTTGAATTTCAGGTTTTCTATGAAAATGGTGAACCTCTTGACTTGCAAGATGATACCGCAAAATGGTATCTAGCACCAATTGGTATGAAGCATAGCCCTATTTTGGAAAAAGACTGCACTATTTTGCGTGACGGCAATCTTGAAGAAGGCTATTTATACTATAAATTTACAGTTTCTTTAGAACAAGACGATACTAAAGATTTATATGGGAAATATGTTCATCAACCCGTTTTAATTGATAGAAAAGGACGAATTTTTCGCAGAGCTGAGGGATTTATAAATTTCAAACCTCAAATAAAACTTAAATAAGGAAGGGAAAAATTATGATAACAAAATATCAATCGGACATTGAAAATAATCATGTGAGAGGTATTGCTGCATATACTCCACCGACATATACATACATTGGTTTATCAACTATTGCTATTGATGATTCAGGGACTTTGCCCGAAAATGCAGAACCGGATTCTTCAACCGGATATGCAAGATTAAAAGTTAGAAATAATACCGAAACGTGGAACGAATCATCAAACGGTATAGTTTCAAATAAAATAAGGCTTGAATTTCCAAATGAATTTACGACTAATGCTGGAATAGCCAAATATATCTTTGAGCTTGATGAATCGGGCAAAGTCATGTACTATACAGAGCTTACTCAAGAAATAATTTTATATCAGGGTATGACAGTGTTTTTTGGTGCCGGAGATATAACTTTTGAACGCACGAATACTCCATAAGGAGTGAAGTTTTAGATGAATAAAATTTTAAAAATAATCATAAAGTCTGATCCGATTTTCAAGTATATAGTAGAAGATTATCCATTTTATGAAGGGGCATTTTTTCACTCAAAAGATTTTTATAAAATGAACATTTTAAATTCTCACTACCTTCTAAAACAAGGTCTGAAAATAAATAAAGGTAGTGCAGGATTTTTTTATATTCCAAAATATTTAATGCATTTAGTTTTAAATATTAACCCCTCTTCCCCAAAACTTTTAGTAAATCCCAAGTCTAAAGTAAAAACAAAAATGAAGGTTTATATCTTAAACAGCAATCATGTTTATATGCGGCTAAGCCAAAAACTTAAATCGTATGATAAAAATTATTTCAGATACACGATAACTCCTCACATGATTAAATTGATAAGACTAAAAACACATGATCCTTACACACTTGAAAATCGAGATATGCTAACACTCTCAAACATGGACGGAGAAAAAATTTTATAAGGAGGAAAGTAAATATGCCAATTAAAACAAATTTCGGAGATTTAACTCTTTATGCTTCATCAGGTGAAGATGCTGAACAAACATTTTTAAAATTCAGGACTGATATTGCAGGAATTACACCAGATAGTAATTTTAATAAAATAGCAAATATTCTGGCTTCGCATGATTTTTCAATAGAAAATACCAGAAAAATTTTTGATGTTAACGCAAACAGAATATCTGAAAATTATTATGAATCGAATGATTTTGAAGTCAATAAATATTATCCTCACATGCTGATTATTCTTTCTGTATCTGAAACGAACACGGGAGACGTAACACTTAACATAAATTCTTTAGGAAATGTTCATATTAAAAAGTTCGATACGTTGGGAATTTTAGTTCAGTTAGGCCCTAATGACTTAATAAAAAATATTAAGTATCTTATTGAATTTAACGGCGATTCATTTATTCTTTTGAATCAAATTACAGCAAGTGAAGTTTTAGAAAAAATGAAAACTGTTGACGGTTCGGGAAGTGGCTTAGACGCTGACTTATTAGACGGAAAAGAAAGTACAGATTTTGCAACAGCAGAACAAGGCATAAAATCCGATACTGCTATTCAAAATATTAAAGGAAACGGCACACTTATAATTTCGGACGAAAATAGATGTGTAAACATAACTTCTGAAAATATAGGAGCTGTTCCGATTACAAGAACGATAAACAATAAAGACTTATCACAAGATATTATTCTTTCGGCAGACGATGTAGGAGCATCCGCCTCTTCTCATTCACACTCAGATGCAACAACATCAAGTAGTGGATTTATGAGTTCAACTGATAAATCTAAGCTTGACGGGATCACAAGCGGAGCGACAAGAAACATAATAACGTATGGGACAGTCAACCCTTCGGGTGGTGCAAATGGAGATATCTACTTTAAGTACAGTTAAGGCGGTGAGATAAATGGCAAGTGGCAGTTTTAATTTGTCAACAACAAGTGGAACAACGCATTTAAAATCAAAAATAAATTGGAGTTCTACATCTAACGGAAGTAGTGCGAATTCATCGAATGTTACGGCAAGTATGGTGCTATGGAGAGATAATAGTGGATATACGACCTACGGAACAGGAACTTTTTCAATCACTATAAACGGAAACACTAACTCTGAGAGTAAATCATATTCTTTTACAAGTTCTGAAATAACTATTCTTTCTCATACTGTAACAGTCCCACACAATTCAGACGGCACAAAAACAATTACAATATCAGGAAGCTATTCAGGAGATACCCCAATCGGTGGAAATGGCTCGTCATCTTGCACTTTAGATAACATTGACGTAAATAAAGCTACCAATTTTGACGGAGCAAATGATTTTACTTTGGAAGGTACAACTTCTGCATGGTTTACGCCTTTTAAACCTTCATACACGCATAACCTGTATATTGATTTAATCAATGACGGAAACACTTGGGTGACAAGAACAAATTATACAAGTGGATCTACAATCACAATTTCAAATAGTGAAATTTTAAATGCTTATAGTCAGCTAGGAAGTTATTCCCCGGGGCAAATTGTAAATGTTAAATATTATCTTGCAACATTTTCAGGCGATACACATATTGGCGGTGCTTCTCTTTGGAAAACTATGACGATTGGCGGTACGGCTAAAGTAAACATCAATGGTTCATGGAAAAAAGCTATTCCTTATATAAAAATAAACGGTTCATGGAAACCGACAATTTCGTACGTTAAAGCTAATTCAAGTTGGAAACGAGGTCGAGTTTGAAAGGTGGTGATATAAATTGCCTAAATGTATAATTGGAAGCTTTTCTGGTACAGCTAAAGCCGGAGTTAATCTAATTCCGATTTTCAGAGAAAACGAACTGAAAAAACACACCAATTCATTTCTGAAAACATCTGCGTTAATAATTAAAAAGATAGCTATTGTAGCACCGCCAGGGACAACATTTCAGCTCAATGGAGCTGATTTTTTAATGCCGTCAAACGATTTTGAAATTGGCTATGGAATAGTTGATATAACCGAACTTATATTTAGTCAAGACACCGTTGTTACAATAACATATGTTTACTAGGAATAGAGGTGGTTTTAATGTCTGGAGATTGCAACATTTATGGTGGATTTGTTTCGGGTTCATCAAAAACGAATTGGGGTGATATACAAGGTGAAATTTCAAGTCAAGAAGATTTGATGTCGGCACTAGATAAAAAAGTAGATAAAGTCGAGGGTAAAAATTTATCAAGCAATGATTTTACAGATGAAGAACAAGAAAAACTAAGCAAATTAAATACTATTTTCACATTCTCACTTTCTCCAGATAAGTGGGAATTTTTTAATGAAAATATTTATACTCAAACAATTGACTTTGAAACTGTAAAATCAACCGATTCCGTTATTGCGAATATAGTTTTGAGCGAAGATGAAAATACATCTCAAATGGAGCTTGAATACTGGAATAAGGTTACAAAAATTGAAATCAATGACGGCAGTATAACAACATACTTTAAAGGAAAAATTCCGAGTATTTCCTTAAATATCAAAATTAAAATCTAGGAGGAAAAATAAATGAGTGAAGCAATAATAGTAAGAGCAGGAAATGTAACGAAAGGTTATGTGGACGCAAATTTAAATTTGAAAGTAGATAAAGTTGAAGGTAAAGGATTATCGACAAATGACTATGATAACATAGCAAAAGAAGCGGTTGATAGTTTAGGAACAGCTTCAAAGTGTAATACAGGAACAAGCGAAGGCAATGTTCCGATTATAAATTCAAGCGGTAAACTTGATACTTCAGTTATCCCGCAGATAGCTATTACAGATACATTTTGCGTTGATAGTGAGGAGGCAATGCTTAAACTTGAGGTTCAAAAAGGCGATATTTGTATTCGCACAGACGAAAGCAAAACGTACATACTTCAAAAAGAACCTGCAACAGAAATTTTAAACTGGGTAGAGCTTGCTACACCAACAGATCTAGTGCAATCCGTAAACGGAAAAACAGGAAATGTAGTTTTAAATCATGAAGATGTCGGAGCAGTACAAGCTAATACGGAAATAACCGGAGCAACCAAATGTAAAATTACATACGATTCAAAAGGTTTGGTGACCGCCGGAGAAGATTTGACAAGTCAAGATATTCCTGATATTAGCGAAACTTATGAAACAAAATCAAATAAATCAGACAGTTTTACTGCAAGCTCAAGCGAAACTTATGCAAGCACAAAAGCCTTGGTTGACGGATTGAATACTAAAGCAGAATTTAAAAAATTTACCGCTACAATCGGCACTTCATGGGCACAAGGAGAAAACAACGAATACACTCAAGAAATCACACTAGAAGGAATTTTAGAAGCAGACACACCAACTATTGATTTAGTTTTAAGTGATGATATTTCTACCGCAAGGTCTCAAATTGAAGCATGGTCTTGTGTTTCAAGAATTACCACGTCTTTAGGCAAAATAAAGATTTATTGTTATGATTCCTCACCTACTACTGAAATACCAATACAGATAATTTGCATTAGATAAGACAGGTGGTTTTATGAGTGATGCTTTAATTTCAAGGGTTCTAAAAACTTGTGGTGCTGATATTGTTCAAGTTACAGGAAATTCTGTTGTAGATGTTATGTCGCAAAAGGCTTGTACTGATAGCTTTTCATTATTACAACATACTCACACAACTTCTGATTTAACATCGGGGACTTTATCTGTTCCCAATGGAGGAACTGGAAAAACAAGTTTAACGAGTGGAGCAATACTTTTAGGTAATGGCACAAATGCAATCACAACCACATCAGTTTTAGCACAATCAAAAGGCGGTACAGGAACATCTAATTTTTATGAAAAAGGCTCATGGACGCCCGCCATAGGTTCAACTGGATCAACATCACCAACTGTATCTTATGGATATAGGTACGGAATTTACTATCGAATAGGCAATTTAGTTTTCATTGCTTGCCATATAAAAATGAATATAAGCAGTGCTGGAAGCAATTATGCTTGCATAAACGGATTACCGTATGCGTGTGCGTCGGGTAGTGATAAATACGGTCTGTCATTAGTTGAAGAATATAATTGTACAAAATCAGGTGGTGATGATTCTCGAGGTGTTATAGTGCAAGGAACAACAAGAATAGATTTAAGAGGACATTCGGGTTCTTTCGCAAATACATGGGATACAGGGTCAGAACAATACATCGGATATAGCGGTTGCTATATCAAAACTTAAAATGAGGAGATATAAAAATGCAAGAATTAATTTCGCTTGATGAATTGAATCAAAATTCTGTGAGTGTAGCAACAAGAAAATACATTGAAGAAGATGGTGTTAAATATTTTGTTGGGGATATTCATAGAAGAGCATATTCAAATAGCGAGAGTGGACGAGTAGAAATAAATGAGGAATTAGCAGAACCTTATTTGTCAGCAGTCATGACAGTTTGGGGTGATACCCCTACGATTGTAATAGACCCAGAATCAAGGTAATTTAGTGCTAATTCTATAAAGATTTTAAAGTTAAATAAGGAGATAAAAATATGGCAAAAGGGATAGATGTTAGTAAATGGAACGGAGAAATTGATTGGAAGAAAGTTAAAGATTCGGGCATAGAATTTGCTATGATTAGAGAAGGTTATGGAAGAAATGACCCTAATCAAGTAGATAAAAACTTTCATACTAATATAAAAAATGCTCTTGATAGTGGTATACATTGTGGTGTGTACCACTATTCTTATGCTGTAAACGTACAAGATGCGATAAATGAAGCAAATTTTTGTTTGAAAAATATAAAAGGATATAATCTTGAATATCCAGTAGCATTTGATATAGAGGATAAATCCATGGAAAAATTAAGCAAACGTATGCTTACAGACATTTGTAAAGCATTTTGCAACACAATTGAGCAGCACGGATATTATGTTTCGATCTATACAAATGTAAACTGGCTTGAAAACTATCTTTACAAAGATGAACTGCTCTCAAAATATGATTTATGGCTTGCCGATTGGAATAAAGACAAGCCTTCGTATTCATGCGGTTTGTGGCAGTTTTCAAATAAAGGGTGCGTTTATGGAATTAACGGAGATGTAGATATGAATTTATCATACAAAAATTATCCTAAAATAATTAAAAACAAAGGTTTAAATGGTTTTACAGCTCATACAAATTATTTTACCTATATAGTTAAAAAAGGCGACACTTTATGGAATTTATCGAAAGTTTTTTTAGGAAATGGTACAAAGTACAAAGAAATAAAGAAGTTAAATAATCTTACACAAGATACTATTTATGTAGGGCAGATCTTAAAAATTCCAAAGTAAGGTGATTTTAAAATGAATGACAATATAATTAAAATAATGAGCTTTTCGATAATTGTAGAAAGTGTGATTACATACTTTAAAGAATTTTTTGTTTATGGATATTTTTCAATCAGCATGGTTTTTAGTATAATTTTGGGTATCTCAATAGCTGTTATTTATAAATTGGATTTACCTGAATGTTTCAATTTAAAATCAACTGTTCCCTACATAGGAAATATCCTGACGGGGCTGTTAATCTCAAGAGGAAGTAACCATATTTATGACGTTTTAAAAATTGTCACAGACACAAAATAAAAGCTCACTAATTAAATTAGTGGGCTTCATTTAACCTATTATTTATCCGGTACATATTGAGCGATGTCCTCAAGTTTGCAATCTAAAATAGTACAGAGTTTATTAAGTGTTTTCGTTTCGATGTTATCATTTGCCTTTAGTCGCCTGATAGTTTTGCTGTCAATTCCACAGGCTTCTCTTAATTTATATGTAGATATACCCTTTTGTTCCATTAGTATCCATAATTTGTCAAAAATTATCATAACTCAGCCCCCTTGACAGTTCCCATTATGGGGGTTATAATCTTATTGGTTAAGGGGATATAATCCCCATGAAACTACTACTTGATAAAATCAGATTCTAAAAAAGGTATATGCTTCAAAAGAACACCAGGTTTATTAAGAATAAAAAATTCCATATAAAATCAATTCAAATGAAACCATTGTATTTGAAATAATTGATTTTATATAGAAATGTATATTTGCATATTAAAAATTGTTTTAAGCTAAATCGCTTCAAAGTAAGTTAATTGTTATTAATTAAATTATCAGATAATTTCTCAAAAGTCGATAAAAATTCCTGTATTATCAATTTTTGGTTTGGAGTAAAACGTTCTAAATCATCTTTTATACTATCACTAGATCTATAAGAAAGTATATAATTAGGACTTACACCCAATGAATTACAAAATTTTATCAATGTTTCTATGGTCATTCCTGATTTGCCTTTTTCCATTAGGTTTAATGTTCGATTGCTTATACCAACGAGTTCTGATAAGTATTCTTGAGTGAATCCTTTTTCTTTTCTCGCCATTTTTATTTTTTGCCCCATCTTTTCTTTATCAAATACCATTTTATCACCTCATGAATTATATTTCACACAAAAATTATTATTTTATGAATGAGATGAAATATTGAAAATATGATATGGGATATTGACTTTTTACTAAAAATCACTTAAAATAAAATAAAGAGGAATTAGTATTTCAAATTCCCCTTTAAATTTTTTATATTTCAATTTATGCATCTGTAACATATCAGCCAGTTGCCTTTGTGCTATGTATACAGATTAGGGTAAAGCAACAGTTAGAAAAATTTCTAATCTAAAAAATCTCTTGTTCCAAATTATTAAAAATACTATGGTTAAAAAATTCACCTAAAGTAATTTCTAACCCGTCACATATTTTTTTAATTGTTACTATTCCAGGATTTTTGCTCTTGTTGTTAATCATGCTATATATTGTTGAGGGATTTATGCCACACGAGTTTGCAAGAGTATTAATATTAATCTTTTTATCACTACATATTTGTAAAATTCTTTTCGCTACTGCTTGCTTAGTATTCATTTTACTTTTACCTCCTAAAATTGGGATATATCGTAATTTGAATCTAACTTATTTTTTCAAATTTTGTGTGGGATATATCCCAAAAAATTGAGCTTTATTGAAAGGAGATTAAAAATAAAATAATGTCGTTTCAACGAACATAGAAAGATTTATAGTAGAGAAATCATCAAAGTAAAAACAAAAAAATGAGATTATAAATCTTATGAGAAAAGAAAAAACCATCACATTTTAAAGTGATGGCAAGGAAATATTTAATCGGACTTGTACTAACAGTGTGATAGATTTATTAACAATCATCTTCAAATAAAAATAAATCATTTGGTTCACATTCTAAAATTACACATAAAGCCTCTATGTTTGCATACTGAATTGATTTGGTTTTATTATTAATCATTTTCATAAAATTTTGATAACTCATTCCCATTTGTTTATACAACCAATAATTGGTTTTCCCTTTTTCTTTCAATATCTCCGAAACTCTTAGCTTTATCATTATATATCACCAACCTAATGTTTTGATATGATACTAAATCATTAGGTATCTTTACATATAGACTAATGAATTATATAATGTATTAGTCTATACAAAAGAAAGGAACCTTATTCATGAATACAAAAATATGTTGTTTCGCAGGACATCGGAAAATAACTGATGACATAGAAATCATCAAAGAAAAACTAAAAAAAGAAATAATAAGCTTAATTGAAAATCACAATGTGACTACTTTCTATAATGGTGGGAAAGGTGATTTTGACTGGCTTTGTGCCCATACGGTTGATGATCTTAAGAAGGATTATCCTTTTATAAGTTCACAGTTGGTGTTAGCATATATACCAAAAGAAAAAAATAAATATGCGTACACTTTAAAAATTTTTGATAGCATGATTTATCCTAAAATGGAAAAAACTCCTCCTAGGTTCGCTATAATAAAAAGGAATCAATGGATGATTAATGATTCTAATTTTCTGATTGCTTATGTTAAAAATCATTTTGGTGGCGCATATAAAACATTACAGTATGCTGAAAAAAAGAAAAATATAAAAATAATTAGTTTGGTGGATGAAAAAAATGAATATGAAATTTTTTAAAACTTTAGGAAATGCGTTTCTAAAAATAGTATGGTATTTAATGAGAGCTACTGTTGTATGTATGTTTACTTTCAATTTTTTTGCATTAGTTTTCATGGCTATTAAAAATACAACCGGCTATTGTAACCCTTTAATGGATAAGGTAATAAACATTTCAATTAAATCAGCCAAACAAACTAAAGAAGCAGCATTGTGGGGATATGATAACTGAAATTAAGTTCAAATATCCCAACGTTACGACCTTAAATGGTCGTTTTTTTATGCCCATTTTTACATTTAATTTCAGATATTTACATATATAAACACATTCATAGAAATTCTCCGAAAAACCGCCATTCATACAATGACAATTTTTTTTAATTTGTACCTATAAAATCTAATTACTACTCAATTTTTAAGTTTTTATCATATAGTTTGGGTATTTTTAAGTTAAAAATTGTTAGAAAGTGCGTAACCTTAAATAATTTAGGTGGAAACACTTGTAAAAGGGAGATTTTTCAGTTGTATAAATAATTTTTGTCTTGTATCAAATCACAAATAATATTCCGGCTTAAACAGGACATATTTATAATGCCTAAATTTAAAAAACAGAGTTTGCACAAGAAAATGTGCTGAGCTCTGTTTTCTTTAGGTTCATGAGGGCAATTCTATGTCTAAACGGTGGTTTCTCTATTATATACGTTACCCGTAGTTATTCCTAATTGTTTGAAAAAATCAAATAATTCGGAGGTACTATTATGGAAAATCATCGTAACAATATTAAAAATGAAATCGCTTATTTCAGAAAAGTTATAAAAAATATGGAAATTAAAGAAAGTATTAGACGTTCTAAGATTAATGATAATGAAATTTTGACAGATATTATTCAAGACATTTACTCAACATCAGATGAATATTTTTGTGAAAATAACTTACTTGACTGGGTAGAACTAATTGAAAATCCTAATTTATATAAAGCAATAAAAAGTTTAAGTATCGAGGAGCAGACCTTATTAAGCTATATTTTCTACAAAGGGAAAACTCAAATTGAGGTCGCAAAGATTTATAGTGTTTCACAAAAAAGCATAAGTATAAACATTAATAAAATATTGATTAAAATAAAAAATATTTTGAGAATAAAGTAGATATTATCATTTCTGTTCAAAATAGGGTATAAAAAATACCCCAAAAATACTCTTAAATAAGTAGAGGAATGATTTTACATAATTTACCTCTAAAAGAACCTTGAAAATTTAATATAAAATTTCTCAATTACGTTAGTTGTTCTGTTCTGATAGAGGACAAGCATTTTATATGGTACGCCATGACCTTGATTTATATTTTAAGATTTAAATTTCTACTAAATATAATTCAAGCGAGCGAGATCATTCCAATATAAGAAATTACCTGTGGTGGGTAATTTGCGATGATAAGAACAACCTATAATGATACTCCTACACAGCCACAGTTCGAGCGTTAGAAGCGTCACAAGCAATGGGTGTAGTCTCAATAAATAAGAGAACGTTTTATTCGTGTGATTCGATTGAACCAATAGAAGATTGAGAAATTTAAAACTACCTATTACTGATGTAAAACTAAAAACCATATAGAATTTGGAGGAACTATAAAGGTGTCAACTGAGGAAAAACAAACCATATTTTTTGATGAAAAAATCAGTTATGAAATGAATGGTACTACATATATAGTAGTATCACATTTTAATGATAACGGAGAAAGTATGTTAGATAAAATGGCTCGTTTGCTTAAATCCGATATTCAGAATATCGAAAATGAAAATTTATAGAACGACACAAAAGATCATGATATAATAAGACCCGTAAACATTATTTATTGACTGCAATATTTTATTTTCAAAAGGTCTTATTTTAGAAAGGAAATTAAATATGAAACAGTCAAGAGATAATAAAAATTTATTAAGCGAATTAAGGGATTTGCTGGATAACAATGCTAACATTTTAGTTGATAGCTACATAAGGAGGCTAGGTGGAAAACTTACAATATTATATTTGAGATTATCAAGGGAAGATAAAGTTCAGGGAGATATTAAAGAAGAAAGCAATAGTATCGTAAATCAAAAAATATACCTCACAAATTATGCTCAAAAAAATAAATTTAATAACGTTATGGTATTTTATGATGATGGAATTTCAGGGGTTACATTTGAAAGAAATGACTTTAAAAAAGTTTTGAGGTTAATAGAACTTGGTATGGTCGAAAACCTAATCGTGAAAGATTTATCAAGGTTAGGTAGAGAACATATAAGGACAGATACCTTGCTGGAAATAACTTTTCCTAAACATAATGTGAGATTTATTTCCGTAAATGATGGAATAGACACAGGTTTAAGAGAAGATGATACAATCGCATTTAGAAATTTGACAAATGAGTGGTATGCCAGAGATATAAGTCGTAAAGTACGTTCGGCACATAGAGCAAAAAGCAGCCAAGGATATGCGATAGGCCATCCTCCATTTGGGTATATGTATGATAAAGACGATAAGAAAAAGTGGATAGTAGACCCAGAAGCATCTGAAATTGTTAAGTACATATATTCGCTAAGGAAACAAGGTTATGGACTACCTGAAATTGCCAAGACTTTAACAAGAAAAAAGATTTTAATTCCTTCAGTGTATGCTTATAAAAAGGGTTTCAGAAAAATGAATAAAATCCCTATATGTGAACATATGTGGAGAAAAGAAAATGTTAGAATAATACTTACAAATAGATCCTATGTTGGAGATATTGTTAATTTTAAAACGTATAGTCGCTCTTTCAAACTCAGAGAAAGACTTGATAATCCTCAAGAAAAATGGGAGATTCATGAGAATATAAATGAAGCAATAATAGAACGATCTGTTTGGGAAGATATTCAAAAAACATTTGGTGATGTTAGATACAAAAAGCCTAAACATACAAAAAAACATATCTTTGCAGGACTTCTTAAATGCTCCGATTGTGGTGCTAACTTGAACTATAAATATACTCATCACAATCCTGACAATCACTATTTTTCATGTAAAAATAACAGATCTGGAGAGGGACTTTGTAAAAAAACTCATCACATTAGAGTTGATAAATTAACTGCATTACTAACTAACAGTCTCTCAAATATCGTAAAATTCGCAAATTGCTTTGAGGATGACTTTGTGAAAATAGTTATGGATGAAAATTACAGAATGGTTGTTGCAACTCAGAAGAAAAACCAAAACGAATTACAAAAGCTACTTGCAAGAGATAAGGAAATTGATACTTTAGTAGAAAAACTCTTTGAGGAAAAAGTTTTAGGGAATTTATCGGCAGAGAGATTTGCAAAATTATCTGCAAAATATGATGATGAACAAATCGAATTAAAATCCAAAATCAAGAATTTAGAAACCATTGTTTATGAAGAAAAATCTCATGAGTTAAATGTAGATGCTTTCCTTCAAAGAGTGCATAAATATTCTGATATAGAGGAACTAACATCTGAAATCTTACACGAATTTATTGATAGGGTAATTGTACACCATAGAGAGCAAATTCATGGTCAAACAGTTCAAAAGGTAGAAATCTATTATAAAATGGTAGGCAAAATTGAAATTCCTAATATGAGTAAAAAGGAAAAAGAGCAATATTTAAAGATTTTTGGTTCTGATAAAAAAATTGCCTAATTAAAAAAATAAAAACCAGACTATCAAAACTGATAATCTAATTTATTTCGAAATTGGTCATGCCCCATAAGACAAACCAAACTGGTACGACTTGTCTTATAGGTCATAGAGAAACTCAGTATTTAAGCCATTTGTAGTCGATAATAATGTTTACATCAGTATAAAATCAAAAACATCTGAAAAATATTGTATCAAATTAGAAAAATAATTATCAACACTTAGATTAATGTAAATGCAAAATACACCTGATAGATTATGCTATCGGGTTTTTACATTTTAAAAATAAAAGGAGAAATACAAATGCAAACAATATTATTAATTACAATAGCGATCTTAGGATTAGTCGGGATCAAAAATTATATAAAAGTAAAAAATTTAGAAAATAGGAGCGAAAAAACTTTTGCAGAGGTGGAAAAGGCTTTAAATACATTAGAAAGGAAAATTAAAAATGGAAATGGTAGATGATAGAGAATATCTCACTCCTCCTGACAAAGAAGCTGCTAAAGTTTATGAATGCTATTTTTGTGATGATCCAATTTACGAAGGAGAAGAATGTTATTCTATTGATAATTTGATTTATTGTGGAGATTGCATAGACAAACACTTTAAAATTATGGCAGAAAAGCCTGATATAGCAAGTTATTTGGCAGACTTAGAATACCACGATATAAAATAATTTTATTTTTGGAGAATTTGTAATGGAAAATGCTTTAAAAAATGTCGATTCAATAGTAAAAGATAGAAAACTTTCAGTCGGAGCAAAGGCTCTGTTTTTTTATATTTTAAATATTGGAAACACAGAATATCCGGACAGAAATACAATAGCTTTTGACTTAAACATATCCAACTGTACACTCGGAAAATACTTAAAAGAACTAACAAAAAGTGGATATATAACTTGCGTTCAAAACAAAGAAAATGGTAAATTTTCAAAAAATAATTACACTTTAAACATTGGGAAGTGATTTTATGCCAAAGCTGAAATTTAACGAGGAAAAACATCAATATTTTTTAGATGATATACCTATCCCTTCTGTTTCTGAAATCATAAAACCTATCTATGACAAAATTTACAAAGGTATAAATAAAAACATTCTCAAGAGTGCTTCTGATAAAGGCACGAGGATTCATAGAGCAATAGAATTTATGTCAAAATACAATCTAAATAAATTTGACGATGAAACAATTGGATATATCAATGCTTATAAAAAGTTTAGGAAGGACAATCCCACTTGGAAACTTATGCACTCCGAACTTAGAATGTACAACAAAGCACTACTTTATGGAATGACAATTGATGAAGTTTACCAAACAGAAATGGGAATAGTCATATGCGACTTAAAAACCACAAGTACTCCGCATTTAGGTGCATGGAGTGTGCAGTTATCTGCATATAAATCCGGATATGAAAGTCATTATTCTAACGAAAAGATAGTTGACATTTATGTCTTGCAAATATTTAAAGATGAAACTTATAAACTGTACAAGCTAAAGGATAATTTTTTAGTTTTCTTATCTTGCCTAGAAATTTATAGATTTGAGGTATAAAAATGGATGAAATTGAAATGAAGAAGCAATCGTTTGATATTCAAAAAGTATCAAATGAAATAAAAATCAGCGATAGTGAAAGTCTAGGTGTTGTTTTTGAAATACTAAAAGCCTTAAAAAAGCACAAAGAAAACATCACAAATTACTGGAAAAGTGCTAAAGAATCAGCTAAAAAAACATATCAAAACATACTCTTCAAAGAGAAGCAAATGATTAATGTTTGTGAAAATTCAGAAAAAGTTTTAAAAGATAAAATTTTAAGCTATAAACAGATTCAAGCTATTAGATACCAGAAATTAATAAACCAAGCTGAAATTGAACGAAAAAATCAAATAAAAAAAGTTTTAAGTGAAGCATTAAATTTAAAGATTAGAGGAAAATGTGAAGAATCTAAACTTAAATTTGCAGAACTCGAAAAATTAGAAAGAGCCAAACTGTTGCTAGATTTAAACAAAAGCCCAAACAAAATAAATACGCAAAAACGATTTAAATGCAAGGTCACTGATAACAAATTAGTACCTTGTTTTTTTAATGAAGTTGAAATTCGAGAAATAAACACCAAAAAATTATTAGAGATTAGAAAAGAAATCCCCGGTGTAGAAATCCCCGGAGTAAAATTTTATCAAGATGAGAGTGTGGTGATAAAGCTATGAAAATAAACCATATTTACTGTGGAGATGCTGTACAAGTCTTAAAGGATTTTCCTGATGAAAGTATAGATTGTTGTATAACATCGCCCCCTTATTATGCTTTGCGTGATTATAATAACCTACAACAAATTGGAACAGAAAAGACGAGCCATGAATATATTCAAAAACTTTTAAGTATCTTTTTGGAAATTCATAGAATCCTTAAAAAAGACGGTACATTTTGGTTGAATTTAGGAGATACATATTCGTATATTTCACGAGGCTCTGGTGGACATGATAAGACAAAATCTAGTGTTCAATTAAAAAATATGGGAAGTTATTATAAGGATAACATATATGATGTTAATCTAAAGTCGTCTAATCTTAAACAAAAAGATTTAATGGGTATTCCGTGGACTATTGCATTAGCTTTAAGAAATAAAATTGGATTTTATCTAAGACAAGATATCATTTGGGCAAAACCTAACCCAATGCCAGAAAGTGTGAAAGATAGATGTACTAAAAGCCACGAATATATTTTTCTTTTATCAAAATCTAAAAAATACTATTTTGATTCAGATGCCATTAAAGAAAAAGCAAATGAAAAAAGTGCCTTACGTTACAAGTGCCGATTTAATACTGGAACAAAAGAAATGTTTGTAAATAAAAGATTGAGCCAGCACTCGAATACTGCAGGATTTAAAAAATTTACTGGATATAGAAATAAACGTGATGTATGGTTTATTCCTCCGAAGGGGTATAAAGGAGCCCATTTTGCAACGTTCCCCGAAGGATTAATAAAGCCTTGTATTTTAGCTGGTTGTCGTGAAAATGGTATTGTTCTTGATCCATTTTTCGGTAGCGGAACCGTTGGAGTTGTAGCAAAACAATTACACAGAAATTATATAGGTATAGATATAAATGAAGATTATTGTAGTTTAGCGAAAAAAAGAATTGAGAATGGAGAAGTTTAAAATGCCTAACGGAACAGCAATGTCAGTATATTTATCAAATGAAAATACAAAAAAATACTTAAATTCCATACTTGGAAGTCATACCGAACAATTCATTACAAGTTTAACGAGCTTAGCAGGAAGTTCGGAAATGCTGAAAAATTGTGATAGAAATAGTTTACTTGCTTGTGCTTTAAAAGCAACTTCTCTAGGTTTACCCTTTGACCAAAATTTAGGTTTTGCATGGGCAGTACCTTACAAAAATAGGTCAACAGGTATCACAACTGCGACATTCCAAATAGGTGCAAAAGGTTATACTCAATTAGCACTTAGGACAGGACAATACAGATATATAGGCTCAATGGAAGTTAGAAAAAATGAATACAAAGGTAGAAATTTTGTAGGTGACCCTGAAATAAAATGGCTGCCTGATGATGAAAGAAAAAACTTAGAAGTTGTGGGATATATGGCAGGAATTGAACTTATAAACGGATTTAGGAAATCAATCTTTTGGACTTGTGAAAAAGTAGAAGAACACGCATTAAGGTATTCACAAAGTTACCGAAAGTACAAAAAGACTGGTAACTTAAACGATGCTATTTGGGCTTCTGATTTTGATAAAATGGCTGAGAAAACGATCTTAAAATCATTAATATCTAAATACGGAATTATGTCAACAGATATGCAAAAAGCTGTTATTTCTGACCATGCAAAACTTAATATTAATCTTGAAACAGGTGAGGAAAATATTAATTATATTGATAATCCTGAAATTATTGAGTATGTTACTGGCGAAGAGCAAAAAGAATTGTTAGAAAAATATGGTGTAAACAAAGTTACAAAAACACTAGATATAGTGGGAGTTGAAAGTCTTAACAAACTAACTAAACCGGATCTAGAAGTTTTTAAAAATATAATTGAAAATGAGGAGATAAAAACAAATGCAAAGAACAATAAAAATATTTGAAGATGACAAAATTATTTACGAAAGAAATTTATCTGTAAATACAGCTATTTTAAAGGGTAGGATATATAAAAATCCTACTTCTTTTGGCGAAAGTGTGCATTTTACTTTAGAAATATCGGGTGGCAAAGACGCCAAAACAAATGAATGGAGAAAACCGATTTATGCCGATTGTACTGCGTTTGGGGAATTAGGAAGTAAAATTTTAAATCTCTACAAAGAACGTGATGAAATTTTTGTTGTGTGTAAGTTTTACTCAAACATCAAAGACGGGAAATCATATAAAGGCTTTACCGTAAGAGAAGTTATAAACATTAAGAACGAAGATTTTTCTCAAATAAACGAACTCAATAACGATGAAGATATTCCCTTTTAGGAGGAATTTCAAATGGAAACACAAGAATTCAAAGGTATCTGGATTCCAAAAGAGATATGCGATCTAGAAAATTTAGGTTGGACGGAAAAAATTATACTCTCAGAAATATTGGCTTTCTCAAAGCAAAACGAATGCTACGCTACAAATGAACATTTTTCAAAACTGCTTAAAATCCGGAAAGATAGTGTTTCGAGAACCATTTGTAAACTTGTTAAGCAAGGATATTTAAATTCAGTTATAAAATATAAGACTGATAAAAAAGAAGTTTTGCAAAGAATCTTGAAATTAAATGAAAATCTTTTTCTTGATAAAAATATTGATGTTTCTCTATGCTCAAATGCCGATACCTCTATGCATGAATGTCAAAATATTGTAGGCACGCAAGCCTTTACCCCCTCGGCACAAATGCCTAATAGAAAATATAATATAAATAATAATAAAAAAATAAATAATACATACGCTCAAAGCGGTGTGCAGACAGAAAATAGGATTCAAGATGAAACAATCCTTGAAAAATTTGAACGTTTTTACAATGCCTACCCTAAGAAAAAAAGCAAAGGCAAGGCTCTAAACTGGTTCAAAACACATAAGCCAGAAAGTTCTCTTGTTGACACGATGCTTGAAAGTTTAGAAAAGCAGAAACTCACAATTGACTGGCAAAAACAAAACGGGCGATATATTCCTTACCCAGCAACGTGGCTAAACGCAAGAGGTTGGGAAAATGAAGTCAGCCCTCAAGAAATGATTGATGTGTCTGAAAACAGCATATCCAGATTTTTAGCCGTTAAACTGTATGAAGTAATTAAAAATGTACAGTTCAAGCTAAACACCGATACTAAAAAACTCATCAAATCATGGACAATTGAAATTGAAAAATATCTATCCATTGAGCGAACGAAAGAACGTGAGGATAGAATTTTTTACGCTATAAATTCAGTTGAAAATTCTGAAAAATGGCGAAAAATCATAGTTGATGCAAGAAGTCTAATTAAAAATATTGACTTTATCAGGGAGTGAAAAAAATGGATAAAACTTTAACACTCGGGAGCTTGTTTGACGGTATTGGAGGATTTCCACTTTGTGCTGAAAAAAACGAAATTAAAACACTATGGGCAAGTGAAATTGAACCATTTCCTATTGCTGTATCTAGACAGCACTTTCCGGCAATAAACTTTTATGGAAATATAAAAAGTTTAAAAAGTAAATATTTGGAAAAAGTTGATATTATTACTGCCGGCAGCCCTTGTCAAGATGTTAGCATAGCAGGAAAACGTACAGGATTATCTGGGAATAGATCGGGTTTATTCATGGAAATGATAAGAATAATTAAGGAGATGAGAGAAATTGAATCTAAAACAAAATTTGAAGAAAAAGAAATCAAACCTCGAATATTACTTTGGGAAAATGTACCCGGAATTTTTAGTTCAAATAAAGGACAAGACTTCAGAACAGTACTTGAACAAATTTGTAGAATCAAAGATGAAACCATTTCTATTCCTATGCCTAAAAAACACAAATGGAATAAATCTGGATGTATCATGGGAAATAATTTTTCACTCGCATGGAGGGTGCTTGATGCTCAATACTTCGGAGTCCCCCAACGAAGAAAAAGAGTGTTTCTTGTCGCAGATTTTGGAGGGCAATCCGCACCAAAAATACTCTTTGAGCCTTGCTGCTTGTCAAGGAATACTTCAAAGAGCACAAAAGAACGGGAAAATTCTTCCATTAGCTGTGAAACAAGCATTGGAAAAACAAGTAAAGATATTGACAGAAAATATAGCGAAGTAGCAAGAAACAATATATTTTCTATCTTGCCATTTGATACATCTTTCTGCACATATTTAAATAATCACAGCAATCCAAAATATGGCGATCCTTGTCCTACTATTTATGCTAATTCTAACGCTCCTAGAATAGCTATAAATCATACTTGGATAAAAAGTTCCTACAATACATATTTAGAGAACGGTACATCTGTAAGCCTTAAAAGTTCTGGTGAAAATTTATCAATAAGAGATGATGTTATAAGAAAGCTAACACCTCTCGAATGTGAAAGATTACAAGGATTTCCAGATGATTGGACTTGCTTAGAAACAAAAGAATATATGTCTGATGAAGAATATTATTTTTGGCTTGAAGTATATAAAAATAGCAAAATATTAAGAAACAAAACTTTCCTAAAAGATGTTTCAAAGAATCAATTACTTAAATGGTATAACAAATTAGAATGTGATAGTTCAAAATATAAGGCACTAGGAAATAGCATAGCTATTCCTTGTGTTGATTTTATTATTAAGAGAATTAAAGATATAGCATTTTATTAAGAAAGTAGGGATAAAAAATGAGAAATAATACAGAACTAATAAGGCAAGCTGAGATGTCGATAATTGGTGGGATACTCATAGACAGTAAAACACTTTCAAGAATTGTAGACAAAGTAAGAATTACTGACTTTTACTGCGATGATTTGCGGGCAATTTACAAAACTATTTTAAACGTAGCAAATTCTGGGAAGGCTGTCGATTACATAACCGTTTTGAATGCACTATCAGCTTCAAGTGATATTCCTTATGAACAAAACGAACTCAGTAAAATATTGATTACATGCTGTCAAATTATTCCCAGCTTGAGTGGTATTGAGTATTATGCTGATATTGTGCATAAATCGGCAATTGCAAGGAGCGTGGAACAAAACCTTTTGAGTGTGTTATCTGACGGCTTCGAAAACGAAACAATCGTAGAGCAAGCAGAAATTTTAATTGAGAAACTTTCAGGGATTATATCACCTATTGGGTGCAAAAAAATGAGGGATTTAAATGAAATTTCAGAGAACTTGCTTGATTATTATTCAGGGAAAATTGAAAAAATCGAGAATAGATGCGACACGGGCTACCCTAAAATAGATAGTCTGTTAAAAGGTATGTCTGGTGGAAATTTAATAATTCTTGCCTCAAGACCCAAAGTTGGAAAAACTGCCTTTGCACTTTCTATCGCACAAAATGTCGCTGAGACTGGCAAAAAAGTGATGTTTTATAGTCAAGAAATGCTCGGAGAAGAACTTTGCGAAAGAATTTTATCCAAAAAATCTGGTATTTCTATGAACAAATTGATTGATAATTCGCTGTCTTTTAACGAGATTGAAAAGCTTAAAAATGCACTAGAAAACAATGCTGACAACTTGATTGTCAACGATTCTTCTGGGATAACAGTTCAGGATATCCGTCTAAATTGTCGTATGATTAAAGATTTAGGGCTGATTATTATAGACTATTTACAATTAATGAGGTCAAATTCAAAACACGATAACAGAAATCAAGAAATTGGAGCAATAAGCCGAGAACTCAAGAAATTAGCTACTGATTTAAACGTTCCTATTTTGTGTTTATCACAGCTTAATCGTGTGTCGAACGAAAATACCCGACCAACATCATCAGAGCTTAGAGACTCAGGCGAACTTGAGCAAAATTGTAACAAATTAATGCTTATGTGGTGCGTTAAAAAACACGATAACTTGAAAACAGTCGGGCTTGACGTTGCTCTAAATAGAAGAGGTGACACGGGCGTAACGCTTCTTGAATTTTGCGGTGAAACCATGAATTTTACCGAGCTTAAAAATGAATATAAAGAACCAAGCGATTCCTTTTCAGACTGGCGGAGTAAAATTCCAAATAAATCTTTTTAAATTAAGAGGTGATAACATGGAACTAAAACAGGTAAAATCCATGATAGGAAAAATAGTTTATTATGACAGTCGTCAATTAAATATGTCAGGAAATAGTGTGAATGAGTACATTCTGTCGGGCTGTATTTTAAGAAAAAAATCTAATGGAAAATTTTATTATCAAGCAGAATTAAAGGACTTAAACATCAATTCTCTTATTATTGTTCCGCTTGAGAAAGTAAAAACTACAAAAAATTAAAGCTGATAATTCAAGGTTATCAGCTTTTTTGAAAGGAGATTTTGGAAATTAAAAATTTAATCGAAAATTCTAGACTAAAACGTGTATTAAATGGAGCTTGGTACAATAAAAATAACAAACGAGAAAAACATGACTTTTATGCCACAGATCCTCACTCTGTAAATTTATTCCTTAAAAGGATCAAAAAAGACAATTTAGTCTTGCCTAAAACAATAATTGAACCCGCTTGTGGACAAGGTCATATTTCAGAAGAACTCAAAAAACATGGTTACAATGTTATTTCATCAGATTTGTATGATCATGGGTACGGAAAGTCGGGAATAGACTTTTTAAAAAGTCATGAAAAAGCGGATTGTTTTATCACGAACCCACCTTATAGATTTGCTTTGGAATTTGTAAAAAAGAGTGTAGAAAATTTAAAACCGGGAGGAATAAGTATCATGTATTTAAAAATCCAGTTTTTAGAGGGTAAAGCAAGAAACTTATTCTTTAAAAAATATCCTCCAAAATATGTATATGTAAACAGTTCAAGGCAAATTTGTGCCAGAAATGGGGATTTTAAAAATTTTAATTCAAGACTGCTTTGCTATGCGTGGTATATATGGTACAAAGGTTTTTTTAGTGAACCAATCATAAGATTTATTGACTGAATTATAAAAAAGTAGGAACACCATTTATAAATATGGGTTCCTTCCACGTTTAATTATATTTCAGCTTTTTTATTTCATCAATAGATAATTCTGTTGCGATTGAGATTTGTTCTAAAGGTAAATTAATGCTTAAAAGTTTTTTGGCTATTTCAATTTTACCTTCTTTAATACCTTGCTCTTTACCTTCTTTAATACCTTGTTCATAACGTTCTTCATTAATTGCCATTTCGTTTTGTAAATACATTTCTCGTTGTTGTGCTTCATGCCTTATAGCTTCATCATTACTCAAGTCTTGGAGTGCATCGTATGCTTTTTCAATTTCAGGGTTTTCATGTGCAAGCATTTTCATCTCCTCCTCATTGTTGGTCTTTATGAATCGAAGCCAATCCCAAAGGTTGGTTCCGTCATCGGATCTAGGTAATTTCTTGAGTTCAAGCAAGTTAATCTCTAAAAGGTCTGTAAACTTAGAATTATCTTTCTCATCACGCATATTGTACTTATGAAAATATCTGTTATCATTAGTTAAGTTATGCTCTGCGGCAATTATTATACTTACACTCTTTTTAATATCTTTATACTTAAATCCCTCACAACTTTGGTCTTTAACCATGTTAGCTAAGTACACAATAATTCTCTGTTCCATAATAGGAGAACGTTTAACTTGCATTTCAACATCAATTACATGAGATTTCGTTTTGACTTTTATATCCAAAATGTACTCTCCGTCAAGTGCTGAACCTTTTCTTGTGTGGGTATCTAAAAACTCTAAATCTTCAAATTCTTCATCTGAAATATTTAAAATACACTTCAAAAAATCAGCCATACAACTTTTATTTCGGGTAAAAATTTCTTTGAAAACTTTATCATTTGTTTTGCTTAACAATTCACGTTTTGCTTCGCTCATTCTAGTTACCTTCCTTTTATGTATTATATTATATTATATCACATCTTTTAAATTATTCAAAAGTATATTTTATGTGTGACTTCTTTCAAATTATAAGTAAATTAAATTACTAGTGAATCGAGCAAGCCACTATTATATTTTGCTACTTTTAACACAAGTTTTTACTTATTTTCATTAACTTATTTTTTGTTCTATCCAACGTATTATTACACCATATTCTGTTTTTTCTATGTTCGAGTGAAGTAGTTTTATCCCCAGTAATTAAACACTCATCTATTTGAAAATTGTTTTTTTGTTTATTTGTAGTATTAATTCAATGATTGAATTATAAAAAAGAGGACACAAATTTATAAATATGTGCCCCTTGAACTTAATTAGATTACAGGTTTCTTATTTCATTAATAGATAGCCCTGTTGCATCTGAGATTTTGTCTAAAGGTATATAAACACACATAAGATTTTTAGCTGTTACCCTTTGGCACTCTTTATATCCTTGTTCTTTACCTTCTTTAAAGCCTTCTTTAAATCCTTGGCTTACACCTTTTTTAAACCCTTGTTCTTTGCCTTCTTTAAAACCTTGTTCATAACGTTTTTCACTAATTGCCATTTCGTTTTCCAAATACATTTCTTGTTTTGTTTCACTCATTTTATTTTACCTTCCTTTTTTAAATCACACTTTATTGTAGCACATTTTTTAAATTATTCAAAAACTGTTATGCTTTATTAACTTACTTTTTGTTTACCCCAACGTATTTTTACACCATCGTCTGTTTGCTCTTTGTACATAAGATTTTTAAGTACATCA
>ERZ1024365.1-NODE-1-length-117787-cov-220.259156_pt1 | contig 117787 bp, 141 predicted proteins | sample MGYA00520788_ERZ1024365 | MGnify/ENA primary metagenome ERZ1024365 (study PRJEB33242, sample SAMEA3444265) | Homo sapiens | biome: Host associated; feature: Gastrointestinal tract; material: Stool | place: Uganda | collected 2011-01-01 ... | reverse complement strand
CCGCCGCACACAGGGTACACCCCTTGCGGTTAAGGGTGTAGGGCAACGCCCCACAAGGCAAGCCACGGAATACAAGCGGAGATGTTCGCCACTTCCGGGAATGGCAAGCCAACGCACTATTGAGCGAATGTCAATAGAGTACCTTTGCTATCAAAGGCGTCGCCGGTGCATGAGAGTTAGGCTCATGGTACGAGATAGTGAAAATCCCCGGAGGTTTGTGCCTATGAACCTAAGTGCGGCTTGCATAACTGATGGCTATACAAGAACGACTTTTGAAAGTAAGTAGTATCGTCTGAGTTTTCTACCCAAGGGTATTGCGCTCCGAGGAGCCGAAAGCAAGGGCATATAGGTATGAAAGCCGAATTTGGTCAAGTATTGCGAATTGAACAGAACAGTCCCCGATAGAAATGAGTATCGGAAATGGTGCGTGTTCCGTTCGATACTGCAACGGCAACTTGGGGCAATATGTACCCCATAGGCTGAAATGCAGAGCCGGAACCATTTCAAATATCGGGTTTATCATTGATAGAGCCGCCGAGGGTTTTCTTCGGCGGCTTCATTGAGTGATAAACCTGTTATCACCCAAGAAAAAACTGTGAAAGGGGCATTTCAAAATGACCAGAGAAGAAAACATCGCCAAATTGGCACAGTTGCGCTCTGACGCCGAAGCCCTTGTCAAGGATTACAATGATGCAATCCAGAACGGCAAGTATGAGGACGCAACTAAAGCGGAAAAGGCTATGACCGAAAAGGTCAATGAGTACACCGCTACCGTCCGGGATATGTGCTTTGAGGACTGCAAAAACACTGATAATCCCATGCTCACCGCAGTCACGACCTTGTCCTATGTTACCATCGGGGTCAAGGACGAGCAGAAGGGCGATGACAAGGTTCCCGTCCGCACTATCGTGGATAAAGAGCGTCAGATTGACCTACTCAAGCTCCACAAGTATTGCGGCAAAATCGGCGCCAACGAGAATTGGGCGCATATCGCCCAGAAGATGAACTTTCTGCTGACCGCACAGAAAGCCGTGGATTTGGGTATCGACCCCAAAGCGGTCAACGACAGTTACGCCATGAGCGAGATTGCCCGTGAGTTCGACATGGGCAAGAACCCCGTGAGCAAGACCAATCTGCTCAAAACTTTGCAGACGGTTATCACCGCCATGCTGGGCGAACAGTATAAGGCGACATCCCACGATGTCAACTTCCTGATGTCCGTCTATTCCAAGAAGAACCGCAAGGCTCTGACCGTCACCTGCGCCAATCACCGGTATTTCCGCAACTATCTGGCAGAGGTTTGCCACCGCATCGTCACCGGCAAGTCCTACGAGCTGGACTATCGCACCAAGAAAGACAACTAACTGCGGGTTTTTGAAAAACCGCCGCCGAACCCATGCCAATGCTGGCAGTTTTGTAGAATGGGTCATCGTCCGGCGGTTTTTCTTACGCCCAAAGCCGCCAATCCACAAAAGGAGTTTTCATATGTCCTATGATGTTTTCAAAGAACGGGTAAAAGGGCTTGTGAACCGTTCCGGTTCTGCGGTGAGATTTTCTCACGAGGATGGGCGGCATATCGCCCGCTGTTCCGATGGCGTGACCATCATCGGAAATGTGACTTGCCCGCGAGTTTTGGTCAAATGGGGAAGCGGTCATTCCGCTTACGCTACGATATAAGTTTTTCGCATTGGTACGCCGTAGGCAAAAGGGAATTTGGCGGCGTTAAATGAGGTGGGGAGCCAGTGCGGTTGCCGTAATGCGGCTTATCGAGTTTTCGATAAACGGTCACAAGCCCGTGTAAACGCAGAGTGTGGTAATTACATAGTGGGAGGGTTCCGATATGGCAGGTTATGCAAGAAAATCGCTCACAAGAAACCAACGCCGCCGGAAAGTCGTCGTGCAGAAACTGATGGGTATTGCGCTCATCGCAATTTGCGTCCTGATGTTCTGGCTTGCGTCCACCGGAGTTACGCCGGAGGAAAAAGACTGCACGGCGGTTCTTCTCATTGCCCCTATCGGGTTCTATATGCTTTTCTCAAAGCAAATTGTAATCCTCTGATTTCCCAGTTTGCTGCCTTTCACCATAGCACCGTCGAACTCAGCGCAATAAATTGCAGGGTTTCCGAATTGAAAACGACAGGGGTTTCAGAACGGTCATGGTGAAGGGTTTGCAGGCACATAGGAGGCAATATGGTCTGGCGATTCGGTATCCCCGGAGTCTTTGAAATCCGCCGATATGGTTTTGGTGGAGTGTATCTGGTCATTGGGGGAACATGGTTCACCCTGAAGCGAGGTTCGATGCCGTAAGGCTGGCACGGTACGATTCCGTGGAGTGGTTTTCCGCTTAACGCTTAGTCCTTGTATTAGTGAAGGTAAGTGAGGGGGCACCCAAAATTCTGAAAGCTTTACAAGGCGTTGGGGACTACGAAAGTGTCCAAGCGTTATGGGAATGCTACCATGACCACGGGATAAGATTAAGAAAGTGCATCCTTGGAAGTTGGAGTATTACGGCTATAGCCGTCGGGTGAAACTTCCTCCCGTTATCAATAATGGAAAGGAGCTTATGATGAAAAAGTTCTTGTCTTTCCTTTTGATTTTACTCTTGGTTTCCTGTTGTGGTTGTTCTAAATCTCCGCAAAAGCTGACAGTAAGCGTCTACGGCGGCGAAACGGAAATCAACCACTACGAGGAAATCGAGAAAGGTTTTCTGTCAGCGGTGGAAGCAAATGGTCTGCATGACTATCAGCTTGTCGATTCCTCCGAGTTGACCACGGAACTGTTAGAAAACCGCAAGGGTATCACAATCATTGAACGCTGCATCGGCATGGCAATAAACGCCGAAACTGGTGATGGTGTGATTTTGAACTCTCCGTCAAACTGCGGCTGGTATATCGCTTGTCCAACAGATGGCTGCTATACCCCGTATAAGGTCGGGGATTATCAGATGCGGGATGGAACGGTTTTTCTGTCCTATATGGTTTATAGCCCTGACAACGATTACATCGACGACATTATGGAACGATATGATTTCATTCTTGATAGAGGATTGGAGGTCGGCGGTATGTATGAGTTCCGTCATATCAATGGGCACATCGAGGTTTTCCTCGATGGCGAGTTTCAGTTTTCTGCCGATACCATGCAGGAAGCGTATTGCGAACTGAAAGCGGGTTGACCGCTTTGTTTGATAAAGGAAAGGAGCTGGTTTATTGAACAAGGAAGAAATGATTTCCGCTCTCGCACAGCGTACCGGGATGACAAAAGTGAATGCCCGTATTGCTTTGGATGCTGTTTTCCAAATCATCACCGACACTTTGTCCGCCGGTGAGAAAATCAAGCTGACGGAGCTGGGCGTTTTCGAGGCAAAAGAGCGAGCGCCGAGGGTCGGCAGAAATCCGAAGGCCAATGTACCTGTTCCGATTCCTGCAAAGCGAGTGCCTTTCTTCAAACCCAGCGAGGGTCTGAAAGCAGCCGTTGAACACGGCAAGTAATTTATCAAAAATCAAAGATTAGGAGAACAAGTTTATGACTACTGAAAAGATGACTGTCCATAAGGCGCTGTGTGAACTCAAGACGCTGGATTCCCGTATCCAGAAGTGTATGCAGCAGAACCCCTTCGTTTTCGCCAACAAGCACGCCAACAGCAAGGTTGCCGGTGTGAGTGTCGGCGATTACTGTAAGGAGATTCAGGCTTCTTACCAGTCCGCAAACGACCTCATCTCCCGCCGTGATGCTATCAAGCGTGCGGTTACGCTGTCCAACGCCACTGTCAAGGTGACTATCGGCGGCAAAGAGTACACGGTTGCCGAGGCAATCGAGCTGAAGAACCACGGCGTTCCCCTGAAGCAGATGCTGCTCAAGAAGCTGGACAACGACAATCGCCGTGCCCGCATGGAGGCCGACAAAAACAACGGCGATGTTCTGGAGCTGCGTGCCGATGAGTATGTCAAGTCCCTCTACGGCAATGTCGATATGAAGGGCGCCAGTGACGAAATCAAGAAAGTCCGTGCCGACTTCATCGCCGCACAGACGATGGAAATCGTTGACCCCATTCACATCGCCGATGAGATGGCTCGTCTGGAAAAGGAAATCAACGACTTCATGGTCGAGATTGACTCTGCCCTGTCGGTTTCCAATGCGCTGACCGAGCTGGAAATCTCCTACTGATATGAGTGAGGTGTGCAAGCCGCAAAGCGGCACCATCTATACTCACGATGAAGCGATGCTCATTGTCGAGATGTTTGAGGATGTCCTTGACACCTACAACATCAAGGTTCCCTCTCCCGAAGATGACGAACGGGAGCCGGACAATGAAGCAAAGCTCTACGGAAGCGTCTACTCCGATTTGCTGGACAATGTTGAGGAATCTCTCATCGACCTGCTTGATAGGCATAAGAAGCACACAGTAATCGTGACAGACGAGTTTTCCGGAACCGTTTAAGCAATCAACTTCGTTGCCGTCCGAAAACCCCGAATCATATGCCTTCTCTGTTTTGCCAAGTACAGATAAGTAAAGTGAAAAAGAATTGGCTCCAGCCTGCTAAGCTGATATTTAATTTTGTTAAAAGGTTCTAACAAAATCAAATCTACATTTTTTGGATGAACATAGCCGCCGTGCTTCTGACTGGTTAGACACAGAGAGCTAACCGGGAGCGGCGGCATTTGAACTGTAAGGTTCAAAGCTCAAAATTAAATATTCAATGCTCAACCCTTAAAGCTTTTTATTGAAGAAAGCTCAAATACCAAAGCATAAACACCAACCTTTTGCAAAATCCAAGGGCAATGGTTTGTCGGGTGTATATGTGACCGTGGGGAGTACCACTTGGCTGGGCGGTAACGAGTTGTTTATATATATGACCTCTGAGTAAGTGTGGCAAAGCGGAAAGACGCTTGGCGGTTCGGACAGACGAGCAATCAGGGAAAGTGGCGAAACGGTTAGACGCGGGGCGAGCTGAGCCCTGGGAAGTTGCGCAACCCTTGTTGGTTCAAATCCAACCTTTCCCACCAAATAGGGAACGATGTTCACGCTTTGTTTCTGGAGCAAAGAATGTCCTGCATTTCCAGAGTGCAGGAAGCAGTAAATTGGGGAACATCATGCGGCTGAGTAGCAAAAGGGTTTTAAGCCGTTTCCGAGATGGGGATATAGCTCAGTTGGGAGAGCATCTGCTTTGCACGCAGAGGGTCGCCGGTTCAAGTCCGACTATCTCCACCAAAAGCCCACTTGAAATGATATATAGTGGCTGGGTCAGCGACTACGCTGGGCGGAAGATAACGGGATATGAGCGTTGTGATGCTCTGGCACCGCCTTAACAAAAGCAAATCAAGCCGGTGAGAGATAGTTAATCGCCTAAAAGCTCAAGGGCATGAGCGCCAAACCATGTCGTAAACCAGAACCGGCGGGACTAAGCAGAGGTTTGGGTGGTATGTGCCTACCACGCTCCATCTATGGCTTGCCTTTTATATTGCAAGTGGGGTGTAGCTAAGACCGGGAATAAGGGATGTCGGCACATCGTCCTTGTCAGAGGCGAGGACGGCATACATAAGAGCGCAAGGCGAGGTTCCGGCAAACTTAGGTTTAGGCCGGAGTGTATGGCAAGGACGAGGACACCAAACATGACTTTGGTAAGGAGGCGAAAGCGTGGAGCGTAATGATTTCATATCCGGCGATGCGTACTGCCGATACAAATTTGAGCGTGAAAGCAAGAACGAAGAAATCCAGCGCCTCCGTACAAAGATGGAGCGAATGAGAACCGATAACTATATTCGAGTAGCTTATGACAGCGTCGTAATAACGATTCTTGTCGCATTTATAGTCCTCCTCTTGGTGGTTAGAGGATGAGAAATAATTTATAAGGAGGGATGCCGATGAGCAACAAGATGAACTACATACCACATATATCTTCCTATGAGGAAATTCGAGCCGAAATGAGCAATGACTTGCAGTATAGACTGGCGAGCAGAACTGCTAAAACTTCTCTCGGACGCCCTCTCTATTACCGCATCAATGTCCAGATGATTACGACACAGGAGTGTCCGTTCCACTGCCCCTTCTGCTTGGAACGGCAGAACCCTATGTCGGGAGACAATGATTTCGATGCACAAATCGAGGCGTTGAAGCGGGTTTTGCAGGAGCATCCCAACGCACGGCTGTCTATCACGGGCGGCGAACCCGGCCTTTATCCCAAGCACATCGCCAATATCGTTGAGACTTATCGTAAGAACGGTAATGATGTGTTTTGCTCCATCAACACCACGGGTTTCAGCACGGAGTTAAATGGACTGGCACACATCAACCTTTCACGCAACGATTATGTCTGGACAGACCCGGCTGGTTTTCCGGGGTGTACAGTTCAAACGATAGTTGAGAATCCTACGCTTGCTTCTATCAAGGACTACATGGAGATGGATGCCAGCAGCTTTTCTTTCCGGTTCCTGAGTGGCCTTGAAAAGAAGGATTACCCCGTAGACATCTGGAACGATTTGCAGCAGGATGCGGATGTTGATGTACACACATTCAGAATCGGCGATTTCTTTGTGTATGCGACCTTTGACTATGCAGGAAAACACGCTCGTGTAACACTCGGTGATATGTGGCAGCAGCGTCACAATGATTATGGTGACGGCTATTCCAATATCATTATCCATCCGGATGGCCGCGTGTCCACCAACTGGAGATAAATGGAGGGTTAGAATGCGACGGATAAGAGTGTATATCGACATTCCCAACAAGACAGTTGTTGTTAAACGGGGTTTCTTCGGTTCCGCTGTCCAGTATTCTGGCGGATGGTGGGATGATTACTCCATTGCAGAAATCATCAAGCATTTTGAGGAGGAAGAAGATGGGCGAGGACATGATTGCTGATACCTTTAATGTCGGCGACAGGGTCGAATGTATCCGAGATTCGCCTGACGATAACGATAGTATCTCTGTTGGAATGCAAGGTGTTATTTGCACTATCGTTGATGATACCTCCCCGCATATCGGAGTCAGATGGGACGAGGAGGTCACCGGGGGTCACGATTGTCGGGAATCGTGCTCTCATGGATACGGCTGGTTCGTTACGGCAAACGATATTAAGCGCATTGACGACAATGACGAGCTTGAAGTTGATACAACAGAACTGGACAAGCTCTTTGAAACTTTCGCAAAGGAGGTCACTTCATGACGGTTCTGGATTTCATAAGAGCACACTTTTCTCTGGATTCTCGGGTCGATAGTCTGTTGGTTCGGCGTAACACAAACGGCCTTTGTGAAACACTGTATAGCGGAGCCATCGACGATGAGCGTTACATGAAACCTGAAGTGAAGTGTGCCACAATTAGAAAGTGGTGTCTTCCTCGGCGCGGGAGTTCTATTATCCTGATTGTCGAATAAGAGTTTCTGGTTTTATGCGGGTATGCTGGAATCGGCAGACAGGCAAGCTTGAGGTGCTTGTGCCCGTCAGGGCGTGTGAGTTCAAGTCTCACTACCCGCACCACGGAGCCCTTCCAACAAACATGACTGGGGCAAGATTACAGGCTAACGGCTTTCCAATAGAGAGTACGCCTGTAATGACAAAATAGTTAGTCAGATGGTGGTTGGCTGACCTTAAAGCCACTCTCATATGCAGGATTGGTGGAATTGGCAGACACAGCGGATTCAAGTCCCGCTGCCTTTGGCGTAAGAGTTCGAGTCTCTTATCCTGCACCATTAGCTTTGCCACGGTGTTGTGTCCTTTCAGTAGCTCTCTCCTTTTCGTCCGTCGTTCATCGCCTTCCTTTCAAACGGCAAAGCTGCTGTGGAATCCAAGCGTGTCCACCTTTCTGGGCGCCCCGTAACAGCCGGTTTATGCTTCCGTAGCTCAGCTGGTAGAGCACCGCCCTTTTAAGGCGGGTGTCATGGGTTCGAGCCCCATCGGGGGCACCAATTTTAACTCGCAAGGAGGTCATTTACCGTGGGGGTTCATATTTATGTAGCCGCAAATACAGCGTGGACTTTCTTCCAAAGTCATAAAGACCGTTTGTCAAAGGAAATGGTCGTCATCGCAGAGAACACAGACACACAGTATGCGGTTTATCTTACCGAGGATAATGCGCTTCCTTTGTTTTCTGTGTGCAAGGGCGATGCAAAGCCGGAGTACGAAGAGTGTGTCCTGACTGAAACAGGGTGTAACGAAGCGGCAAAGCGCCTGTATGCACAATATCTTTTCCCTATTATGATTGTTGACGGGAAGAAGTGCTCGCCGGAACCGCCGGAGGAAGAGCCGGAGGATTTGACTCGGCAGGATATGGAGGATGCGCAGTATGAGCGTGAGGACGAGCTTTCTCTTGCTTTGTGTGATTTCCTGTCCGTGGTCTTGCAGGAGTCAATAGATAACAGCCCTGAAATCATGGATACATATGGAGAAATGTTCGTAAACGAGGTATTAGACCACTTCTTGGAGTACCTCGCTCAGGAGCAGTGCTTATCCATTTACCGTCCCATGATTATCACTGATGAAGAAACTGGCTGCGAGGTCTATACGGAATTTCCGTATGAGGATGATGCCGGTTATCCGGTGGACGATGACGAGTTTAGCGGTGGTTTTTGGGATGATATTAAGGGCGGCGGTCTGAAATGACCCGCCCTTCTTTTATGGGGAGTTGGCCGAGTGGCTTATGGCGGCGGTCTTGAAAACCGTTGACGGTGATGAGCCGTCCGTGGGTTCAAATCCTACACTCCCCGCCACATTTTTGATTGGAGGTCTGTGAGATGCCAAACTTAGATAATATGCCCTGGCGTTCTTTGAAAGGGCTTGGAAAATATGCGGCTGATTTCTTGCAGCTCGGAGATTACCGCAATGTTGTGCTGAAGAACGGTGCGCAGGTTCAGTTTCGCATCATCGGCTTCAATCATGACAAAACAAGCGACGGTTCTTTGGCTCCCATTTCATGGGAGATGGTGGACTGCCTGCCTAACACTTATCCGTGGAATAGACGGGACACCAACGAGGGGTCGTGGGAGGCAACCCAGATTCGCCACCGACTCAACGATGCGGACGGCGACATCCATCGTCTGATTCCCGATGAGATTCTGGATGTTGTCACGCCAGTCATTAAGCAGACAGCCGATGTGTACACAGGAGAAAATCGTATCATTGAGACACTGGATTCTTTCTGGATAAAGTCTGAGAAGGAATTGTATGGGCGCAATATCTACTCTGCGCCAGGCGAGGGACATTGGTACGAATGGTATCGTCAGGAGGATGTCGCATGGTTCAAGCTTCGCAACGGTAATCCCGAGTACACCATGTTGCGTTCTCCTCGTTCTGGCAACAGCGGTTATTTCTGTCGTGTCGGCAGCGGCGGCGCCGCCAACTATGACTACGCCAGCACCAGTCGTGGCGTCGCTTTCGGCTTCTGCACTTAAAGCTGCATGGCGCAGCCATCAGCTTTTGCCCGAACCTGTAAAATCAAATAGCTTTTTACAAGCGCCCGGCGCTCCGTGAAGGAGACCGGGCGCGCTTTATACCCACAACGGCTCCAACCTCCCCGTGGTGTGGGCGGATAACCGCAAGGTGAACCAATAGGAGTACATCAGTATTGAAGGAGTACATACATCATGGCAAAAATCACTATCGCAGGCGACGCAGCTGTCGTAACTTCCGCAATGAAGCTGGAGGACATCAAGACCATTGAGAAGTATCGCCCCAAGGAGCTGGTTCTCAAGGGCGGCGAGGACGGTAAGGAGCCTATCTTCGCTGTGGGTACCACCAATGGTGCCGGTAACATCAACGCTTTCGGCGCTTCTTTCGGCGCTGAGACCCGCGATGATGAGAAGCTGGCGTGCATCACCCTGTTCCTTGACGGCGTGACCGGCGATGTCAAGGATTGGGTCGCCGACCGTCTGGGCGCCGCCATCATCAACCTCAACAAGCTTGAGGAGAAGCTGCCCGCCGTTCTCGATGAGATTGCGGGTGAGAAGGCAACTGTGATGAGCAACATCACGGTCGCTCAGTAATCACGGGTCGCAAAACGGGGCGGTGTAAACCGCCCCGTTCCGTTTCACAACAAAACAAATTTTGAATTAAAGGAGAAACATTATGATTAAGGTTACTGTTGGCAACAATGTCAAGCGCGAGTCCGTTATCATCGACGAGTCCACTACCCTGCGTGCCTGCCTGGAGGCAAACGGCGTTGACTATACCCGTGGCGTCATGCACCTCGACGGTTCCTCTCTGAACCCCGGCGACCTCGACAAGACCTTCGCTCAGTTCGGTATCACCGAGAAGTGCTTCCTGCTGAATGTGGTCAAGGCCGATAACGCCTGATTCACAAGCAATTAAACCAACCGAGCCGCCCGAATGGGCGGCTCTTTCCATGGGGAATTGGCGGAACAGGCAGACGCTGCGGACTTAAAATCCGCTGGTGCATACCGTATCGGTTCGACTCCGATATTCCCCACCATATAACAAAATGAATAGAGGTGTTCCTATGTTCAAAACAAGCATTTCGTCAACGCCGTTTACCACGGAAGCTGCCAATAGCTACTTCACCAACATTACCGGCGGTGCTTTCGGCAACGACTGCTCTTTCCTTGCGACGCTTCGTGCCTTAGTTGCACCTCGAATCAAAGAGGGAGAGTCCGTCAATCTGGTGTTCGGCTCTTCCGATTATACGGCAGACACTATTCGGAGTGTTCCAGCGGACAGAGCCGTTTTGGCTATCTGCAACAACTATGATATGAACGCGACGGGGCAGGTTGTTGTTCATAGTTTGCGGGCAGATTCGGACAGCAATCTTGCCAACATGAAAATCATCGCTGACAAGTTTGCCTCTGTGTATGCGGGGTATCATCGCCTCGAAAAGTTCGCAGAGTTCTACCGCAAGTCTTTCGCCGTAGATTGCTATATCAATCCCGAACTTAAAAGCGTTATTATCTTTGCGGACAGCCTCGACATCCGCAAAATGCACTACCTGCAGGTTTCTATCCTTGCATTCCTGCCGTGGTATCTGAACCAGCAGGAGGGTATTACCGAGGATGAACTTGCGTTGGTCAAGTCCCTTCGTGAGAAGAACTCAGAAGAGTATGAACGCTGTCTCGCCAAACTTGCAGAACGGTATGATTTCCGAACCGCAAGAATCCGCCAGCTGTTGAAGGGGTTTGAAACCCGCTATGAGCAGATTGAGTGCGACCGGGTCAGGCAGATGATTCAGAACATTGATAGAGAAATCACCCGCCTGAATGACAATATCGGTGAACAGTTCACGAAGCGTAATGAGCAGTGCATTCGTTTGCTGGGGCTTGAGCAGAAAGTTGCCGATGGCGGTGAGGACTCCGAAATCATGGAGTACTTCCTGTGTAATACCAAGCTGGTTCTGGAGCGCGTGACCAACACCGATATGTATTTCACGGTCAAAGACTGCCTGGAATATTTCGACCGGGATATGGCGGAGCAAATCATCAATCGTGCTACCAGCTTCGTTTATCGTCCTGATGGTGGTTCCGGCCATACAGGTGCAGCTGCTGAGAAGATGAAAAAGCTGATGACTGAAATCTTTGTCAGCGAAGAGCCGCGTTTGAAAATTCGTGTCTGCGCATCGTATCGCTTTGATCTCAACGGCAGCGTTTCTCCGCAGGGGCATCGGAGCTTTGGCGCAGAGTACGCTGATTATCTTCCCAATCCCCACATCAACGACTACAACTGCATGGGCAACTATACCACCACTATCAACAGGCTCCTCAAGAATCACGATTACATCGGTGCGTTGGAGCAGTGCATTGCTTCCTGCAAGAGCCTTAACTGGGGTGACTCTGCGGTTATGACTTCGTTTATGCGGTCTATGTGGGGCAACGGCAGCAACAATCGCTGCATCGAACTGCCTGATGGTCGTGTTGTAAAGCCCAACGAAGCCATCACTTGGTTGGAGCAGCAGGAAGCACAAACAAATGAGTAAGCGGAGGAGGCGCAAAATGAGTAAACCCATTAAGATGACCGAGCAGTACATGGCTGAGTGCCGTGCGGACTTTGAAAAGGCTCTGCAACTCACAAAGCTTGCAGATGGAAAACTGTCATTCACGAAGGTGTTCACCTGTGGTGACAGAAAAGCAACTGTCGTCTTTACCGCTGGAGCATGGGCAAAGATGGCACTCCTTATCAAGGAGTTCGATAAAGAGGTCGCTTGGCATGGTGTTGCACATCGTGCAGCCGACGAAGCCGTAGATGAGTACATCATCGAAGACATCGTGGTTTATCCGCAGGAGGTTTCTGGCACCACGGTTGAGATGGATACCGAGAAGTACGCTGAGTGGTTGATGCAGAATGCAGACGATGAGCGTTTCAACAACATTCATATGCAGGGGCATTCCCATGTCAATATGCCGACCAGTCCTTCCTCTGTAGACCTCAATCATCAGGAGGAAATCCTCAATATGCTGGGAGACGATGATTTCTACATCTTCATGATTTGGAACAAGTCGTTTGTCAGTACAAATAAAATCTATGACCTCAAGAAGAATGTCCTGTTTGAAGATAAGGACATCACCGTCAAGCTTGAGGGTGAGCATGAGGGGCTGGCCGAGTTCCTCAAGACCGCCAAGGATATGGTCAAGCAGAAAAGCTATACCTATGGCAACTATGGCAACTATGGCGGCTACAGTGGCAATCGCCCACCTTATTCCGGCACCCCTTACAATCCTCTTCCGGGCAGCAAAAAGGATGAGAAAGAGGACAAGGGCGGTAAGAAGTCCGATAAAAAGTCTGACGATAAGAAATCGGACAAAAAGTCTGAAAAGGCCAGTGAGAAGCCGCGCACAAGAATCGGTGCAGGTTGGCAGGGAAAGAACGCCAGTCAGCAGTCCATGTGGGACGAAGATGACGATGACTCTGTGTATCCCTATGGGGGCTACAGCGACCAGTATCTTGGAGGTGAGTAATAATGGCAATGGATTTGTCTAAAAGCTACGAGTATTTTCAGCCTGAAAAGGTTGAGGCTCGTATTAACATTGTTGGATGTGGTTCTGTCGGCGCAACACTGGCAGAGAACCTTGTCCGTCTTGGCATCACCAATCTCGCCCTGTGGGATATGGATGTCGTGAATCCGCACAATCTGGCAAACCAGATTTTCCGCCAGCAGGATATCGGTCGCCCCAAAGTGGAGGCTCTGGCAGATATTCTGTTTGAAATCAATCCCGAAATCAAAGATGACCTCAAGCTTTACGGCAAGGGGTGGAGTGGTCAGCAGCTTTCCGGCTATGTCTTCCTCTGCGTGGACAATATCGAACTGCGCCGCCAGATTGTTGAAAAGCATTTTGACAATCCCTATGTCAAAGCGATGCTGGATTTCCGAACTCTTCTGGAGTCTGCACAGCATTATGCTGCTGACTGGTCTGACTACAAGATGAAGAAAGACCTGTTGAACTCCATGAATTTCAGCCATGAAGAAGCGGCTGAGGAAACGCCTGTCTCCGCCTGTGGCATTACGCTGGGTGTTGCACCGACTGTCAGAGCTATCTGCGCACTTGGCGTTGCCAACTTTGTCAACTTCATTCGTGGCAAGGGGTTGAAAAAGCTTATTATCTTGGATGCGTTCAACTTTATGTTGGACGCTTTTTAATCAGCAATGAGAAACGAAAGGAGGGCGGTGCATTATGGATACTACCGTCGAACGCCTTAAGGTCGGCACACCGGTCATCATTGGCTCTTACGGTGTCAACAATGATGAGCCGCACCCTGTTGTTTGGCTGAAAGGCAGTCCAAACTGCGATTTTATCACTGAATGCGCTGTGGATTATCTTTGCTTTGATGCGCCGGAAAGAAATGGAGACGGTAGGCGCAATCTTGGTAATCCCGATTACCGACTTTCCAATATCCATACATTCCTGAACAGCGACAGAGACGATTGGTTTTGCAAGACTCATGAGGCGGACGCCCCTCCGAATAATGTTTTCAGCAGCCGAGCACAAAGCTATCGCAACCATTATGGGTTTCTATACTTCTTTGAAGATTATGAACTCGATAGCTTGCAGGTGCAGCAGTATGTGGTTGACGGTGAGACGCTCAGTTCCCTCATTCGGCTTCCTACTATCACCGATATCCTTGATGACCAGTTGAAGCTGAAGCTGTTTTCCAAGAAAGGTATTCGTCCCAAAGCAACAGAAGACTGTGCTGATAAAAAAGGCCGGTTTGGTAATTTCAGCTGGGAGTCTTACATGAACTTCTGGTTGGCAGGCAAGCAGGATGGATTCAGAGACTATGCTTTGGCTCTTAGTAGGTCTGGGTATTGTGAGAGGAAATATCCCCGTGACTGCGCGGGGCTTAGGCCGATGTGCCGGTTGAAACCGGAAACAGTGGTAGAGGTTGATGAAAACGGCGTAGCCCACATCAAACCATACGCATTGAAAAACGAAGCCTGCACAGATGCAGAACTGTTCGAGCTATTAGGTGTGGCGCAGCCTTAAAATGCGCCATTGAACTGTAACGAATTACCCTTTTCGGGGGCTTCACGCCAAAGGCTGAAGTAACAAATTGTCGGGGAGGAAAACACCGCCTGCCCAGAGAGATGACCAGAGACTCCTCCGGAGATGCCGAAGGCGATGGACATCCGTCAGGAAATTGGCAAGAGGATTAGCACAACATACCTGGTTTGTCAAGTAATATCCTTCACAAAACCCACCCAAATCACGGCAATTATCCTCAACTTATATAAAAGATACTCGTACACGCAGCTCACTCAGCTCGCTGCAGATGAGCTTCTTTTGATTCGAACGCGGCATCACCTTATGTAGGTTACAGTTACGACTATGAAAAGGAGGCATAAGGCTATGGTATATATCACGGTCATGCAATCCCCGATTTATCACCAAATGACATTGGAAGAGTTCCTCTTTCAAAGCTTCCAAGCGCCAACCATATTAAACACAAATGTTTCCAACACACGAACCTATGCATACGAAACGGTAAGTGAGCATTTCACAAGTCGCATTGATACGGACGCTCTTATCCGTAAACTGGTGCGCTTTAATGAGCAAACGGAGGCGCTTCGCGCACAGGAACGCAGTACTTTGTATGAAACATTCCACATCCCCAAAAAGTCTGGTGGTTTGCGTCGTATTGATGCCCCTAAACCGGAGCTGATGAACGCATTGCGGAATCTCAAGACTATTTTTGAGGAAGATTTCCATGCGTTGTATCACACTTCTGCATTCGCCTATGTAAAAAACAGATGTACGGTTGATGCGGTCAAGCGTCATCAGAAAAACAACAGCAAGTGGTTCGGCAAGCTGGATTTGCACGATTTCTTTGGTAGCACTACACTGGATTATGTTATCAAAATGTTTTCTATGGTGTTCCCATTCAGCGAAATCGTAAAGTTTCCCAACGGCGAGGCAGAGTTGCGGAAGGCCTTGGATTTGGCTTTTCTCAATGGAGGTCTGCCACAGGGAACTCCGCTTTCTCCATTGATTACCAATGTGATGATGATTCCTGTTGACTATAAGCTTGCCAATGCATTCCGTGATTTTGACAAGCAGCGGTTCATTTACACCAGATATGCCGATGACTTCATTATTTCGTCTAAGGTTGATTTCGATGTGCATCGTGTAGAAAAACTCGTGGTGGATACGCTGCATGAATTTGGAGCGCCGTTCACCATCAACGAAAGCAAAACGAGATACGGCTCTTCAGCAGGTCGTAACTGGAATCTTGGTGTTATGCTCAACAAGGACAATGAAATTACTGTCGGCCATAAGAAGAAGCGCCAGTTCCAGTCCATGCTTTACAACTACATTACCGATAAACGCAAGGGCATCTCGTGGCCGAGAGAAGATGTTCAAACTATGCAGGGCTTACATAGCTACTATCGTATGGTAGAGCCGGAGACTATCGATGCCATCGTGAAGCACACCAACGAAAAAATGGAGACAGATGTCCTGCGGCTTATCAAAGACGATTTAAGATAATCCCTTTGGCGGTTTGAGGTTAAACCGCCATTTCCTGTAATGGATAATTGCGAAAGCAATGCTTATCGCCAAAGGCATAAGTAACAACTTGCTGGGGAGGAACACCCTCGCCTCTTCCTGAAGACCGGCTGCCGACTCGGCCTCGACCCAGTCGGGCTCGTCATCAGGCATGAAAATAAAAACAATAGCCATTGCGGCACAATGGATTCCACACCAGCAAAGAAATAAAATAGGAACTAAACGCACCTGCAAAGAGCTACAGGCGCCTCGCATCCGGCACGCTTATCCTATGTAGATTACAGGAACACCAAAATCATTTGCAATGAATAACATCCCGAAAGGAATGTGCTTTGCGCCAAAGGCCAAAGTAACAATTTGTTGGGAAAGCAAAGGCCGCCCGCCACGAAGGCGGAACGAAGGTTCAGGCCTCATCGCCGAAAGGATACACTTCGGTAGAAGCAGAGCAGTAAGAGCACGAAACACAGCAAAGACCGATAAACCCTGGGTTACAACCGCTCCCCGACATCACCAAATCCCCGTTGAAATCACCAACCCGAGTAGCCGGGCCGTCGTCGGTACCGGTCTCCAGGCTCCACGCTCCATGTAGATTGCAAATGAAGAAAGGAATCGGATTCCATGATATATGTAACAGGCGATACTCACGCCAATATCGATATTGAAAAACTTAACACAACAAAGTTCCCGCAGCAGAAAAATCTGACAAAAGATGATTACCTGATAATATGTGGCGACTTTGGATTGTGCTGGGATGGCTCACGCAGGGAGATGTGGTGGCAGGACTGGCTCACAACCAAGAATTTCACCACCCTTTGGATTGATGGAAACCACGAAAACTTTGATATGCTCTACGAGTTCCCGACAGAGGATAAGTTCGGCGGTAAAGTCAGACAAATTGCCCCTGACATTTATCATCTGGATAGAGGTCAGGTTCTTACCATTGATGGCAGGAAAATCTTCTGTATGGGCGGTGCCCGCTCAGTGGACAAGGCGTATCGCACGGAGCATATTTCATGGTGGCAGCAGGAGATGCCATCAAATGAGGAGATGGAGCGTGCAGTTTGTGCGCTGGAGCAGAACAACTGGACAGTTGATTATGTTGTGACGCACTGTGCCCCTCGCAGCATCCAGACACTGCTGGCAAGTTGGTATGAAAACGACCCGATGGTCAGTTTTTTGGAACGCATTCGTCAAGACCTTCATTTTAAGCGGTGGTATTTCGGCCACTACCATGTGGACAAACAACTTAATGACCTGTTTGTCGCCTTGTATAATCGGGTAATCCCAATTTCAGATATGCAGATGTAGCGGAATAGGTAGACGCCGCAGGGGTCATGCGGTTCGGCAAAGACACAGCATCATTCAAACCTATTGGGGTTTAAGAAGCTACCTCGGACGGGAACAAAGCCGGTTGTGGACAAGTCGAACAATGCGGGGTGCGAATCCCCACCATCTGCACCATCGGCATGGCATTGCCGTGGAAAGGACTAATGTCTCTCCAGAATTATGCCGGTGTGCCGACACATAGAAAGCGGCTGGGCTGTGCGGAGCCTGTAGAGACGGAATCCGCAACGCAGATACAGACCTGCGTTACCAAAGGTGCCGCGCTGGCAGGCCGCAAGTTCGCAATAGTCTGCCATCTATATACGGGCGAATGTTCCAAGGCTGGCGAGGCGGTCTCCAAAACCGCTTGTGGTGGGTTCGATTCCCAACCGTCCGTGCCAGAGGCTGGGTAGCGCCCAGATGATGTGAGAGATTATCGGCTTACCTCACAGAGAATGACAATGCCTGCTGAAAACTGCGCTTTTTCTGATGCGTCGGAACCAGTGTGACCGGGTGAATCGGGGCTATGCGTTTGCGGATGTGTAGTTGCTGGTAGCGTGTGACAATCTAAGCGGGAAGCCGACCAATGCTGGAATAGCTCAACTGGTAGAGCAACGCTCTCGTACAGCGTAGGTTCTCGGTTCGACTCCGAGTTCCAGCTCCAGTTTCCAAAGCTGACAGCGTACAGGGGTGATGAGCGGATATGCCATCCCGTCAGCAGGACGCATACCGGGTGCGTGAAAACCGGAGGGGTTAGCTTCGACCCGTCAAGGAAATGGCTTCAAACAAACCCAATGTCCACATTGGGGTGCCAGTGAGCACTCTTTGCTGGTGTAGCTCAGTTGGTAGAGCATCGGTTTTGTACTCCGAGGGTCGCGGGTTCGAGCCCTGTCACCAGCTCCACAAAATATACAGGAGGGTTGGTAATGTATCTGTATCATGGCACCTCAGCTTCATTCGCCGTACCATCCTTATCTTTTTGCAAGCCGCACCGTGATTTCGGGTGCGGCTTTTATCTTGCTTCGAACTATTTTGACGCATTACCAATGGCAATCAAGCACTCACCAATAGGTTTTATCCATACATATACGATAAAGAATTTGGATGGCCTATCGGTGTTAGAGCTTACGGGCTACTCTGAAGCATGGCTACGGTTTGTCGTAGCATCTCGGCTGGGCTATAGTTTCACCGAGTATGATTTGGTTGTCGGCAATATGGCTGGCGGCGGAGCGAACCTCAAAAGCAAGTTCTCAAAATTCAGGCGGGCAAATATGTCCGTGGAAGGGGTCGTGTCATTGATGAAGCACGACCTCACCAGCACTAATCTTGGATTGCAGTATGCGTTTTTGACAGAAAAGGCGCTGTCCAAATTAACATTGATTGATACCGAAATGGTAGAAAGGGAGGATGCAGTATGACAAGAAATGATTTTCTTAATGATGTGACCGAATGGTGGGAGCTGCTTGATTTCTGCTCCGACGAGGACTGCAATATCTGCGAAGACATTATCGACTCTGACCAACTTGACGAGTATGTCGAGGAAGATATCCGCGACACCAATTACTCATGGAGAGACATCAGAGATTCGCTTTCCGAAATCCCCACCGGGTATGGCTACTACCGTATGAACGGCAGCTTCGACTATGACGGCATGGACGAAAATGACTTTGATAGTTATAAGGATGATGTTCTGGAATGGGGCGATAACAACGGTGTTTGGGAAGATGAGCCTGATGAAGAGGACGATTTTGATACCGATGCCATGTTCAATGAAGAAGATTCCGAGCCGGATGAGCCTCCTGTGGAGGAAGAGGATTTCTCCATCGGTGAACTGATGGGCTTCTGCGGCGTCGTTCTTTTGGACATCCGCAGAGAGGAAGCCGCCGAACGAGCAAGAGAAGATGAGGCGTTGAATCAGCTCATCAACACCAATCGACCGAGGATTCTTCATTAACTTTGTTCTTAAGTGAAAGATTCTTTCGCTTTTGATATGACCGCTTTGTAGATTTTCCGCACATACATACCCCCTTCTCTGTGCGGTATCTTCTCGCTTAGAGCAGAAGAGACACTTTGCGTTCTTCATTTTTAACTTCGGATTTAGTCAGTATTAAAAAGATTATCCGCCGGATAATCTTTTTAATCCAGTCTAAATCTCTCGTTAAAAATGTCACTTTATGCACAGGGTCGCGCCACAGTAAAACGCGCTCCCCTGCGGAAAGCGGTCGGGTACAGATAAAGAGGCGCAAGCCTCTTTTATCTGTGCTATAATAGGACTATATGCCAAGCCAAAGGAGGGCAATAAAATGCTTGAGCTTCAAGGGAAATACGCTTCGGCAAAAGTATTTACCGATGTGGTCGATAGCGAATCCATTTCTCAGGTCATCAATCTCTTGAACCAGCCCTATGTCGAGGGCAGCAAGGTTCGTATGATGCCAGACATTCATGCCGGTGCGGGTTGCACGATTGGCACTACCATGACTATCAAGGATAAAATTTGCCCCAACCTTGTTGGCGTTGATATTGGATGCGGTATGGAAACCATCCGCCTGAAAGAGACCCACATCGAACCGCAGAAGCTGGATAAGGTTATCCGCGAGGGTATCCCGTCCGGCTTTGCAATCCGTTCCGTCCCGCATCGTTACGCAAAAGAAATCGATTTGTCGCAGTTGTGCTGCGCAAAGAAGGTCAATACTGACCGTGCCTATCATAGTATTGGTACTTTGGGCGGAGGCAATCATTTTATTGAGGCGAACAAGGACGATGATGGGAACATCTATATCGTTATCCACTCCGGCAGCCGCCATCTTGGTCTGGAAATCGCCAACTTCTATCAGGAAGCTGCTTTCAAGGCACTGACCTCTTATAGCCATGAAGAGATTGAGGCGGCTATTGAACAGCTGAAAGCGGATGGCCGTCAAAAAGAAATTCAGGCAGTACTGAAGTCCATGAAGTCCAAACATTCACCCGTCCCCAAACCGCTTGCTTATGTGGAGGGTGAGCTCTTTGAGCAGTATCTTCATGACATGAAAATTGCCCAGCGTTTTGCTGAGCTGAACCGGCAGGCAATGATGGATACCATCGTCAAAGGAATGAAATTCCATGTAACTGAACAGTTTACAACGATTCACAACTATATCGATGTGGAGAACATGATTTTGCGTAAGGGTTCTGTGTCTGCACAGGCCGGTGAACGCTTGTTGATTCCCATCAATATGCGTGACGGCAGCTTACTTTGCACCGGCAAGGGCAATCCGGATTGGAACTTTTCCGCTCCGCATGGTGCCGGTCGGCTGATGAGCCGCAGCGCAGCAAAAGAGGCATTTACTGTGTCTGAGTTCAAAAAGCAGATGGTAGGCATCTACACGACTTCCGTCGGACGCAGCACGCTGGATGAATGCCCGATGGCCTATAAGGATATGGACGATATTGTTGGCAATATCGAGCCGACCGTAACCATTGATGCCGTTATCAAGCCTATTTATAACTTCAAGGCGGGTGATGAAGATTGATTGCCACGACGCCACTGTCAGATTCTATCACAAAATTACGCCGTTTGCAGGAAGCAAACGGCTCCATAAGAAAGACCCAACTGTTACGGGAGTTCAAAGACGATGCGAACTTCCGTAATTTTTTATATTACGCGCTCAACCCGATGCTCACCTATAAAATTTCGGAACAGACGCTTCGCTCCCCTGTCCGGTATGACTCAGCCATCACACTGACAATGACAGACATCTTTTCTGTCTGTGAGCTGCTGTCTAAGAGAAAGGCGTTGGACGCCGGTACGGTGTATCAGGTCTGCGCGTTCGTTCAGAGCGCCCCGCCGGATGAAGCTGGTGTTTATATCAAGCTTCTTTCCAAGACGCTCCGGCTGGGCGTCACGGCAAAGACCGTGAACAAGGTTATCCCCAACCTGATTCCGGAGTGGGAGGTTCAGCAGGCGTATCCCATTGACAAGTATCCGCTGAAAGAGAACACAGAGTTTTGGCTGACGCAAAAGCTAAACGGTGTCCGAGCGACTTATTACAAAGGCAAACTGTACGCAAGAAGCGGCGTTCCCTACGAAGGGCTTGACCACATTCTGGACGCTCTCTGCTTCGATGAAGAGGATAGCTATGTGTTCGATGGTGAGCTGACGCTTCGTGAGAAGGGTAGCCTCTCAGATAATGAGGCGTTCCGCAAAGCGACCGGTATTATCAACTCAGACGATGGTGATAAAACGGTGATTTGCTACACGATTTTTGATGTTCTCACGGTCGAAGAGTTCCATCGAGGCCAGAGCGATGGCGGTTACGGATACCGTCGTGCATTTTTAGACCAGCTTCACCGCTTTATTCCGCAGGATGGCCGGGTCGGTATTCTGCCGGCTCTATATCATGGAAAAGACCAGAGCAAAATCAGTGAGCTGCTGGAGCAGATGGTTCGTGAGGACAAAGAGGGTTTGATGGTCAACCTTGATGTTCCCTACCAGTGCAGACGGCACAACGGAATCCTGAAAGTCAAACGCTTTTACACGATGGACTTGCGTATTCTCCGCTGCGAAGAAGGCAGCGGAAGATTGGCTGGAACTTTGGGTGCGCTTGTGCTTGAGTATAAGGGAAATGAAGTCAAAGTCGGCTCTGGGTTTACCGATGAGCAGCGAGCGACATTCTGGCAAGGGAAAGATGACTTGCCGGGTCTGCTCTGCGAAGTAAAGTACAAAGAAATATCCAGTGACAAAAACACCGGTGCTGAGAGCCTTCAGTTCCCAGTGTTTATTTCTATCCGAACCGATAAAACCGAGGTTAGCTTCGGATAAGTCAGAGAGGAGGTCTTGCATGAAAAAACAATCAAAGCCACCGCAGTTCTCTGAATCCATCGGTGCGTTCTGCCGGATGATGGAGGAGGCGCAGAAAGATTATGCGTGGAATTATAGCGAGGTCAACCGCATGGACAGGCTCACGCAGGACTACCTCCACAAACTGGAGCTTGACGGCCTCGACTATAAGGAACGGGCAAAGGTCGCCACAAGCCTTGCCAAATGCAGGCAGGCACGCCGTGAATGCAAGGATACGGTAGAAATACTTGAACCGCTCGTTCAGTTTTTGGAAAGCGACAAAGGCAAAAACCTTTTGAACTTGATGCGCGAGGCACTGGGAAAGACCAGAAAGGTCGAGAAGTGCATGGAAACCCGCACATACATACCACGAGTTTTAGAACAGGAGGTAAGCAAGTGAACATCGTGTTCTGGCTCATCGTCATCGTTGCACTTGTGCTGTTATGGTTCTGTCTGAGCTTTGCCTTCAAAGGCATTGGCGCATTCGGCCTGCGAATTTACAACGATGCGAAAAAGGAAATCTCCGAGGAATCGGAGGAAAAATCTGAAAAAACAACAGAGGAGTTAAAGGATGAAGGGTAAAATCGGCGCAATTATTTTGGGTATCGTGATGGTCTTCTGCCTGATTGCCTGCGTTGTGTGTCTTGAGAAAATCCCTGCCGGTTATGTCGGTGTCGTGTACAACATGAACGGTGGCGTTGACGGCGAGGTTCTGACACAGGGCTGGCATCTGGTTGCCCCGACCAAGAAGGTGACCCAGTATTCTATCGGTATTGAGCAGTCTTATTTGACCGCTGAGGATAAGGGCGATTCGCCCAAGGATGAGAGTTTCAACATCCCCACCTCAGACGGTAAGACCGTCCGGGTGAATATTGAGTTCTCATATCGTTTTGATGAGGCGCGAGTCTCCGAAACCTTTGCTATGTTCAAAGGAAAGTCCGGCGAGGCAATCAAGGATTCATTCATTAAGCCCAAGGTTATTGCATGGACACAGGAGGTGTCTGCCAACTATCCCGTCACTGACATCTTCGGCGACAAGCGTACCGAAATCAATGCCGAGCTGGATACCTATCTGCGTGAGAAGTTCAATCAGTACGGCATTATCATCGACACAGTGAACTTTACCGACATTTCCGTTGATGAGGAGACTGCCGCCGCTATCCAGAAGAAGGTCACCGCCCAGCAGGAGCTGGAGCTGGCGAATATTGAGAAGCAGACAGCGAAGATTCAGGCAGAAAAGGACAGAGAGGTTGCCCAGATTAACGCAGAAAAAGCAGTTATCGAGGCGGAGGCAAAGGCAGAAGCTCTGCGTATTGCAGCCGAAGCCGAGGCGGAGGCAAACCGTATGATTGCCGGTTCTCTGACCAGTGAGTTGATTGAGAAAATCAAGTATGAACAGTGGAACGGTGAACTGCCTACCGTGACTGGTTCCAGTTCCATTATCAGCATCGACCCCTAATAAGTACTAAGGAGGAATGAGTTTGACGACCGCTTTTTATATGTTCATTTTGTTTCTGGCAAAGGTTCTGGACAACACGCTCAATACAGCAAAGACAATTCTTGTTCAGCGTAACCGTTGCCTGCTTGCCGGTGTCGCTCTCGGCCTGTCAAACTTCATTTACCTGAGTATCACAAAAGACATCGTTACCAGCGACAGCACTCTTGCCCTTGTGATAGTTTCCATAGCAAGCGGCGTTGGGTGCTGCCTTGCCGTTGCCCTCAGTAATCGGTTCTCCAAAGACAGAACCTATGTGAATGTCATCCTGTCAGATGACAAGGAAGCGATGAAAGAGTTCCGTGATTTTCTGGCTGAAAATCATATTACCAATGTCGCTACCGACAGCTACACACTGGACTGGAGTCGGAAATCCATTTCCATCACCGCCTATGCTCAAACAAAAGCACAGAGCCGTCTGATAGATGAGTACATCGAACGGAGTTTATTGAAATGCAAGAGAGTCATCCGAAAGAATTGAGAACGATGGTTTCAACCATTGAGCATTTCCTTGCCCGTTTTCATCTGGCCGATGATGTCGATACGGTATTTACCAGCGGTTGTTGCTACTGGTTTGCTGTTATTCTGCACTGCCGATTCCCTGACAGCATACTGATGTATGACCAAGTGGAAAATCATTTTGTCACACAGATACAGGGCAGACTTTATGACATCACCGGTGATGTGACCGAAAAGTATCAAGTAAAACCGTGGGATGCGTTGGATGATGAACTCTTAAAAAAGAGAATCATCCGAGACTGCATCCTGTTTTAATTAGGAGGAAAGTTTCATGCGACATTTAGCCACTATTCGTGAGATTACAACCCTCCGTCCAATTACAGGAGCAGACCGCATCGAGGTCGCTCAGGTTGACGGATGGGAGTGCGTTGTTCAAAAGGGCAAGTTCCACGCCGGGGAGCACATCGTCTATATCGAAGTCGATTCCATTGTACCGGAACGCCCTGAGTTCGAGTTTTTGCGTGACCGCAAGTTCCGTGTCCGCACCATTAAGCTTCGTGGTCAGGTCAGTCAGGGTTTGGTTCTCCCGTTGTCCATTCTGCCGAACGGTTCTCCCGCTGATTTGGGCGCTGATGTGACCGATATCTTGGGCATCAAGAAGTATGACCCGGAAGCACAACAGGAGGCGCAGCTACTGACCAAGCAGCCTGCAAAACCTAAGAGCGTATTGGTGCGATTCCTTATGCGTTTCAAGTGGTACCGCAAGCTGTTCATGAAGTCCAAGCGCAAGGGCGGATTCCCTGAGTGGATTGTCAAGACCGATGAGACTCGCATTCAGAACCTCACTGCGCTCTTTGAAGCAGAGCGCAACAAGGGAACAGAGTTTTCCGTTACGGAGAAGATGGACGGCCAGTCAGCGACTTATTATCTGCGCAAGCTTTCCAAGCGCAAGTATGAGTTTGGCGTGTGCAGCCGCAACATCTACCTCGGTACGCCGGACAGCAGCTCCTACTGGACAGTCGCCAAGAAGTACAACATCGAAAATGTGCTGCGACAGCTCATCGGTGATTATGAAACCATCGTTTTACAGGGTGAGATTTGCGGCAATCAGATTCAGGGCAACAAGTATCACATCAGTAACTACGAATTGTTTGCGTTCAATCTGATTTTCCCAGACCGCAAATGCACCACTGCGGAAATCAAGGAGCTGTTGGCGCCTTACGGTATTCGCTCTGTTCCTATTGTTGAAGAGGGCAAAACGCTGCCGGACACCATCGCAGAATTGGTGGAGTATTCAAAGGGATATTCTGTGGTTCGTGACGGGCAGAAGCGTGAGGGCGTTGTCATGAGAAATGTCAAAAGCAACATCAGCTTCAAGGTTATCAATCCGGACTTCCTGTTGGCGGAAAAGGATTGACCCGTACATCTGCGAGAGGAGATGTGAACCATGAGTGGAGTATCCATTGACTTGACTGGCGAGACTTTCGGAAATCTGAAAGTCGTTCGCCGCGTCGAAAACAACCATAATCGTCAGCCACGGTGGCTTTGTGAGTGCAAGTGTGGCAATACATATATCGCTGAGGGGCGTTATCTAAAGTCCGGCAGGACAAAATCCTGCGGCTGCATCCCCCGTGGTGCAAAGAGCGCAACAGCCATGACCAGCCGTGAAGAATGGGACTCGTCCGAAAGCAGGATGCGTTTGCAGCACGATGGAACAGACCCTTATCAGAGCTTGGCAAATGCCATCGTCTGTGTTGCCGCCGATGATTATCGTACTGCGCTGAAGGATGATAACGAGCCGCTACAGAAAGAGTTGGAGAAGTTTTTCCACTCGGCGTGGTACAAGCTCCTGACGAATGCAGACCCAGATAGATTGCTAACGCTTCTGCGCCGAGAGCATCGTGGAACTTTGAGCGCAGCCTATATCTGATTCCCGAGAGCCGACTTGTTCGGCTCTTTTCCTTTGGTATAATTTGAGGATTCTGCCCGAAGAAAAGATTCGATGACATAAGGGGGCGGTTCACTGTTGAAAGTTAGTATCAGCCGAGGAAACGAAAAGCTCGGCAGTATCCAGAGCGTGTCACTTCCGTCCGGCTTGACTTGCCGGGAGTGCGATTGCAGCAGGAAGTGCTACGCAAGGCGTATAGAGCGCCGTCGCCCCAGTGTGGCGGCAGCCTATCGAAACAACCTACAAATCTTAGAAACAGAACCGGAAGTGTACTGGCGGGAGGTCGAGGCGACTATCATGTTGTCTCGATTCTTCCGCTTTCATGTTTCCGGCGATATTCCAAATACCACTTACTTCCATATCATGATGGAGATTGCCAAGCGCAATTCACATTGTGAGATTTTATGCTTCACAAAGAAGTATGAAATCGTCAACGAAGTTCTGGCTTCTGGCATCCCGTTGCCCACAAACCTGCATATGATTTTCAGCGCGTGGAGAGGTTTCCGAATGGATAATCCATTCCAATTGCCGGAAGCTCATGTCCGATATAAAGATGGGACAACCACAGCAAGGCCGGATGCCAAAGAGTGTGGCGGCAACTGTACGGAATGCGCTTGTACATCTGGTGGCTGCTGGTCTTTGCGCACGGGGGAACAGGTGGTATTTAACGAGCACTGACAGGAGGGATTGAATGAAGCGGATAGTTCCGCCGATTTTTATGTTGCTGCTGGTCGTGGTAATTACATTTGCCATGCCGATTGATGCACAGGTAAAAGAAGAACAACAGCCGGTCGAACCGATGGCTACAACGACCGTGCTGCATACGGAAAGTCTCCCAGAAATGAATCTTGAGACCGAGCCGGAAGCTGTCGAGGCCGATGATGGTTTGCTGACCTCTCCTTCAGGGTTAGCGGCGGGAGATTTGCATCTTCGCCATAACTTGATTGGATTAGAGCAAGCCTTTATTGATGCTGAAGCTAAACATGGTGTTCGTGCGGATTTCCTTGCTGCTGTTGCGGCGTTGGAAAGTGGTTGGGGCCGTCATCAGTTCCGCCCCAATAATATTATGGGCTTCGGACAGATGGAGTTCTCCAGTATGGAGGAGTGCATTGATACAGTTGCTGCATATCTCGCCAAACATTATCTCAGTCCGGACGGCAAGTATTACAACGGCGAAACTGTCGAAGGAGTCTGTGTCCGGTATAACGGGAACCCTGAGTGGGCAGAAACAGTTCAGCAAATCATGGGGGAGGTGCGGTCGTGACAAAATTCGGTTTGAACAGTTTTCTTGAGCGGACAAAGGGCGCTTCTCTGCGCTACAAGCTGAGAGAACTCTGGTGGCAGCTGCGGTATGCATGGCAGCGTGCATGGCGCGGCTATGATTTTACTGATGTCTTTGAGCTTGGATACAATTTCACGGCTAAGATGCCCGTTCTTCTTACAGAGTTTCTGAAAAACAATGTCGGCCTGTTCTATGACAATGAAGCAAACAAACAGCTCGATGAGGAAGAAACAAATGCGGTTATCAAGGAGATGATTTTCTACTTTGAGAACTGCGATGAAGACCATGTGTATCAACGGCTGCACAAGAAGCGTTACTATGAAGATGGTGAGTACGACCCGGAGAAATGGGAGTCAGTTCGTGTAGAGCTGGAGCGGTGCCGAGCCGAGGCGCTGCGCCTGTTTTCCAAGTGGTGTTTCCATCTCTGGTATTAACCACCTTGCCCGATTGAGATAACATATCACGGCTGTAAGTGGCGGTCGGAATCCAAAGTGGCACACATATTGTGACCGGGCGTAAAAGAAATAGCGGTTAGGTGGCGTTGCACCACCGAAGGCGTTGCGGAAGCTGCGCACAAGCCATAGTCGCACACAATACTTTGGTAAACTGAGACGGGAAACACTAATCCCCCTGCTCCCCGATAGAAAGGCTGAAAGGATTACCGCATGGCACAAGAGGTCATGCTGTGGTGGGAATATGACACAGCGTAAAGGCGTGTGGTGAGGCTGGGAGTGGAGTCACTTTTGCAACAATAAAGAAAATTGAAGTGGAGGTATCCAAAAATGAGTGTGAGCTACTGGATTTGTGAGGGTGTCGGGATTCGCGCCAATCAGTTGCGCCCTTTTCTGAACACACAGAAATGCATTCAACTTTTGAAGGAACAGCTGCCCGGTGAAGAAATCTCAGAGGATGGGTTTGACATTGATGACTACCTTTATGGCGAACCTTTTGAGAATCTTGCGGATGTCTTTACTTTTTGTGACGATACGGATTCCCTGACATACGGTGACAACGGTGACGGGGAATCTTACTTCTATTATCCGCCTTCTTACCCGTGGGAGCGGACAGAAAATGAGCCATCAAGCATTGTGGAAGTCCATGAGCGCGTTATCAAAGCCGTCCTCCGTCTCTGCGACATGACAAGAGAGCAGGTCGAGGCACTGATTGATGATGACATCTATGACTACGGTTGCGGTTAATCAGGAGGGCGCATTTATGAATGTAAATATCATCGGGAACAAGGTTTTTGTAAACGGGTCTCCCCTGCCTCCGGTTCCAGGCGCGAAATCAAGCGTGAGCCTGTCGCAGGTAGGCAATAGATTGTATGTCAACGGGTATGAATACCGTAATGGCCGCTGGAAGCGAACGCTGCGTGCAATTCTTCACGCTTTGTTTTGAGGTGTTCCCAAATGCGTAAATGTACTATGTGTCAAAACCATGACTCCTGCTCTGAACAAAGAAGAAGAGAGTGCCGTGTCCGTGATTATCTCTTTTTCCGTCCCACTTTTGTTGGTAGGTGTGATAATTGCGGTGCCCCATTGTATGCAGATAGCGTTCGCTACGAAGCAACGATTGGCAGACAGACGCTGGAGTTATGCGAAAGTTGCTGTAAGAAAGTGTAGGTCACTATGAACACAATGCTTTTCCCAGAGGATGTCGCCAATGTAATTCAATCTTTTTATCTCTGCAACAAGGGCGACGAGGCAACCACCGACTTGCTCTTGACTGTCGGTGCCGAACTTCTTGATATCTCCCCTGACAAAATGTTGGAGATGATTACGGAGGGGTTCTGATGAAGAGTAGCGATAATCGTATTACCATTGAGTTGCCTAAAGGGTTGAAGCTGGTTGCAGAGCAGAATATTGACCCGGAATATCAGAATGAAATCTATGTTGGCATCGAGACTCCGGACGGAATTTGGCACCAGGACTTAGTCGTTATTAGGAACGCATACTCCATTGACGATAATCTCATTGTTAATTGGAACCCTGGCAAGTTTGAGGTTCTCGTCTATGCAAATAAGGACGATGAGGATTATACAAACAAATTCTCGGTTGAACTTCGTGACGATGAGGAGCAGCTTTCTTTGCCTCCGCCAAACCGATATCAAGACAAAAAGCGGTGGTAAGGGCGGTGATTATATGAGGTGTGGAAATATTCGGATTCATGTTGAAATCCCTGTATATGCGGACAAAAACCACTGTTTTTGCGATGATAACCATGTTTCCTATTCAATCCCTGCCATTCGTAAAGCCTGTGAAACTGCTTCAAACTTACCCATTATTCAGTATGATGAACAAGGGACAGGAAAAGTCGTGGGCGTTGCACAATCAATTAAATGGAATCCGCATGGTTTTATTGAGGTGGACGGACAACTGTTATTTGGCGGGACAAATGAAACCGTTGAATTTGGAAAAGATGATTGCGTCGTTTCAATGGAGCTTAGTGCAGTCGGACTTGGATGAGAGGAGGAGAATTCACGATTTCTATGATGAGCAAAGAAGAAATGCAGGTGTTCAGCAAACTGTTCAGCCAGTATTGTAGGCAGGAAATCAACAGAGGGCACTGTGAGCCAGACTGCTGTGACTTCTGCCCCATCAATAGTGCATACGATGAAATCTTTAATCGTTTCACAGATGATGAAGAAGATAGCAATGACGATGACGAGTAGAACCTATTATGAAACCGGCATTGAAACGCCGGAAATCCTTGGCTCTGGCTCTTCATTCTCCAGCGTTATCACAACCACTGATGAGAGTGAGGCGTTTCAGGCGTATCGTAGCGGCAACCGCAATTACCTGTTGAGAGCAACCTACAGTATTGACAGGCCGAGAAAGGTTGAGCGATGGGATGAAGAACAGAAATGTTGGGGAACATGAAAAGCCGCTTTATGACAAGACATTATTTTTACTGTCCCCAATGTGGGTTTGAAGAAGTCATCGGGGCGATGCTACCAAAGGGGACTGTTCCGAATATCAGAGACGGCTGTGGAACGCCCATTCACCATTACGAATGTCCCCGATGCCATAACTTGGATGCGGGCTATATGCGATTTGGGTTGGGCAAGATGAGCGAACTACCCGACGAAGAACAAAAGGAATATTTCAAGAGTGTAATCGGTATGTATCAAAACATTCGAGGTGTGAAAGGCTGATTTTATGAAGCAATACAACAGCTATCTAATACCGGTATTCGCAATGGCGATTGCGACACTACTAATGTTTGTTTGCATCTTTAATCCTATGGGGTGGTGATTCAACATGGCGCAGTACAAAATTGGAATTACAGAGGCGGGAGACGCAGGCGTTGACCTGTCTTGGGTAGAAAAATTGGGCAGCGTCGATGCCGCTATTCTGGTTACGAAGTGTGTATCTCCAGACTTCTTCGATGCTGTTCTTGAGCATAGGGAGAAACTCGTTGTCCACGCTACAATCACAGGATATGGGCACTCTGTTCTGGAGCCTAATGTGCCTACCCCATACGAGGAGTTTGCCGCAATTATGGAACTTGTCAAAGCCGGGTTCCCGATGGAGAAAGTCGTTATTCGTATTGACCCCATTATCCCAACAGAAAAAGGGCTTTCAGTTGCGTACCGCACAATAATTTCCTTTATGGAAATGGGGTTTCAACGCTACAGAGTGAGCGTCATTGATATGTATCCACACGCAAGAAACCGGTTCAAAGAAGCTGGATTGCCACTACCTTATGGTGATAGTGGTTTTGCTCCGTCAAAAGCACAGCTTTTGAAAGTAGACAATATGCTGCAGCAGGCAAAGCAGTTTTGGGAAGGGTTGAACAACGGTAAAATTCTCCGAATCGAGTCTTGTGCAGAGCCCGGTCTTGCGGAGCCTATTGCCTGCGGCTGCATTTCTGACTATGACCTCGGCTTACTTGGACTTTCCAAAGATACAGAAGCAAATGGTGTTGGCTATCAACGCAATGGCTGTATGTGTTATGCGGGGAAAACAGAGTTATTAAAACACAAAGCAAGGTGCCCACACGGTTGCTTGTATTGTTATTGGAAGGATATGAAAGGTTAATTCTATGAGATGTCCATACTGTGAGTCTGGAACAAATGATTTCGTTCCAATGAACCAAACCGCTGAATACAGCGGCATTGAGATGGCTGTAAATAGACAGGGAATGTTGAGAGTGAGGGTGCTTGACGACGATGGCGGTTTTACGACCCAAGATATCATTGAGATACACAACTGCCCACTGTGCGGGAAAAAATTTATGAAGGGTCGATGTGTATGAGAAACATCGTCCATTGCCCAAAATGTGGGCACCATATAAACATCCCTTCCAATGGAACTGCCGGGTACTGCCCGATATGCGATAAGGAGGTTCCTGACATGGAGAAAAGAACGATTTGGGTAAAACCATCCTGCTTTGCTCCGGAGTTTGAGATGATTATTCCCGTCCCGACAGACCGAGATGACGAGGAATACATCGACGAACTGTTGGATGCAATTCTGCGTGATGAATTTCGTTACAATGTTGAGTGGGATTTTGTGGATGGGTTAAGCTGATGGAAGAAAGGAGCGGGTTTCATGAAACATAGAGCAACAATCGATTTGGAATTTACAAATGGAGACCTCTTTGAACAGGAGGTTATCAAGGCCATGCGTGCTTACGCAAAAACAATCGCACGGGAAGCATTCCAGAATGAAATCGAGGAGTGTGTTGTTGACACTACTAAGGCATGGTCAAGGCGTCTTTACGAAAGCAGATATTCCGAGCCGATGACTGATAAGCTGGTGAAGGCAGAAGTTCAGTCTTACATCAAAGAGCAGATGTCACATAAGGATATGCTGGATTTGATTCAGGGAACTGTACAGGCTGCAGTAGCTGAGTGTAAGGACAAAACAAAACAGTATGCTCAGGCCGAGGTGGAAAAATATCTGACGAGCGCAGTTGTGATGAGTGCGATTCAAAAAGAAATCGAACGAGTCATTCCGCAGACAGTCCTTGATGTGCTGGTAAAGACAGCCGCCGCAAAGTCACAGGGATAAGGAGCAATGCCGTGAAGAAAAGAAAGGCAATCAACATCCAGTGGGATATTGACGAAGACGACTGCGAATGCGGTGCCGTACTGCTCCCACTTGAGATAGAAATCCCCAATAACATGACAGACATCGAAGACATTTCCGATTATATCTCCGATGTAACTGGATTTTGCCACAAGGGATTTGAGTTGGAGGAACAGCTGTGAGAACTTGGACAGACGAAGCAACTGGCTGTAAGATGTGCGAACCTGACTGCGCCGATGAATGGCTTTTTGATATCTGGGCTATCGGCTGCGACTACGATGGTGAAAGTACCGTAGACGGATTGAAGAAGCTGGTGGACAGCCTCGTCGAAATGAGCCAGAAAGCCAGGGACTGCCTACATGATGGCAAACTATTCCCCGCAGATAAAGCATAACGACCAACCGCTTTGTAGATTTGCTGTTATACATATTCACTTTCAGCAGCTTTTCGCCAAAGGCAAAAGTAAGAGTTCGCCACTTATGTTCGCAATCCGACAAGCCCGCTTCGCGGGCAGTCAACTTTTTCTTGCTCGCATTGTAAGCAATGCTCGCAAGTGTCGGATTGGCGAACAATGTTGATGCATATCGGTTTGGGGCTTTAGAAAAACGACCGATACGGAAAGCGGTATAGAAACGGAGGTAATTTCAAATGCCTGATTACAAAAAATTCTTTGAGTATTGGCACGACCTGTACGGAACGGGACTGAAAATCGCAGGATGGCATCTCAACGGGGAGCTGGAAGACTTCGATAACTTCTTTGACTCCGCCGTTGCGAGTATGGACGGCGTTGCCATCACGAGAACCTTTCAGGGTAAAACATACACGGAACTGTGGGAAGAGTTCGGCGATGTGCCGATGAACCCAGAAACCGAATGTATCGAAGTTGCCTGGTGCGGGTTCCCAAAAGGCACACATCGTGAGGATATCTGGCATTGGTTCGAGAAAACCTTTGGTGTGGCCGTTCATGACCTTATGTATTCATGACAGTCGAGCTTCTCAATACATACGGAATTCTACATATAGGTGTTGCCGAGTTCCTCTTTGACCTGGATGACCTCCCAATTATCAAAGGCAGAGACAGTTGGTACTGCGACAAAGACGGTTATCTTGTCAGCAGCTACTTTTACTGCGGTGTACGGCGGTTTGTCCGCTTTCACCGGCTGGTTATGCACGCAAAGCCAGGCCAGTTTGTTGACCACATCAACAAAAACAAGGCCGATAATCGAAAAGAGAATCTGCGCTGTTGCCAGCGGTCAGAGAACGACAGGAACCGCAGCCTCTATATCACCAACACATCTGGCGTTTCCGGCGTTTTCTTTGATAGGCAAAGAGAAAAGTGGGTCGCCAGTATTACCTATAACAGTAAGAAGATTTATCTCGGCAGGTACGATGCTAAAGAAGATGCCGTTATGGCGCGGCTCACAAAAGAGATTGAGCTTTATCGGGAGTTCGCCCCTCAGAAAGCACTCTTGGAGACACTTAGTCTTTGCTCCAACGGAACTCTGGCATAAAGCGATAAGGGTCAAGCTTCAGGACGGCACATACAGATAATCCAATCCTCATACTGGCGCCGCCTATGTTGCGCTCTCCATTTTCCAATCTCTGATATTGGCGAGCCTGAATGTGCGCTGCATCTGCCACCTGCTGCTGGGTCATTCCGAGTTCCTCCCGCCGATTTTTCAAAATATCCTTTTCGGTTTCAAGGAAGAACCACTGCTCACCATTGTTCAACAGGTCTTCACTGGGAGTTTTATAGGTGTCTTGAAAGTTCATATCAAAATCCATCATAATCATATCTCCTTTCAGCACGACCAATCGGTCGTGCTTTTCTTATATCTTACGACCAAATGGTCGTGATGTCAAGCAATTTTCAAACTATATTTACAGGAGGGTACGCTTATGGGAAATCAACGCGATTCGCTGGGCGACAGGATGAAACGGTATGAGTATGTTTCACGCAATTACCTGACCCGTCGTGTTCCTGTCATCATTCGTATTGACGGCAAGGCTTTTCACACCTTTACAAAGGGAATGAGAAAGCCTTTCGACCGTGTTCTTATGTCCGCTATGCAGGAAACCATGCGCTTCCTGTGTGCCAACATTCAGGGCTGCATCTTCGGATACACGCAGTCTGATGAAATCACATTGGTTTTGACCGATTACGCCTCTATTCGTACAGATGCATGGTTCGGCTATAATGTCCAGAAGATGTGCAGCATTGCCGCATCAATGGCGACGCTGGCGTTCAATAAGGCGTTTGCCGAGCAGACAGAAAAAGAAGACAGCGGCCTCGACCTTTCCGTTTATCGCCGCAAGTTCCAAACTGCCTTGTTCGATGCCAGAGTATTCACCATTCCTCTGGATGAGGTTTGCAACTGTCTGATTTGGCGTCAGCAAGATGCCACACGGAACAGTATTGAAGCTGTTGGGCAAGCAAACTTCAGCCACCGAGAACTGCAAGGGAAAAGCTGCAATAAAATCCAGGATATGCTGTGGAAGGAACGGGGTATCAACTGGAATGACTTCCCTACAGATTGCAAGCGTGGCTCCTGTTGCATCAAAACAAGGGTGACAGAGACCATCTCAGTATTAAACGGAGACGCGACTGTGGAGGTTTCCAGAAGTCGCTGGGTTATCGACCGTGAGCCGCCCGTCTTTACACAAGACAGAGAGTATGTGGAGCGATGGCTATGACAATAGAAGAGAAAGTCCAGCAGCAGGAAATCATGCTCCATGAACTGCTGGAGAAAAACAGAGAATCCAAACGAGAGCTTGCAGCATACCACAATATCATGCAGGGAATGGTGGGGAGCGCCAATGAACGCATTGACCGGTTGGAAATCATTGTAGAGACAGCCATTACAAAAGCGGTTCATGAGCTGATTGAACGCCTGCGCTACGATGATATTCAGGCAATCGACGAGGAGGAGTTTACCGCCGCCGTCAGGAAACTGATTTTTGATGCAGACCCCGGCGTTCAGCTCCCATTCTGAGGAGGACTTTATGAAGTGCTATAAAAACGGCGGCTGTGGTGTATATGAAAACCGTTCATGCTATGAATGCCCAGCCAGCAAAGCGGAGTATCTGAAACGCTATGAGTTTCCTGACAAGGGTCTCGTAGAAAAGCTTCGGCTGTACGGCAGCACCCAACCTAATGGGCAGATGGGTGATGACTGCCGTATTCCTAAAAATGTGCTGCTCCAAGCAGCAGATAGAATCGAGGTGTTAAGCGGTGTCCGAGCAGCAAGCAGCTAACAGAAAACTATATATCTCCGATTGGCATTACGGCCATAATAACATTCTGGCATTCGATAACCGCCCTTTCAAAACGGTTGAGGAAATGAACGCTGCGCTTGTCGAGCGATGGAATGCCGCCGTTCATCCTGGCGACACCGTCTATGTTCTTGGCGATATGTTCTGGTGTAATATGCAGGAAGCGATTTCTGTCCTTAACCAGTTGAACGGGCAGGTATTTCTGATTAAGGGCAACCATGACCGCTGCAGCGATGGGCGGTTTCTCAAGAAGTTCGTCAAGGTCACGGAGTATCTGGAGGTTGAGGACTCCGACCGTAAGGTTGTCCTCTGCCATTACCCAATCCCGTGTTTCAAGAACCACTATTACGGCTGGTATCACCTGTACGGCCATGTTCACAATTCCTTTGAGTGGAACATGATGGAGCATGACCGCTTCCTGATGCAGGAATTATACGGACATCCATGCCTTATGTATAATGTCGGCTCGATGATGCCGTGGATGGACTATACCCCAAGAACACTGGATGAAATCCTGCGGCTTGAAGCTGTTTACAAAAATGAAGCGGCGGAACCGCCTGCCGCACAGTAGTTTTGCACCTGCTTGATGGGCTGTATCAATGCAACACATAAAAGAAAGGAGCGTGGCGCACATGATTTATCTGGATAATGCGGCCACCACGCAGATAGACAAGCGTGTATTGGATGCCATGATGCCGTATCTGACTACTCAGTACGGTAATGCTGGTACACTCTATAAGTTTGGACGCAGTGCAGGCGAAGCCGTGAAACAGGCACGGGCTCAGGTAGCTGAGTTCCTTAATGCCAAGCCGGAGCAGATTCTCTTCACCTCTGGCGGCAGCGAAGCAAATAGTCTTGTGTTTCAGGGCTTAAAGGAATATCTTAAAAGTATCGGAAAGACGCATATTCTGGTTTCTGCCATTGAACACGATTCCGTTCTGAAAGCGGCTCATTCGCTTATAAAAGACGAGTTTTATATTGAGTATCTGCCCGCCCACAGTGACGGAAAGGTGTTTGCACAGAGCGTAGAGGATGCCATTACTCCAAAGACGGGGCTGGTATCTGTTATGTATGTCAACAATGAAACCGGCGCCGTTAATCCGATTGAAGAAATCGGTACAATCTGTATGAAGCGTGGCATCCTGTTCCACACAGACTGCGTTCAGGCTGCTGGCTGCCATTCGATTGATGTGGAGAAAATCGGATGCGATTTTCTTTCACTTTCTTCTCACAAAATCCACGGGCCGAAAGGCGTCGGCGCACTGTTTGCCAAAGATAAAGGCGTGTTGACCCCCATCATCTTTGGCGGTGCTGAGCAGGAGTTCGGACTCCGTGCCGGGACGGAGAATGTTGCCGGTATCGTGGGCTTTGGTGCGGCCTGTGAAATCTCCGCCAAGAGTCTCCATGAAGATTGTATCTGGGTCTCTACGCTTAAACAGCGTTTTTATATGGCGTTGACAGATGCCTTAAAAAAGAGTGGACACACTGATATTGTCCACACCAACGGCCCGTCCGTTCTCAATCCAGGGAAGACATTGAACCTGTGTCTATCCGGCATTGATGGACAGACTTTGCTTTTGATGCTTGACGGAAAGAACATCTGCATCTCCGCCGGTTCTGCCTGCCGCAGTCATGAAGCTGAGCCAAGCCATGTGCTAACTGCGATGGGCTTGACGGCAGACGAAGCAAGAAACTCTATCCGAATTTCATTCTCCAGAATGAATACAGCAGACGAAGTAGTAGACGCAGCGAATATCATTGCGTCATGCATCGAGATATTGGCAAATGAGGTGACAAAGTGAAGAAGCTGTTTGTATCAGACTATGTTGGTTTCGATGAGTCGGCAACAAAAGCCACGCTGTATTCTTTCGATTCGGAAGATGAGTGCAGAGAGTTTCTCGAATTGCCACATGATGAGCGATGCCAGGTCTTCAATGTTTTTGACGAGAGCGATAACTACGGTGTTCTCCCCGGAGCTGCTTACCATACATACGAGTTTGTTGTTATCGGCGGGATTCTTACTATGTATGATACTCTTGCCTTGAATGTTTGATGAGGAGGGATAGCATGACCATAGAACAAATCAGAGAAATGCTGCAAAGTCCTGAGTATGAATTTCTCAGAAGTAACGAACACCTGAAAGACAAAATCATTTTTCTCACGCTGGGTGGCAGCTATTCCTACGGCACAAATGTTGAAACCTCTGATGTAGATATCCGTGGTTGTGCCTTGAACAGTCGTTCCGATTTGCTGGGGCTATCCAATTTTGAGCAGGTCGTTCATACGGGAACGGATACCACAGTTTACTCATTCAATAAGCTTGTAAGTCTGCTTCTGAACTGCAATCCTAATACAATTGAGATGCTGGGCTGTCGCCCGGAGCAGTACATGGTTTGCACGGGCATTGGGCGAGAGATGATTGAGAACAGAAAGTTGTTTCTCTCCAAGCGAGCGGTGAACTCTTTCGGAGGATACGCCAACCAGCAGCTGCGGCGGCTGGAAAATGCTCTCGCCAGAGATAAACTTCCGCAAGCACGGAAAGAAGAGCACATCCTGAACTCCATGAAGAGCGCAGTCAAGGCGTTTGAAAGCAGGTATCGAGTCTTTGAAAACGGTGGTATTACGCTCTACACAGATGAGAGCTCACGAGAGGATTTGGATAGAGAGATTTTTGCAGACATTCATCTTACAAAGTATCCGGTGCGTGAGTTCAACAGCATTCTGAACGACTTGACCAATGTGGTCGGCACCTACGAAAAGCTGAACCACAGAAACCATAAGAAGGATGACAATCATCTCAACAAGCACGCCATGCATCTCATCCGCCTGTATCTGATGTGCCTGGACATTCTTGAGAAGGGCGACATCATCACCTATCGCGGCGCCGACCTGCCGCTTCTCATGAGCATCCGCAAAGGTGACTATCAACTGGAGGACGGTACTTACCGTCCGGAGTTTTTCGAGATGGTTTCCGATTTTGAAAAGCGTCTTGATTACGCAAAGCAGAACACCGACCTGCCGGAGCACCCTGATATGAAGCGTGTCGAGGAGTTCGTGGTCAGCGTGAACAGGAGGTCTCTTGATGCATAAGATTTCAATTCCAAAGGGTGCCAAAGCGATTCTTCTTGGGCTTCGCTATGAAAATCATGAGGCTTATGTCGTTGGCGGCTGCGTTCGAGACAGTCTGCTTGGCAGAGAACCAAAGGATTGGGACATCTGTACCTCTGCTACGCCGCAGGAAGTCAAGGAGCATCTCAATCGTTGTAGTGTTCGGACGATTGACACAGGATTAAAGCATGGTACGGTAACGGCGGATATGGAGCGAGCGGGTAAATACGAAATTACGACCTTCCGCATTGACGGGGATTACTCGGATAATCGCCGCCCTGATTCTGTCACATTCACAGAGAGTGTTTATCAGGATTTGTCCCGCAGAGACTTTACTATCAATGCGATGGCGTATAACAGCGCCGGTCTTATCGACCCCTTTCACGGCGTAGACGATTTGGAGAATGGCATCATTCGCTGCGTTGGAAATCCGAATGACCGATTCGGCGAAGATGCACTTCGCATTCTGCGTGCTTTGCGGTTTGCTTCTGTCTATGGTTTTTCGATTGAGAAGAACACAGCGCAGGCTATCCATGACAACGCATGGCGGCTTACGAATATTGCTGCGGAAAGAATTCACAGCGAACTTTGTAAGCTGCTTCTCGGAAGCGGTGTCCTCTCCGTTCTGTTGAATTACCCCGATGTGATTGCAACCATCATTCCAGAGATGAAGCCGTGTATTGGTTTTGACCAGAACAATAAGTACCACCAATACACTGTCTACGACCATATTGCCCATGCAGTTTCCAACTATACAGGCAGTGACATCGCCGTCAAGGTGGCACTGTTGCTGCATGATATCGGAAAGCCTTGCTGCTATACCGAAGATGAAAACGGCGGTCATTTTCACGGGCATGGAAACTATAGTTATGATATTTCCAAAGTCGTTCTGGAACGGCTGCGTTTTGACACTGCAACAAAGCAGGAAGTCCTTGACCTTGTTTTGTACCATGACGCTTTGATTGAACCGACGACTAAGACGGTTCGCCGTTGGCTCTGTAAAATTGGCGAGCATAGATTTTCTCAGTTGTTGGATGTCAGAATGGCGGATATCAAAGCCCATGCAGAAGGGACACAGGAATCCAGAATTGAGCGATGTGTGACACTTGGTGTGTTGATGGCGGAAATAATTGAGCAGGAAAAATGCTTCGCCTTAAAAGACCTTGCAGTCAACGGAAAAGATATTATTTCCCTCGGTGTGCCGCAGGGGAAACAAATCGGAGCCATTCTCCATGAACTTCTGGAGGAGGTTATTCTCGATACGCTTCCCAACGAACACGATGTTTTGCTGCGAAAGGCGGTGGAACTTATTGAGCGAACCTAAATATCCAAAGGGTGAGCGAGTGTGGGTGGGATACTATGATAGCCATCACGAACTGCGCTTTATCCTGACAAGTAAAGATAGCCGAGACTTCTATTTCTTGTATGAGTTGGCTGAAGGCAACTTCCGCAAGCTCGGGAAAGCACGGTCGCCGACGGAATTGGAAGAAAAATTCCGTGTATATCAAAGGATGGAGGAGCACGGTGGATGACTTTACTTATGATTGCTGGCAAAAGAAACAGCTGGCTCAGCAGGCTCGCCATCGCAAGCGTGGCAGTAAAAGTCGGAAGTGTTTTCTTCCATCAGACAACTTGACGAAAAAGCAGTGGAAAGAAAGGAATGGGAAAACATTGTCTATCAACTTGAATCAACCTACTTCCTGGGAAGTTTTCAAAGAGGTTTCCAAACCGACGCAGGAGGAATATCTTAACCACCTGCTGACGGTTTACGGGGCGAATGCAACCAGTTTGGCGGCCATGTTTCATGTGCAGCCACTTACCATTCGTCGGTTTATCCAGGCAAATGGTCTTGCAGTAAAGTTCCCCGTAGGGCATTCCATGAACGCTGGGCAGCGAGAAGCATGGGGACAGTTCTTGAAGGGCGAAGTAAAGCCCGTGGCAGCTCCCGCTCGTCCGGCAGAGCCTCACATTTCAACATCCGAAAGAAACGAAACCATGTCCATGAAAAAGGTTTCTCTTTCTTTCAGCGGGAAAATCAATGCGGCTATGCTTGTAAACTCTCTGCTGCAAATTCTCGGAGAGAACGCATCTGGAGAGGTAGAAATCACTTGCCAGCTCTGCGGTTGACTGTGTGTGGTATAATAGATATTGGAAGGAGTGGTCTTTATGGATAACAATTTGGATTTGCAGTATGCGCTCGATGCCGACATTGAAACGGCGTTCGACAGCTTTGTTGATGCCATCCAGGATGAAGTGATGAATGATGAGATGAAGACGACCATCATCAATCTCCCTAAGCATCAGCAGATGAAGTTTGTATATTCTGTGCTCAAGCACTTCGCAAAAGGAACGGACACCGTTCTTTCATATAAATTGTGTGAGCCGTTCAAGACAATGGGCAGCGTCTCTGTCGAAGCAAAGCAGCTGGAATTTGATAACCCTGAATGGTTTGCCAGAGCTGCTGAGTTTGCCAGCAATACGGAGGTCTATCCTTTGACCAAAAACAGAATTCGGCTGACATTTACCTTTCATGGTATCACAACGCCAATCGAGTAAGGGGGGGCTGGCAATATGGAATACAAAGGTTGTTTTGACACGGTGCATGGTTTGATTGCGGATGCCTCCAAAGAGTTTGGTAAGGCTTTCGTTATCTCTCCGGAAAAGTCTGAGCAGGTCAGCAGAGCTTGTGAGAAAGTCGATGCGCTTTTTGAAGAGATTGATTGCTCTGTCATTGACGCAAGTGTCAATATGGACAACAAAGTGCTGACTATCAGTATCTTTTGCGATGAGGTCATTCTGGAGAACGGCAGAGAGAATAGTTTCTGTAAGCTTTTACAGGAAGTCACTTCGTTCTCTATCTCTAAGGCAGCAGAAGATACTCTGCGGCTCGATATGAATATCGCTGGTGTATGGCAAGCGGCCTAATCCACCACGCAAACTGCTTTTATAGGAGGAATTGAGTGGATGATAGAAGACGGGGGCAGCTCAGGGACGCCCTCAATATGTTGAGCAATGCCGCTTCTGTGGTAGAGAGAGTCTGCGATAAAGAGCAGGACTGCGTTGACAACTATCCCGAAAATCTACAAGGCACAGAGCGGTTTGAAAAGATGGAAGACGCACTGGACAGCCTGAATGATGCGCTTGAAAAAATCGACGACGCAAAAAGCCACATTCAGTCCGCTATCCAGTAAAGAAAAAGCAGGGCTTGATTGCCCTGCTCTTTTACTCCTCAAACAAATAGTCCGGCAGTTCCAGTTTGAAGCCCATCAGGACTTTTCCGTAGCACTTTACAGAGCTGCCGCTGTCCGACGACACAAAGACATTCGTATTACGAAGCTTCGGGTTCGCGGATACTAACTCAAGGTTTCCATTTTCATCTACATAGTACTGCTTGCAGTACATTGCGCCATCTACGCAGAAGATGCCGACATCGCCAATAGCCATTTCTGCATCCTTTTTCACATAGACCATGTCGCCATCGTGAATATAGGGATACATACTGTTCCCCTGGATGTTTACGGCGTAGTCTGCTTCGTCGGGGACGCTGTTGTCCACCAAAATCATCTCGAAGTCAGCACCGTCAAGCGGAACAGATGTACCGGCTGCGGATGGTGTGGTGTACCGTGGGATATACCGTTCTCTCCCAGTATCTGCAAGCTGAATAACCTTGCTGTGGTTCTTCGGCTTTGCGGCCAGGTCAATGCGTTCTTTCTCCAGAGAGCACACAGTGTTCACGATTTTTTTGCCGTGAGTATCAAGCTCACGATAGTCCTGCAGAAAGCGTTTCTCTGCCGGAGAGAGTATAAAAGCGTAGTTTTGTTCGTTACCTCTTGGTTGAGTATCAAGAAGCGTATCTATCGATGTGTTCAGAAAACGCCCAAGTGCAATCAAGGCGTCCATGTTCGGCTTTTTCGTGTTGTGTTCCCACGACCGAACGGCAACGGTAGAGACTCCGACAGCAGAACTCAAATCCTGCTGTGTATATCCGCGCTCCAAACGCAGATTCTTCAGGCGCTGACCGAAGTCCATGATGACTATCCTCCATCATTTGAGATTGGTTGTTGACACGACCCGTAATTTGTGGTAGCATTAACACCGTAACAACTGTTTGCATTGACAGAATAACACAAACTAAGGTTTCTGTCAATAGAAAAAAGAATAGTCCGCCTTTCGACGGACTATCCCGTGTTGCATACTGCCGATGAACACAAACTCAAGAAAACAGTATGCGAGCAGCCCATAGATTTACAGGCTGTGGTCATAACGACACCACTCATCATGACCCACTTGTAGTATAACATGGGCTTCCTCATAAATCAATGGAGGTTTCTGACTACGAGATGAAAAAAAGAGTTTCTGTGAGGGAACTGAAGGAATACTGTTCCCGAAACAAACCGCAACAGGTTCTCTTCTGCACGGAGAATCAGGAATGGTATCGTGTGGCAGACCCCTGCAAACTCAGATTATCCTTCCCAATTATGTTGATATGCGAAAACCCTAATCTGATTTGCTTGAAGTCCGAAACAAATACCATGTGCATCGACCGCATTAAATTTGCTGAAATCAACAGCGATACAAGTGCGTTGGGTACTGTACTCACGGTGAGCTGCGGTAATATGAAAGCTGCGGAACCCGAGAAAACCTATACCCTAATTTTCTCATAAACTTTTTATGTTGTCTATATAATTGACTTGACTTGAAAACCCCATTATGCTATACTCCAACTATCAACATAATTGTATTGAAGGAGTTAATACCTTGGGTTTTCATCATAATGAGCAGCGAGTCCCTCAAATCGGAGAGGTATATCTGATGAACTTCGGAGGAAGCGGCAGCGAACAAAACGGCTGGCGCCCCGGTGTTGTTTTCCAGAACAATGTCGGCAACGCACACAGTCCCAACATCATCGCCCTCCCCCTTACCAGTTCCATCAAGAAGTCAGGCCAGCCCACCCATGTCATTGTTAAGTCGGCTGATAGTGGACTTCGTCTGGATAGCATGGTTCTGTGCGAGAATCCCGAATGTATGTCGAAAGAACGCATCGGCCAGTATATCACCACATTGTCCAACCGTTATATGCGGCAGATAGCAGCAGCAAATCTGCTTGCTACATCTGCTATTTCGTTTCTGGACACTGAGGTTTTGCTCGCCGTTTGGCATAAGGCAATCCGTCTGAATGCCGCTGTTCCGGCATAACCCTACATACAATTAACGGGAGGTTCGCCATGTACAATGAAGGGTTAAAGATAAACTTCATCCGCAACTATACGCAAAGCATTAACACCGCCAATGTGGCAACGACGGTATTTACCGCATTTGAACCACACGAAGAGGCGTGGGGCGCTGATTTGTGTACGAAAGGTACCGAGGAACTCCAGCCTGTGATTGACGAAATCGTAGGGTTGCGCTCCAGAAGTCAATGGATGTCGCTGACGATACTGAAAGAGTATGTCAAGTGGTGTATCACTATGAAAGTGCCGGGTGCTTGTGATGGGATGCTCCGTATCACAGCGGTCGGCCTCGACAAAGTCAGAAAACAGATGGTCACGAGCCCGCTGCACCTTCAGCGGTATCTCAATGAGGTCTTTGACCCAGAGGGCGACGAAACCATCGACAATCTCTACCGCTGTTACTACTGGATGGCGTTTTCCGGTATTCGGGAAGAAGACACGCTGAGCATCACAGCTTCGGATGTGGACTTCATGGATATGTCCATCCGGTATGGTGAGAACTGTGTTCCGCTTTACCGCGAGTCCCTCCCCGCTTTTCATAATGCGGTAGAGCTTTCTGGCTTTTTGTATAAGCACCCGAATTACGCAAAGGAAATTCGGCGTGACAGAGTTCCCGGCGATACCATTATGCGTGGAGTTCGGGCAACCACAAAAACGATGTCTATTCGCTCCATGCTTTCGCACCGTTCTGCGGCTGCACTTCAAGAGGGCAGAACAGAGCAGCAGTTAAGCTTTTACAGAGTATGGATGTCCGGGCTTTTTTATCGGATGTATGAGAGGGAACGGGCTGGTATCCCAGTGGACTTCTCTGATGCGGCAGTTGATTTCATGTCCGGGCGGACATATATTGTTAAAGGCAGGGTCAAGCTGGAACACAAACAAAACAAAATTGAAAAAGACTATATGGAAGACTACCAGCGTTGGAAGCTGGCTTTCCTGATGTAAGGCGGTGAAAAAATGGGTATCGGAGATTTGTTTTCTATCTTTGCAGGCGGTGCTTGGCTTGCTACAGAAACAGCCAAAGAGATTGGTGAACGAGCTGTTGGCGAAGAGCGCAGCCGTTTAATCAAGGCATACATCGCAGAGCACACTGACCCCGAGTTGGAGCAGCGTATGATGGAGGATGTAAAGAATCCCGATATGTACGATGCGGTTTGGGAGCGTATCGAGTCTTTTAAGCGAGACAATCCTGTTTTCTGTGATGAGGAAGCCAAGAAATCTCTCATCAAAAAATACGACGGAACTTATGGATACACAAGCCGTTTCGGCTGGCAGAATGTCGGCGAAGAGAGACTCCCGTTCCGCACAGCAAACGGAAGCCTGTACGGGAAGAGTCAGTATCAGGATTTAGAACTGGACGGGAATCGCAATATCGCAGTCATGCTTCTGATGCAAACATACGGCAAAATGAAGTTGTCCCACGCGAAGACAACAGCCGAAAAGCTTTACCCCATCCCCAAGTCCAATCGAAATTGGTAATCAGAGAGCCTGCTTGAAGCAGGCCTCTCTTTACATATATCAACACAATTAAATAAAATACAAATTGAAAGGAGTGGTTCCTATGGGCGAGTTAAAAGAGCGATTTCTTTCCGTGTACCATGATGCGGTACACAGAGACGGTGCCGATATGCTTCTGCGATGGCTGGAGGATTCCGATTTTTTTGTGGCACCAGCATCCACAAAGTTTCACGGCTGTCATGAGGGAGGGCTTCTTCAGCATTCTCTGAATGTTTATGACTGCTTAAAGAGAGGGCTGGCAAACGCCGGATTACAGAACAGCTATCCTGCCGAAACAGTTGCTGTTGTTTCGCTGCTTCACGACATTTGCAAAGTCAACTTCTACAAGAAGGGTTTTCGCAATGTCAAGGATGAGGAAACCGGTCAGTGGTACAAGAAAGAGGTCTATGAAATCGACGAAAAGTTCCCCTGTGGAGAACACGCAGACAAGTCAGTCATTCTTATTCAGAACTTCATGCATCTTGAGCCGGAGGAAATCCTCGCTATCCGTGCCCATATGGGCGGCTGGGACACAGCAGTAAAGGGCGGGAATGCTTTCGTCGGCAAGATTTTTGAGCGAAGCAAGCTTGCTGTTCTGCTGCATCTTGCCGATATGGAAGCTACTTATCTTTGCGGCGAATAAAAGGAAAGAAGGTTATTTATGTCAGAGCAGACAGGCAACATCTATCAGAAGCTTGCTAAGGTCAGAAAGCAGGTAGAGGTCATCCGGAAAAACAAAAGCGGTTACGGCTACAAGTATGTCACTGAAGACGAAATCCTCGCCAAAATCTCGGTCTTTATGGACAAGTATCACCTGTCCCTGGTTCCCAGCATTCAGTCTGGAACTACGAAGGTAGAACCCTATACATATAAGAAGACCAAGACGACTGGCAAGGGCGAGTTTTACGAGGAGAACAACAACGAGATTCTGGTAAGCGCCGATATGACATGGTCTTGGGTCAACAACGATAATCCCGAAGAACGAATTGATGTCAGTTGGGCTCTCGTTGGACAGCAGGGCGATGCCTCACAGGCGTTTGGTTCCGGTTTAACTTACTCCAGCCGATATTTCCTTCTCAAGTATTTCAATATCGCAACGCCAGATGATGACCCCGATAACTTCCGCAGTAAGCAGCGTGCAGCCGAGGCGGCTGAGGATAAGATGATTGCGGAAGGCATTATCCAGAGTTTTGACGAGACAGTCAAGCGCTTCCTTGAGTCCAATAAGGATAAAGCAGAGGATGTGAAAAAGTTCGTTTCCAAGTATGCAAAGGGCGGCAACTATTTTGCCATCACAGAGTCAGCTCTTGCCGGTAAATTGCTGGCAGATTTCAAAGACACATTCAACATCAAGGAGGAGTAACAAATGGGTTTTCGCACAGGTGCTTATGCAAAGGTCTGGGAAGTGACGCCTATGAGCGACACCAGCACGAAGGTTCGTATGTCCATCAGTCGAAAGAACAAACAGTCCGGCGAGTATGAACAGGACTTTTCCGGTTTCGTTCTCGCCATCGGTACGGCGGCAGCAAAGAAAGCTGCCGGTTTGAAAGAAGGCAACCGCATCAAGCTCGGTGATGTGGATGTGACGACCAAGTATGACAAGGAGAAAAAGATTACATATACCAACTTCAAAATGTTCTCCTTTGAGCTTGACGGGGAAGAGCCTCGTGACAGCAGTACCGAGCCGCAGCCCACAGTTGATGAGGGTGAAATCGACGACAACCGCCTGCCTTTCTAAAGGTGGCGGCTTATGGGAGAAATCAATTACGCACCGCTCATTGACGATATGGTCTGGAGCTACTCCCGTATCAAAGCTTTCGTAGATTGTCCGTACCGATTTTATCTGAAATACATCCGGCATATCCACGGCAAGGAAATGTTTTTCGCAAGCTACGGCACATTTATGCACAAGCTGATTGAAACCTATTTCAAGGAAGGAAAATCTCCGCATCAGTTGACAGACATCTACCTGCGGGATTTCAAAAAAGAGGTTGTCGGACGGGCTCCCAATAAAACGGTTTTCGGGAATTATTTTACCGGTGGTCTTCAGTATTTGCGAGGCATCCATCCGTTCCCTTATCGACCTATAGCCATTGAAAAGAAGGTGGATTTTAAGGTAAATGGAATCCCCTTCATTGGTTACATCGATTTTCTTGGGGAGCAAAATGGTTCTCTCTATGTTGTGGATAACAAGTCCAGAGTTTTGAAGCCACGGAGTAAGCGGGAGAAGCCGACCAAGACGGATGAGGAACTGGACGCTTATCTTAAGCAGTTATATCTCTATTCGGTTGCAGTCGAGGAGGAATACGGCGTTCGGCCACGCAAGCTTTGCTTCAACTGTTTCCGTACCGATACCTTTATCGAAGAGCCGTTTCTGGATAAGGATTACAACGGCGCAAAGCAGTGGCTTTCAGAGATGATTTCCGAGATACGGCAGGAGTCAGATTTCAAACCGTCATGTGAGTTTTTCAAGTGTACCCATCTCTGCGAAATGCAGGATGAGTGCGAGTATTATCAGTTGTTGAAGAAGAGGTGATGTGAATGCTGGCAAATGAAGATATGGCACGAGTCGAGAGCGAAGCTGGTATTATCGCCACACTGATTCACCATCCAGATTTTTCATACTACTCTGAGCAGCTGCTGCCAAACCATTTCACAAACGAAGAAAACCGCTATATCTATCAAGCGATTTGTTCTCTTGCGAGAGATGGTATTGAGCGCATTGACCCGTACAATATTATCCAGGCGTTGACCGCTAAAGAAGCCACTCGGCGTTTTGCAGATGAGCTGAGCATCGACCAGCTCTATACGCTTATGGAAAACAGTGAGAACATCAGTCGAAACACAGTGGAAGAGTACAAGCTCCTTGTGAACAATGTTATGGACGCAGCGTTTCGCCGGGATACCTACCAGCAGTTGAAGGAGTGTCAAAAGCTGTGTACGCAGCCCTCCGCCGAGAACATCGAGCAGAAAATCTACAAGATGCTCGACGATGTGATGATGGAGTTTTCTACGACCAATGATGTCCCGGCCTATAAAGATGTGGTCGATAAATGCTGGGAGGAAATCAAGGGTCGTCAGGGCGCCGGTTATGCAGGAATCCCCTTTAAGTTTCCAGCTTTGAACGATTACGCCACCATTGAGCGTGGCGAGCTGTTTATCTTCGGCGCTGAGCAGAAGCAGGGCAAGAGTATGATGCTTCTGAACTGCGCAGTCGATTTGCTTAAGCAAGATTACGCTGTGCTGTATCTGGACAGCGAGTTGAACACACGGCTTTTTACCTCCCGAATTCTCGCTCATCTGTCAGGCATTGAGTATAAGCGTCTTACCTCCGGTAATTACAGCGAGGAAGAGGAGCAGCGAATTCTGGCGGCAAAAGAGTGGCTCAAAACTCGTAAGTTCACACATATTTACATTCCCATGTTCGACCAGCAAAGTATTTATACCGCTGTCAACAAAGTCAAACACACGCAGGGTTTGGATGTTCTCATCGTGGACTACTTCAAGGGTAAAGGCGAGGGCGATGCTTTCGATAGCTATCAGGAGCTTGGCCGTTTCGTGGATATGGTGAAGAATCAAATCTGCGGAGAAATGAACATCGCCGGTATCGGTGCGGCACAGGCAACTATCACAGGTAAACTTGCCGACAGTGCTAAGATTGCACGAAACGCTTCGACCATCGCCATGATTTCTGATAAAACTCCGGAGGAAATCGAGGCAGATGGTGCGGAATGCGGCAATAAAAAGCTGCGTGTCACAGTCAATCGTAACGGTATGCAGATGACGCAGGATGAATACATAGACTTGCTGTTTGATGGCAATCACATCCTCTATGAACAGGCCAAGCAGCATATTCCCCAGACCCCATTTTAATCAATCATCACAATTAAATAAAATGCGAAAGGAGGCGACGGTTTGGAGCTGTCTGAGCTGATAGAGTCAGTTGATATTCTGGATTATATTTCCCAATACACAGAGTTCACAGAGAAAAACGGCGAATACTGGGCGCTGTCACCTCTAAAAGACGAGAATACACCGTCTTTCTCCGTTCGCAAAGAAACGAATTCGTTTTTTGACTTCTCCTCTGGTATCGGTGGCAATGTGTTGACATTTATTCGGTACTATGACAAGTGCAGTATGGCAGAAGCCGTAGAAAAGCTGAAAAAATACAGCGGATTCAACGGCAAAGTGAGTTCAAGGAAGCGTCTTGCAGCTACAGAGGTGGCAAAACGGTTTGCGCCGCCCCATAATACGGCGAAAAAAGCTAAAGGGACAGTGTTGCCGGATGATTACATGGAGCGATATGAAAAACGAGATGATAAGTTGGCTGTTTGGGAGCGTGAGGGCATTTCTCGTGCATCTATAGACAAGTTCTCGGTGTACTATGACAGTTTTTCCGACCGGCTTGTCTATCCAATACGAAATCCAGATGGAAAAATCGTCAATATCGGTGGGCGCACCCTCGACCCGCACTGGAAAGAGAAGGGTTTGCGTAAATACACCTATTTCATGTCGTGGGGCGAGCTAAAAACCGTCTATGGTCTTGCAGAAAACAGAGATGCCATCCTCCAGAAGGGGGAAATCATCCTGTTTGAGGGCTGCAAGTCCGTTCTGCTTGCCGATACTTACGGAATTCACAATACCGGAGCAATTTTGACCTCGCATCTGAACCCAAATCAGATGAAATTGCTGGCGGCGCTTGGCTGTCGTGTGGTTTTTGCCCTTGATAAGGATGTCTGCATCCGAGATGACCACAATATCAAGCGGTTAAAACAGTTTGTCAATGTGCAATACCTTTGGGATAAGGATAACTTACTTGGTGAAAAGGACAGTCCTGTCGATAGAGGCCAAGAAACTTGGAAAAAGCTCTATGAAGGGAGGCTGTCGTGGCGATGAGCGGGCAATACACCGTCTATCATCTACATAGTGACTTGTCAAATGGCGTTACCAACATTGACTCGGTCACAAAATACGGAGAGTACATTGTAAAAGCAAAAGAATGCGGCATGAATGCAATGGGCTTTTCCGAGCACGGTTCTGTTTTTGAGTGGTGGCACAAGAAAAGTGCAATCGAAGCGGCTGGGATGAAGTATATCCACGCTGTAGAGTGTTACCTCACAACAACGCTTACAGAAAAAATCAGAGACAACTATCACTGCGTCCTTCTTGCCAAAAACTACGATGGTTTTTTGGAACTGAACCGCCTCGTGTCAAACAGTTTTTGCCGAAAGGATAACCACTTTTACTATGTGCCCCGCATTACCTTTGATGAGCTGTTCCGCACATCAGATAACATCCTGGTTACTACTGCTTGTGTTGGCGGCGTGCTTGGGAAAGGAGACGAACAGGTACAGCGGGTGTACCTCGATTTTTTGACTCGGAACCGGCACCGCTGTTTTCTGGAAGTCGGGCACCATATGGATGAAAAGCAGGTTTCCTATAACAAAAAGCTGCTTGCGTTAAGTCAGGAACTTACCATTCCGCTGATAGCCGGTACAGATACCCATGTTTTGAACGAAGAGCACGAGAAAGGCCGAAGCATCTTACAGACATCCAAGAACATTTTCTTCGACGGCGAAGAGCGTTGGGACTTGAAGTTCAAAACCTACGACGAGTTGGTCGCAGCTTATCGAGCACAGGGTTCATTGCCTGAAGCCGAGTATATGCAGGCCATTGAGAATACCAACCGGTTGGCAGATATGGTGGAACCCTTTGCGTTGGATAGAGGAACCAAGTATCCGCATATCTACACAGAGCCGGAAAAGACTTTCCATGAAAAAGTCCAGTCTGCTATGGAGACGCATCCCTATGCGCTGAAGAACCATACCAAAGAGGAACTGGAGCGAGTTGTTGAAGAAGAGTTTGATGTCTACAAAGCAACAAAGTCCATTGACTTCATGCTTCTGCAAACCTATCTGCGGGAATGGGAAAAAGAAAACGGCATTCAATGCGGATACGGAAGAGGCTCTGTATCCGGCAGTATGATTGCCTACCTACTTGGCATTACACAGATGGACAGTCTGCGGTTTGGACTGAACTTCTTCCGTTTCATGAACCCCTCCCGTGTGACCAATGCCGATATTGATACGGACTACTCCGGTAAGGACAGAGACACGGTCAAACGGTTCCTGCTTCGTGACAAGATGAACCTGCCCAGTATCCGTTCTGCAGAAATCATCACCTTTAACACTATCGCATTGAAGGGTGCTGTCCGAGATGTGTGCCGCGCCCTCTATAAAGACCGCCAGGACATTAACTATATCCAGGTCGCCAACCATATCTGTAAGGAAGTCGAGACGCATGAGGATGCAGTCCGTAAAAAGTACCCGGAGGTTTTCCGGTATGTGGATATTGTCAACGGAACCATCGTTTCCATCGGAACCCATCCCAGCGGTGTGCTTATCAGTGACCTGCCCATCGAGCAGACCGTAGGTCTCTGCAGTGTGTCCACATCTGAGTATCCGGTCTCCATGATTAACATGAAAGAGCTGGACGACTTGATGTATGTCAAGCTGGACATTCTTGGACTCGATAATATCGGCGTCATCAATGAGACCTGCAAAACGCTTGGTATCGAGCGCCTCACTCCTGATAACACAGACATGGAGGACATGAGCGTATGGAAAAGCATCCGTGATGACACAACGCTTATCTTCCAATGGGAGTCAGACAGCGCACAGCACTACCTCCGGCAGTTTATGTCGGACAGCACACTGGAGACAGCACGCTCTAAAATCCCGAATTTCTCCATGCTGAAGTGGATGTCGTTTGGCAATGGGCTACTTCGCCCAGCCTGTGCCAGTTTTCGTGACAGCGTTGCAAAGGGTGAGTTCTACGATAACGGTTTTGATGCGCTGAATGAATTTCTTTCCCCTGAAGCCGGACGCATCGCCATGCAGGAGACTATCATGCAGTTCCTTGTCAAGTTCTGCGGTTATTCTGCGGCAGAGTCCGATAATGTGCGCCGTGCCATCGCAAAGAAGAAAGGCACAGAGACGCTGCTTCCTGAGATTGAAGAACGGTTCGTTGCCTATTGTTCGGAACAATATAGCATGACTTCGGAACAATGTGAGAAAATCATCAAGCCGTTCCTGCAAATCATTCTGGATGCCTCCGCCTATGGCTTTTCGTGGAACCACTCAGACGCCTACTCCTCCATCGGGTACATCTGCGGCTATCTGCGTTACTACTATCCGCTGGAGTTCCTTACGGCAGCACTCAATATCTTTGGCGACAACATGGATAAGACCGCCGCTATTACCAACTATGCAACCAGCGTAGGCATCCGTGTCACATTGCCAAAGTGGGGATTATCCAGAGGCGAGTACTTCTTCGACCGGGAAAAAAGAATCATCGCAAAGGGGCTTACCTCCATCAAGTATATGAGCGCCAACCTTGCCGATGAGCTTTATGACCTTGCCAGAAACAAGTACTCCTACTTCATGGATTTGCTGAAAGACTTGGACGAAAAGACCAGCATCAATTCCAGACAGCTCGATATTCTCATCAAGCTGGATTTCTTCTCCGACTTTGGCAATCAGCGTGAGCTTCTGCGCATGACAAGCCTGTTCTCCGAGATGTTCAAGAAAGGACAGGCTAAGCAGATACGGAAAAGCGATGTAGACGGAACTCCGTTGGAGGAAATCGTCAAGCGGTATGCGGTGGGCGTAACGAAATCAGGCGGTATCGCAAAGAGTTATACGCTTCTGGATGTCGCATCTATCCTGCGCGAGGCGGAAACCGTTATCAAAGCCGCAGGGATGGATGACTTGAGCGACCTTATCAAGGTGCGCAACTTCTATGATGTTATGGGCTACATCGGTTATGTGTCTGGCAATGAGGCCGACCGGCGCAAGCTCTACATCACGGATATCAAGCCGCTGTACCGTAAGCGTGACAACAAGCAGTTCGGGTATAGCTTGTTCACGAAATCTATCGGCAGCGGCAAGGAGAGCCGGTTCACTGTCTTCAACAGAGTCTTTGATAAAGAGCCTGTCAAAGAGGGCGATATCATCTACTGCAAGGGCTACGAAAGAGACGGCGAGTATTTCACGCTGACAGCGTATCAGCAGGTTATTTGATTACATATAAAACATGGATTTTATAAGCATGGAGGTGCAAATTTTGCAGGACAAACAGGTCTGCAATCTCTGCGGCAAAGAGCTTGATTTCTTTGACCGGCAGGAGAACTTTACAATACATACAAGAATCGGTTATGGCAGTGTCCATGACGGCGACAAGGTTCATCTCCAGTTCTGCTGTGACTGCTTCGACAAGGTCGTTGCCATGTGTACCGTGTCACCCATTGAGGAGGTAAGCTGAGAATGGATAGAGCAGAATTTCAGAGATACATTGATAATGCCCTGCAAGAGGCAGAGCGTGTGAGGACTTATTGTACGCAAGACGAAATCGTTCTCATTATGACAGCGGATTTTTATCGAGAACTTCTTGCCACCGCAGACATTCACGCCAACAGAGACGGCGACCACTACGGCGTCCTTTATGGCTATCGTATTGCGCTTATCAACGAGCCGACTGAACGCACGATGGTCTCGCCTGCGGTTCTTGGGATGACCTATCATCCATACATGGCGCTGGACGACATCATTGTTGTCGATGAAGAGAACCGGGTATTCCGGCTTACCAGTCGTGACCCTGTACAGTTTTCGGATACCGGTATGACCGTCCGCTTTGACGCACATACCCGCACTACCAGAATGGATACTGCTGTTATCGATGCCGGAAATATTGCGGCTGAGACCATGCGTGTCGCCACTGCACAAGCCGCTACGACAACTGCTACTGTAGAACCCTTCTACTACAATCCGTTTGAAACGACTACTACCACGGCCACCACGACCGGTGGCAACTGGCAGCAATATTGGGTGAACCCAGCAACATGGGAGTACAACCCGACGGTTACCTTCCATGTAGATACAGCAGAAATCAACCACAGTGTATTCGACAGACTCACAGGTGGCGGCAGAAGAAAAAAGAATCGTGTCAAAGAAGATGCGGAACTGTCCGCCGGAGACACCAAAGCAATGGATGAATTTCTTGATGGATTCGCCATCAAACAGAACTTACAGCAGGCGTAAAGGAGGATGCCAATGGGTAAGGTAATTGTTCAGGACTTCACCTGTAAAGAGCCAATCACCATGATTGGAACGGAAGCCGGTGTCTGCTGGGGCGCCGATATTTCCGACCAGAAGAAAAACTATCGTCGAGGTATTGACTGCCTTGAGAGTGAACACGGAAGAACTTTCGAGTTCCCCGATGCCTATATGATTCTTGATGGCTACTCCGCACGGGTCATTCGTGAGTGGTACACCCACATTGGAGGTTCACCTACAAGATTGCAGGCAAGTACGAGGTATATCGACTACGAACATGGCTTTGATTATGTCGTACCGCCCAGCATTGAAAAGGACGAAGCGGCGTCAGCCGGGTACAAGAAAGTCATGACGATTCTCCAAAATGCGCTTACCGCACTGGATGCGTTCGGCGTTCCCCGTGAGGACACAGCGCTGCTGTTGCCGTTGGGAATGACTACCCGTATCGTGTGCAAGCATAACGCCAGAAATCTAATGGATATGTCTCATCAGCGGATGTGCTCTCGTGCTTATCATGAGTATCGAAAGCTGTTTGCCGATGTGTGCAATGCTCTCCGTGCGTATTCGGAAGAGTGGGCATATCTGGTTGACCACTACTTCATGCCAAAGTGCGAATACATGGGCTTCTGCAAGGAGAAAAAGTCCTGCGGTAAAATGCCGCACAAAGAGTGAGGCTATGAAAAGCAAAATACGAAACCCAAAAAAGATGCGTCAGCTTATCGACTTCAAAGGCCTGGAGCTTGAGGGTGGTATCTACCCGACCGACATCGACGGGTTGATTGAGCTGCGTAATCGTGAATACATAATCCTTGAAGTTAAACACCGTGGCGCCGCTGTCCCTTACGGGCAAAGGCTTGCCATTGAAAGAATGGTGGACGACTTCACAACGGTCGGGAAGAGCGCGGTCGCTATCATATGTGAGCATCAAGTCGATGACCCGGACAAACCAGTTGTCGCAGCATACTGCAAAGTAAGGGAAATCTATTATGGCAATGAGCATAAGTGGAGGTCACCGGACGATTCCATCAATGTGCGGCAGGCTATCGATTGCTTCTGCCAGTACACAACGAAGAAAAAAAGGAGGCTGATGCCGTGAAAATTATCGCTATCTCAGGCAAGGCGCAGCATGGAAAGGATACAACAGCCGGTTTTTTGAAATCCGCATTGGAAGCAGACGGCTATAAAGTACAGGTCGCTCACTATGCAGACCTGCTCAAATACATATGCAAGCAGTTTTTTGGATGGAATGGGCAGAAGGACGATGCTGGACGCCACATTCTGCAGTATGTCGGAACAGATGTCATTCGCACACAGAAGCCTGATTTCTGGGTCGATTTCATTATCTCAATGGCAGAACTCTTCCCTGATGCATGGGATTATCTGCTCATTCCCGACTGCCGCTTCCCCAACGAGATTGACTGCATTAAGAGTGCCGGACTTGATATGGTTCATTTGCGTGTCGTGAGAAAGAACTTCACAAGTCCGCTGTCCAAAGAACAACAGGCGCATCCGTCAGAAACCGCGCTCGACAATACAACGCCGGACTACTGGATTGTCAACGATGGTACGCTGAAAGACCTGCAAGAGCGTGTCATTGCATGGCTTACAGATTACACAGGCTTTCACCAGACAACATTCGATGAGTTGTAAGGAGGTGTGATATGCGTCATCTGACAATTCTTGTTGATATGGATGATACTATCGAGAACCTCGCTGAAGCTTGGGTCGCCTACCTGAACGCACGGCATCAAACCAGTACCAACCTTTCGGATATTAGCGATTGGGATATTTCAAAGGCATTTCCTACCCTTACAAAAGAGCAGGTATATGCCCCTTTGTTTGAGGATGCCTTTTGGAGCTGGGTCAAACCAATGGAAGGCGCGTCAGAGGCGCTGCAAAAGCTAATTGCAGATGGACATACTGTGCTGATTGTAACCACATCGAACTACCAGACCCTGGCGGCCAAAATGGAGCAGGTGTTGTTCCACTACTTCCCGTTCCTGACATGGAATGATGTCATCATCACAGCCCATAAACAGCTTATCAAGGGAGATGTGCTGGTAGATGACGGTATTCACAATCTGGAGGGCGGGGATTACTTCAAAATTCTCATGACCGCCCCTCACAACCGCTGTTATGACGCAGATAAAAACAGAATGTATCGCGTTACATCGTGGAGTGAGACTTATTCCGTTATTCAAGCACTCGCCTGTGCAGATTCCATATCAAAATGGCAGGATGACCCCGCTGCTTTCGCCGAAGAAGTCCTGCATATTCAGCTAAAGCCGTATCAGCGGCTTGCCTTAATGCTTAAAGGAGGTCGAAACCGCATTGAAAATCATTCTCTATTCAACCGGTTGTCCCAAGTGTAAGGTACTCAAGCATAAATTAGAAGAAAAGGGTATTGCGTACACAGAAAACGGCTCTGTGGACGAAATGCTGTCACTCGGAATCGTACAAGTTCCTGTTCTTAGTGTGAATGGAGAACTTCTTGACTTCCAAACAGCAAACCAATGGGTTAATCAACACTAAAAGAAGGAGGGCAAGAGCACATGAACATTCCACTCAAAATGAACCGAGACTTTGAAAAGGCGATGGCGGCTCTCAATGAGCGATATGGTGAGGACTTTGAGTTTCTCAATGGTTTCCATGAAACCCAGTTGAATTTCTCAGATTTCATCGATGGCTTTATTGATAAGAATGTGGCCGATGTGACCATTGATGCCAACGCCAACGCCTCGAATAAGGATATCCGTAGTCTCTTGAATGAAAAAGGGAAATCCCACGACAAGCTGTTCGCTTTCAACAAGATTTTCTATGAGATGAAGAAGAGGTACAACCTCCGCACGGCAAAAGAATGGCTGGAAACAGAATATAACGGCGGCTTTTATCTGCACGACGCCTCAACTTCCACCTATCTGCCGTATTGTTATGCCTATGACTTGTCCAGATTGGCTACAGAAGGGCTTTTCTTCCTGAAGAACTATAACAATCAGGCGCCAAAGCACCTCACCACCTTCATGGATGATGTAATCGAGTATATCAGCTACATGAGCAACCGCAGCTCCGGTGCTGTTGGTATCCCTAATGTGCTGATTTGGACATATTACTTCTGGAAAAAAGACTGCGAAAGCGGTCACATCATCAAAGACCCGGAGTATTACATCAAACAGTGCTTCCAGAAGTTCATCTACCGCCTCAATCAGCCGTTCATGCGTATCGACCAGACTGCCTTTGTCAATGTGTCTATCTTTGACCGCAATTATATCGAGGCTCTGTTCGGTGGCGTACAGTATCCGGACGGCAGCTATGTCATTGATTGTGTAGAAGAGCTGATTGAGCACCAGAAGCTCTTCATGGAGGTCGTTTCGCAAATCCGAAGCGAGAATATGTTCACCTTCCCGGTGCTAACTTATAGCCTTCTGTACCGCGACGGGAGGTTTGTGGATGAGGATTTTGCCAGATGGTGCAGCGACCACAACACGACATGGAATGATAGCAACTTCTTCATTAGCGGCGATGTGAATACGCTTTCCAACTGTTGTCGTCTGCTATCAGATACCTCAAAGCTCAATGCTTTCATCAACTCCATCGGCGGCACGGCGCTTTCTATCGGTTCTGTCAAGGTCAATACCATCAACCTGATGCGGATTGCGTTGGAAACAGAATGCGATGAAAAGAAATATTTGGCACTTCTCAAAAAGCGTGCGCTTCTGTGCTGTAAAACTCTTGATACCGTGCGGCATATTATTCACCGGAACATCGAAAAGGGTTTGCTGCCCAACTATCAGGATGGTGCAGTGGAGATGGACAAGCAGTACTGCACGATGGGCATCCTCGGCCTGTACGAGGTAATCGAAGCTTTCGGTTATACCAAGACAGACGAATTCGGTTATATCAGCTATACCGATGAGGGCATCACTTTCGCAAGCAAAATCTTTGAGGTGCTCAACGAAGTTAAGGACAACTTCACCGACGAGTACTCCTTCAATATCGAAAGCGTTCCTGCAGAGCGTGCCGCTGTTATCCTGTGTCAGAAAGACAATGTCCTGTACGACCATAACGATAAATTCATTTACTCCAATCAGTGGATTCCTTTGTCGGCCAAATGCACCATCCAGGAAAAGTTGCGGCTGTGCTCCATTCTGGATGAGAAGTGTTCCGGCGGCAGTATCGCCCACATCAACCTGGAGTCGAATTTCCCCAATACGATTATGGCATGGGAGATGCTCAACAAGATTGCACAGTCCGGCGTTATTTACTTTGCATTTAACACCCGCATCAACGAATGCAAGCATCATCACGGTTTCGTAGGCACAGACCATTGTCCAGTGTGCGGTGAGCCTGTATTCGATACATACCAGCGCATCGTTGGCTATCTTGTCCCGTCACGCGCTTATTCCAAAGACCGTTTCCGCGAGTTCAACACAAGACAGTGGTACACCTATGCGGAGGCAATGAGCGAATGAGGGTAAAGACGGTAGTTGATGAGGACTTCACCAATTATAAGAAACCGGCCATGTTCATTGGCACGATTTCCTGTGGGGGCAAGTGCTGTATCGAAGCTGGTATTCCTCTCTCTGTTTGTCAAAATGATGGGTGGCGCTCTTGCGCCCCCATCACGATTGACGATGATGAACTCTGCCATCGGTATCTGACAAATCCCCTCACCAAAGCGGTTGTCTTCGGTGGGCTTGAACCGATGGAACAGTTTGAGGAACTTCTCACATTTCTGGATTTGTTTCGTGACACCTATGACTGCGAAGATGATGTCGTCATCTATACCGGTTATTATCCCGAAGAAATTCCAGACCAGCTTCATGCCCTTTCTCTTTACGAAAATGTCTTCGTAAAGTTCGGACGCTATATCCCGAACAAGCCACACCGTTTTGACCCTGTGCTTGGCGTAGAGCTTGCCTCGGACAATCAGTATGCGGCCAATGTTTTCTGGCCGTTCTGGAGGAACAACGAATATGCAAATCAGCATCAACCCTGACAAAGACTTTGTCGCACATATGCGCAAGGCACTTAAAGACAACAATGGTTTTTGCCCGTGCGCTATTGTGAGAAGCGAAGATACCAAATGTATGTGTAAAGAGTTCCGTGAGATGGAGGAAGGCACCTGCCATTGCGGACTATACATCAAGATTAAGGATAAGCCCGCCTCTGAAAATGCAGGCCATTGCATTTGCTGTGGTGCAGTAATTCCAGAAGGCAGAATGGTCTGTCCAAACTGTGGTGAATAACTGGGAGGTACTAATTGGAGTCAAAAGTATTTGACCTTATTGCAAAAGAACAGCACCGACAGGATACGACTATCGAACTGATAGCCAGTGAGAACTTCGTAAGTGAAAACATCATGCGGGCAGTTGGCTCCTGCCTGACCAACAAGTATTCAGAAGGATACCCCGCCGTGCATCACTCCGGCAACCGAGGCAGGTATTATGGCGGATGCCAGTATGTAGACGAGCTGGAGGAATACTGCTGCGAAATGTGGCAGAAGGTGTTCCAGACTAACTATCATGTCAATGTGCAGCCGCACAGCGGCACGAACGCAAATATTGCGGCATATTTGTCCGTACTGAAACCCGGAGATACCGTCCTTTCTATGAGCCTTGATAACGGCGGGCATTTGTCCCACGGCTCTCCGGTGAATATCAGTGATAAGATTTTTAACTTCATCCACTATGGAGCAAACAAATCCGGGTGGATTGATACAAACGATTTTTTTTACAAGCTTTATAAGTTCAATCCAAAGCTTGTAGTCATTGGGGCTTCGGCATATAGCCGTACCCTGTACTTTGACACCTTCAGAAATGTTATCGACTGCTATAAAAGGCAGACAGGAAACGAGTGCTATATGCTGGTGGATATGGCACATATCGCAGGACTTGTAGCGGCTGGCGACCATCCGTCTCCATTCGGGCTTGCTGACATCATTACTACCACGACACACAAAACTCTGCGGGGCACAAGGGGCGGTTTGATTTTCTGCAAACCGGAGCTTGCCAAGCGCATCGACAGCGCAGTCTTCCCCTGTTGTCAGGGCGGGGCGCTGCAGCATATCATCGCTGGTAAAGCGGTAACAGCTGAGGAGGCTTGCACAGACAAGTTCAAGAACTACATCCACGCCGTTGTGCGTAACTGTAAGGCGATGTGCGATGCGTTTATTTCGATGGGCTACAAGGTCGTTACAGGTGGTACAGACAATCATCTGTTCCTGCTTGACCTGACGGAAACAGGGCTGACCGGCAAAGCGGTACAGGACGAATTGGACAAGCATGGCATTACCCTTAATAAGAATTGTGTTCCCAATGAAACTCGTTCTCCGCAGCAGACTTCCGGCGTTCGTATCGGAACGGCAGCTATGACGACTAAGGGCTATACCGCCGAAGACTTTGTCAGCGTCGCTCACATCATTGACAGCATTATCAAATCCATGCAGGAGGAACTATATGACTAAGAAAATCATTACTACATATACCGAGTACGATGAAGACGGCAAAATCAAAAGCCAGAGCGTCACAGAAACCCCTTACCCCGAAGACGACTGCGACCTTGATTGCGAATGCTGCGACGGTGCAGAGGCGGATGAAGACGATGATGATGCCGTATATCAGCTGACACCCAAAGGCATTGCGTGTCTGGCACTGCTTCGCACCGGTCTTGTTGAGTCTATTGAAGACCCTCGAATTGATGGGTTCTGGGAGCTTTTCCAGGCAGACATGGACGCACTTGGTTACACGCAGGAGGTTGAAGAATGAACAGAGTCGGTGAGTTTGAAAAAGTCAGCTTCGAGCAGTACTACGAAGCTATCAAAGATGAATTTTATAAAGGGCAGGAAATGACTCCTGCCCTGCAAGAGAACATCAAGAAGTCGTGGGAGGCTCTCCAGCTTCCGTCCAGAGCCACATCCGGTTCTGCCGGTTATGACTTCAAAGCACCGTTCTCCTTCTCACTGGATGCCGGTGATACCATCAAAATCCCCACCGGTATTCGGGTCAAGGTCGATGAGGGTTGGTGGCTTGGCTGTCTGCCTCGCAGCGGCCTTGGCTTCAAGTACCGCCTGCAACTGGATAACACGATGGGCGTGATTGACAGCGACTATTACTACTCGGATAACGAGGGGCACATCTTCGCTAAAATCACGAACGACAATCATACAGGCAAAACACTTACCGTAGAGGCCGGTAGCGGCTTCCTACAGGCGATTTTCATCCCTTATGGGGTAACATACTCCGATGATGCAACAGGCGTCAGAAACGGCGGTATGGGCTCTACAGACAGCAAATCATAATGAAACCCTGCATTGCAGTGTAATGATTTCGTTCAATAGTTTTCGGTAGAGACAGCGTCTCACGACCGAAGAAATATACATAGAAAGGGAAAAGACTATGAAACGAATTTTCTCACTGCTTCTGGCTGTTGTACTTGTATTTGGTACAACTTCCGTTTATGCCCTCTCTTGGACTTCCACCTCAGAACCATGCAAGACATACACAATCAACATCGTAAAATACGAGTTGATTCCCGGTGATGTCGGCAATAGCTTCCGGGTAAACCCGACTACTACCGCACGCAAAGGTGAATACGCCTACTACAGTATTGAGGTGTACAATGCCGACAATCAAAAGGTAGACCCCGGCAAACTTATTGTGACCGATATGGCCGCACCAACAAACCTGGACAACGGCTTGTATGCAGCTCTTGTTACCGGAAGCCGTCCGATGCTCACATATAGCATCGAAGAAAAAACATCACTTCAGGAGCTACATTACAACAATATGCCAATTACCATCAGTGGTGATACCGTTACAATCGGTAAATTGGTGTTTACGCGGTCAGCGTCCGGAGTAGTAACAGATGTGCATTTTGATGGCAACATTCTGGAACTGACAAAAGAGTTGACTGCGCTCAATATGACACCGGAAGATGTCTACAATGGTAAGGTCTGCATGAGCAACGATGTGTTAATTCAGAACTTCGGGATGATATGCAAGCAAACCGCAACATCCAAATGGTATAACGACGCAGATGCTATAAAAAGCATTACCATCCCGAAAACAGGAGATGCACCGTTAAATGCTTTGTTTGTTGCATTGGTAACATTGGTGACAACGGGCGCGGCGATATGCTTCAGCTGTCGCTTCAAACAGAAAAAGGATTAAGACCCTGAGTACTTCATGTAGAGATGGGGCTGGTGATAATAAGCCAGCCCCATTATTTTTTACGCCAACAAGGAGGTTGGTCATCATAGCCGCAAAGAAATATACCGAAGAAAAAGTCAACGCCGTATATGACGGCGATATTTATACCATCATTAACCTCACGCCAGTTATACATAAAGACGACAGACAGGAACAGAAAAATGAAATTGAAAAAACCCTGTACACCGTCTTTAGCAAGTACACACCGAAAAAGAAATAAGACGGAGGATACCGATGGAAGATTTTATTTACGCAAGACAGTCTGTTGATAAAGAAGACAGTATCTCTATTGAAAGCCAAATCGAGTTGTGCCTGCGTGAGGTAGGAAATAATCCGCACAGAGTATTTCGAGATAAAGGGTACAGCGGTAAAAATACAGAGCGTCCTGACTTTCAAGATATGATGGCCGCCGTTCGTGCTGGCGGCGCAAGACGAATTATTGTGTACCGCCTTGACCGAATCAGCCGTTCGGTTCTTGACTTTGCAAATGTTATCAGTGAGCTGCAGAAGTACGGTGTTGAGTTCGTGTCTATTACAGAACGATTTGATACCTCAACACCTATTGGCAAAGCAATGCTGATGATAGTCATGGTGTTCGCCCAGCTTGAACGCGAGACGATTCAACAGCGTGTCATGGATGCATACCGCTCACGCAGCAGAAAAGGCTTCTACATGGGCGGCAGAGTCCCTTACGGGTTTGAACTGGAAAACACTGTTATGGAGGGTATCAAAACCTGTATGTATAAACCCATTCCAGAACAGATACAGGTCGTGCAGCTTATCTTTTCTCTGTATGCTATGCCGCAGGTTTCCTTTGCCGATGTGGTGCGCTACCTCAGCCAGAATGGAATTAAAAATCCTAACGGTAAAAACTTCAGCCGTATGCGCATCCGAGATATTATTACAAATCCTGTGTACGCTAAAGCAGACGCTTCTATTTTTGAATTCTTCCACGGGCAAGGAACCGAAATCATCAACGACATCTCTCAGTTCATTGGAACAAATGGAGCTTATCTGTACACAGGGAACAAAGCGGCCAAACGCAAGAGCATTTCTCTTGACGGTCATATCCTCGTTCTTGCTCCGCACGCAGGATGCATCGATGCTGATACATGGATTCGGTGCAGGCGCAAGTGCCTGAATGTGCGCCAGATAGCTAAGCCTGTGAAAGCAAAGAACACATGGCTTGCCGGTAAAATAAAGTGCATTGATTGTGGGCACGCCCTCTCCCTGAAATCCTATCCCCGTAAACGCAGTGCAGACGCAAGGTACTACATCTGCAACAGCAAGTATGTTTCCGCATCCTGCGACGGCGTAGGCGCAATACAGGCCAGCGGAATTGAGGACATTGTCTTTGATGAAATGTCCCGCAAACTTAAAGAGTTCAACAAGCTTTCTTGCAAGGAAAAGCACGGAGACCCCATCGAGCTTACCAAACTGAAAATCCGTGCAGAAGAAATCGAAAAAGAAATCGCCACGCTTATAGACAAAATCGTGTCTGCAAGCACAGCGACAATGGAATATATCAATGAGCGCATTGATGCACTCGATGAAGAGAAGAAAACGGTAAAAGAAAAAATCGCTCAAATGTCAGCCGAAATGTATGACAGACAAAACATCGGCGTCATCAGCGATTACATGAGCAGATGGAACGATATATCTATTGACGATAAATTAACCGTGGTCGATACCCTGATTGAATCTATTCATGTTGGACACGGCAAAGTTAAAATTGCATGGAAAATTTGATGTGGTAGTCTGATTGTTTTGCTTTAGCTATACAATCAACATACAACATCTTTTAAGCCTCGTGAAACTACTCAATCCGAGGCGCATACATAGAAATGTTCGTTTATAAGACCGCTGTTTAGATTAAACAACGCTGTTATAAATGAACATTCAAAAGCTGAATTTATAATGGACAGTTAAACAACCTCAAAGCGAACGCACACTTTGACCCCTACAAATAAATAGCGCAAAAAAATAGGGCAGGAACGGAGTAATTTCCGAACCTGCCCTAATTTATTTTCGCACATTTCCTCAACTGAGAATATTCACACCCACAAAATATCCTCGGATAATTATTTCCCAAACATGACGATTGCACCGATGATACCACTCACAAGCAAAGTGCAGATACAGGTGATAACTGCAACTTTGATAGAGTTCACATTGCTGGCAATCTGCTTGTACGGTTTGTTCTCAGCCTCATTGACCTTTTCCGACAACTTACGCTCGGTTTCCTGCCAAGCCTTCGCCTGTGCATCGACTTTACTGTTTGTGTCGTCCACCTTCGTTTCAATGTTGCTGACACGCTGTGCAATAAGCTCAACAGAAGTAGCAATCTTGTAGATGGCTTTCTGTTCGCTTTGGATTTCCTTCAGCTCATTTTCCAGATTATCAATTCTATGCGTATTGGACTTGCATCTCTGTTCCGTCTCAATAAGCATAACAGTTTCCTGGTCAGTCATATGAGCACCTCCTGAATAAAGTTACTTCCCCTCTTCCTTCTTGGCAGTAACCTTATTTGCGGGTGTGGCAGGGTTAATCACCTTGCTCATGTCGCACAGACTATCAATCATGTCGGCAATTGCATCATAATCAATGTCGTAGTTAATGCCATCTGCGCTCGCCTTGAGCATTGCCAGAACCCACTCTTTTCGTTCTGCACCGTCTTTGAACTTAGTCTCGGCAGTCTCCATCAACTTCATAACCTTTTCCAGAACGACGCCCCAGTTCTTCTCCTTGACAGCCTGCTTGATGTATTTCACAAGCTGAATAACGAGAGGAATGGCGGCTGCCAGACCGGAAGCGATTGCTGCGATGTACTTCAGAATTTCCAACCAATCCATAATCGTACCTCCATTTCTTTTTCTGGCAGAGCGTTATACTCTGCTTGTATAATCAAGAGAAATCCACCCAGCGCCGCTTTTAAGCTTTCCCCATGATTTGGCGCCAGTTCCGTCTTTCTCTTCGACGATGGTATAACCCCCCCCGCCCTTAATCTGACCGGCCACGGCGTATCCCGTACCGGCACCCTTGCGAATGTTCAGTACATCCGCCGTAACACGCACACGATACGGAACCGCAGAAGGTTTCTGTTCGGGCACAACCGGAGTCTTGCCTGCGTATTTGTCATAGAACTTCTGACCGTATACCGCACGCTTATTCTGAACTGCCGCACTCTGGTTCGCAGGACGCTCAAATTTCATCAGCACGGAATTGGATGCGGCAAGAATGGTCTTGGCGGATTTCAAATCGGCAAAAACGCCCTTATAACCCTCGCTCAATTCCTTGTACAGGAATTCAAGCTGCATACCCAAATCTCCAACAGACTTCTTCTTGCTCTGCGCAAAAGCAAGTAGTGCTTTCTTTCTTGTGTGATATGTCCACTGTGCCAAGCCGTAACCTGCGCTATCAGTCCCAAACTTTTTGTATGTGCCATTGTCAACAGCGGCGGTATAGGAAGCATCTGTATATCCAAGCCGCTTCTCATATGCATTCTGGAGGTTGTCAGGGCGTAATCCAGACTCGGCATAGAGATTGCCCATCATCCCTGCAACGCCGTATTCATTCCCAATCTTGCCAAGCAAGAAGTTCCAAATGATTTCCTCGTTTGTATTACCAGAGGGAGCGGACGGAGTCGGTATTGTCGGCGTGGTCGGTTTTGCGTTTGCCAATGCAAGGTCAGAGGCCTTGAACGGACTCATAATGGAGTTTTTACCGTCCTCGCTTTTGTTGATAACAACACGATTTCCACTTACAGAATGTACAATCCAGTTCTTTGCCCGAACCCAGCCAGGAACTGACTGACCGGAGTAATACTGTGTGCCGATAATCTTGACAACATCTCCCGCCTTAAATGCACTGGCTGTAGGCGTGGTCGGGTTTGTCGGCTGTGTGGGTGCAACGCTACCAGAGGTTTTCATTAGCGCAGCGACATCGGCACGAGCCGTCGCCATAGACTTACCAAACTTCGGGAACCAGTGGTTGACATCACCGTGGTTAGAGCCAAGTCCAAGCGCATGACTGTCTGCATGGCATAAAATTGTAGGAACGGATACACCATTCATATTCACTGTTCCGTTTGGGTCAATATTGAACATTTTGCAAAGGTATGCCGTAATTTCACAGGCCTCCTTGTAGACCTTGTTGAAATATGTGGCATCGTTCAAACCGTCTTCGCAAATCTCAAATTGAATCCAGCCATTGTTACAGGAACCCTTGTTGCCAGAGCCGCAGCCCCACGGGCGATAATTCCACGGCATAGTCTGTACTGTAGTGACAGTCCCGTCCGCCAATTTACCAATCCAGCAATTCAGGCCAGCCTGACGGTTGATATGGTTCCAGTCGTTTCGGTTCCCATTTGTGCCGAGAAGCGCCAAAAGCTCTGCTCTGTTTGCAGCATTATCATCCGGCTGGACATAGCGCCGCAAATTCGGATTGTTTGCACCGGTGCTGTGCCAAAGAACGCCTTTGACGGTCATGGTGCTTGTCCCTTTGTAGCAAGTACTCTGGGTCATCATGCATTCCAACGGTCTATTCGTTGAACTGTATTTCATTTTTCCTCCACTTGTCGAGGGAACGGTAGTGACCGGTTTCTCATCTGAAACAGCCGGATTATAAATAAAGCCAAGGAACTTGTACGCAGCTCCTTGACCCCAGTTACCGTTTCCCTTTGTTCTTGTCTTGTTCCAAAATGGATTGGAACTGCCCCATCCGCTTTCGGATGTATAGACCTCCGTATCACTTACGACCTTCTCAACAATAGCAACATGACCCGCCCCATCAGAGCCGTTCAGCGTAGCGCCTTTCTGCCATACCATGCAGGCACCAAGTTTCGGTGTCTGTCCTGTTTTCAGAGAGGTGCCCTTATACTGAATGAAGTTCTCTGCATTCACGGGTCTTAGGTACTTGCAGTATCCGTACCCGCCAATTTCGTTAAATCGTCCGTAAGCATACCCTACACAGTTAGAAAGGACATCGCAGTCCTTATCTGTGGGACTGCCTTTAATGGCATCGGAGTAGCCGCCATTTGCTTTGGTTATGTAATACTTATTACCCGCTTCCGGTTTGCTGGTTCGCATCTTAAACGCCACGATACATCACTCCTTTGTCCGTTATCCAACGGAGCCATTGTCGGCACCGTAATCATATACATTGACGGTTGCACCGTTTGTAAACGGCACTGGCTCGGTGCTATCAGCACCGGCGGAAAGAATCTCATTCAACGACCCGTTATTCTCTTCGCCAGATATGCCAGCGTAGCGTTCTCTACGCAGCTTCACATTTTCGCTCTGCTTCTTCGCACAATACGCTTTCAGGCAATAAATCGCATAGATGAGAACCTGTGCGGCAATGTCGGTGATAAGGACACCGAGATAGGTTAAATCATGAAGTACCCACATAGCCACCATCGCATAAATCATTACGGCGTTAAATAACACGAAGAGGTAAATAGCAAGCAGCTTGCTTGTTTCGATGCGCTTGGTATCATATTTCCGTTTTTCTTCGCGGAGTGATTGCTTGTACTGCTTTTGAACATTTTCCCTGCGAATCTCAGCCATCTTAAGCTGATACTCTCTTTTGGACATTCTCATGTTAATCACCACCTTCTGTATAAAAGCCAAGTTTTATATGCTATAAATGCATTGTGGGAGCCTGCTGGTGTAGCACGGCTCCCACTTTTTATTTCTTACGCATTTCCACCGCTCAGGATTTCTTCTGCTTCCTCAGCTGTAATCCATTTGCCAACGGCATTCATCACCATCTGCCGGTTCCAAAGGCCACGGTCATAGTAGCCTTTGACTTTTTCAAATCTTGCACTATGCTCATTCATTGGCGTTTTCCTCCTCTTCTGTAGCAACATAGGCCGGGTCATCCACCGTGTCATCGTAGACAGCTTCACCCTCAATGTCGCCTACGCTCACAGTCTGCGCTTCAGCTTGCTCTTCCATAGGCAGGTCATAGCCGGTCATCATGGAAAGGTAGTCCACATTTGCTGCATTCTGCGCGGCGACCTTATCCTGCTGCATCATATATTCACCGCTGGGAATCTCCTTGAAATCGACTTCACCGTTCTCACTGATGAGGTTTCCAGCAAGGTTATAGACGATACCATTGATAGCGACGCCCTGTGCGTTTTCATAATCACACAGGCCATAAGTGCCGTTCTCCTGCAGGTAGACCCAGTTCGGCTGCTCAACAAGCGCGAGCAAGCTGCCGTTCTTCAGAAACTTTACCATGTCCTGAATCCTCCTTGTTCTTGAATAAACTGTTGTAGAAAGCATCCATCTTCCGCAAAACAAGCGTGCTGTTTCCACGAATCATATGTCCGCGCCAGCTCTGATAGGCTGTCTCTACATCTGTGATAGTGAATCTTCCTTCATCTATCCACCTTTGGAATATTCTGAGTTTCTTCCGCATCTTGACCGGTGACTTTCGGTTCATCTTGCGAATGACCGCACCGGTTTCATTCAGGAAGAACTTCGTTTTCAAGAATTTGACTCCCTTGCGCAGCGGCGCTATCTTTGTCTTCTTCTCGTTCAAAACAAACCCGTATTCCTTGCACTTCTTTCTGATTTCCTCCATGCAGTATTTCAGATATTCTCTGTCCTCATGTATCAGATAGAAGTCATCCATATATCTTCCGTAGTATTTGATGTGTAGCTGTTCCTTTATGAAGTGGTCAAGCGGGCTTGCAACCATCAATGCATCTATTTGTGATACTTGGCTGCCAAGTCCAAAACCAACATCCCCGAAGTCCTCCATAAACTGGCAGGCAATACGACGCACATCATCGTCATGTATCCTGCGCTCCGCTTCTCTATAGATAATAGGGTGTGGCGCACTGTTAAAGAAATCGGAGAAATCGCCCGTGAGAACACCGCCAGATTCTACGCCTTCGACGCCAAACTTTCGATAGAATCTGTGCAGGTGCCTGTCCAGTCTGTCCATAGCAAAATCAACACCTTTGCCTTTCAGACTTGCGGCGTTATCAAAAACAAATGAGTGAGAAAACACAGGGACAAGTATATTGTCGCAAAGACATCTCTGTACTACGCGCTCGGAGATATGAACGCTCCGAATATGCCGTAGTTTTCCGCGCTCAATTAGGTCAAAGTCATGGAAGCCACGGCTCCTGAACTCTCTGCGCAACAATGCGTCATGCGTGCTGGCGGTGTTTGTGGTAATGCGGCTCATATAGCTTTGTGTACTGTTCTTCCACATAACCCCTTTGCAGCAGTTCTTGCCCGCCTGATAAAGGTGCTCATAAGAGAACACATCTTCATAACGGCCAAAGCTTTCACTGTAGGCAGTCCTTTTCGCCTGACGAGCCGTCACTCTGCGCTGATATCTGATTTCATGTCTTTCCTTACTGTTCATACATCATCCCTTATATACAAGAAAATTGGGTGTGCCGTACAGTCTTATTGTAGGCGGGAGTTCTAACTGCATAGTCCGCACCATGAAACCAACTATTCCCGTATTCATCGGCCATGCAAGAAGCGTCATCCGGTGCATATCATCGACACACTGTTTTGAGCATATTTGACTATGCTACAGGAACAAGTCTCCCTTCTGCAGAAGTACAAATTTCGCCACGAGGGTTACTTTGACTGACCTATAGACCTACAGAATCCGAAAGCGACGCCATTACTGTTGCTGGCGTTGTTATTGTTGGCGTTGCCGTTGCTGTTGACATTACAGAAATTATTGCTGTTGCCAGAATTAGGAGAACGCTCCCACCAGTTGTTAGCGGAGCCACCACAGCAGCCCAAAAGCCCACAGAACACAACAAGACGAGACTTGACCTTAGAGTAACTTAATCTGCCGGAATACTGTTATCTTCGTATTCCTTGAATTTTTCCTTGAACCGTTTCCGGTCTGCTTTCTTGACGCCCGTAATAAGGTCACGCTCCTTTTGGATGAGCCGACCCCATTCAAGCATGGCGTTGGGCAGCCACTTAAACTCCGTCTTGAAATTCGGGTTGTCCGAAACGATGTCATACATCAGCTGAAGCTTATCATCTAAGCTGTTGAGCAAGCCGAAAGTGTAAGTAAGCTCATCACGCTTTAGCTGTGCCTCATGCAGATTGGTCGGCATCATTGATTCCGCCACACGCACATGGGTGTCAATGTCTTCCACAAGGTTCGCAATTTTCTGAACGACAATATAGGTATATCGTTTTGGGAATTTCACGCAGTTCTTGATAGTAAATACCTGCAACTGCCGTGCGTTCTCGACATACTGGATTGCGCTCGTACTGCGCTTTGATTTATATACGGACATTCCTTCCTCCTTTTCTTCCGTTTTACTTATGCGAATGGGATTCCCACACTTCTAATCGCAAGGGGTGTACCCACGATACAATGCGGCATACGGGCACCCGTCTCCCCTGACCGGGGAGAGCGGGCTGCCCTTGTTTGCGCACTGGGCATTCTGCGTCAAAGCGAATGCGGCGGGGTGGAGGGGTTAGACGCAGAAGCCGAAAGCGACGCCAATACTGTCGCTGGCGCTGTTAAAGAAGGCGCCGCCGGAGCTGTTGACATAACAGAAACGAATGCTGATGCCAGAATAAGGAGAACGCTCCCACCAGTAGTAAGCGGAGCCACTCTTGTTCTTCACCTTCGAGTTACCTGCCTTGTAATATGCGTACTGCGTTCCTTCTCCAGAAACGGAATAGGAGGTGGAACCGAAGATTTCGATTTCGGCCAGCAGGAAGCAGCTGTCGGAGACTGTTTCCGTACCGCTTGAAGAACCGCCGCCAGTACCGGAAGCTTTGTTGACCGGCTTGATGGCTGTCTGCCATGCTGTGGGCAGATACCCCTTCATAGTCGCCATCGTCGAGGTGCGCATAGCGCTACTCTTCCAGCCGCCGCTGTTTGTGTTAGAACTGTTCATCACATAGGTCGTTGCAAACAGGTCATGCATCTGGAATGTGATACCAGCCTTGCCGGTCTTGGTGGTAGCCCCATACGCAGTAGATGTTGTCAGCGTATCATGGTTAAAGCCAATTACATCAAAGGTGTAATTCGTACCATTCAGGGCGAGCGTCACCTGGTCGCCAACACTGACCTTACGATGAACGCTGCCGAAATCAATGTACACCGTGGATGTCGCGTTTGTGATGCTACTGTTGTTAGAGATTGCCTCAGCAAACAGCGTTACATCCGATGCTGCTACGCCGGAAAGACCGGATGTATAATTCACGCCAGAAGTAGCCGCAGTGGAAGCCGTAGGCTTGAAGGATGCGGTCACGGCGCAGGTCTTGCTGGCAGGTGCGGTATGGTTTGTGCCAGCCGCAACACTGATGGTAATAATCGCATTGCCAGTTGTGTCATTCACGCTGGAAACTGTAACAGTCGTGCCGGAAACGGTCACCTTTGCCACACCCGTATTGTTGGAACTCGCACTGACAACACCGTTACCAGCCCGCGTAACGGTAATCGTTTTTGACCTGTTGGAGGCATTCAGCGTAATGGAGGTAGGGCTAATGCTTAAAGAGCCAGCAGCCTTGCCGATTGACCACACAACTGTTTTTGCCGTGGTGCTCCCATCTGACCAACGATAATCCGCAGTCGGAGTAAATGTAGCGTTGTAATTATTAGCATTTGTTCCTGATGTGGTGCCTCCAATGGTGGTCTTGGTAGCACTGTAGTTGCTCCAAGTGGGAGACTGGCTGTTACCGTTATAGGTCAATGTACCGCTTTGTGAAGGGATTGCTGAAATGGTAATACGGTTTGCCTTACCAGTAGTTCGCTGAGAGGTGGATGTGTTGATGCCGCCGTCTGTAGTCTCGGGGTAGAAACTAATGTAGTATGTCGTTCCGTTTGTCAGTCCTGTAATAGACAAAGGCGTGGAAGCATACTGATTGCGAGTAGTGACCTTCAGGGTATATGCTGCGTCAGCGTCATCCTTGCCTGTTGCATAACCGCCAGCCTTCACCACGATAGTGGTGCTTGCCCAGGTAGCCAGCGTAACGCCGTCGGATGTGATACTCGCCGCAGGGTCGGCCCACTTAACGGTCATCTTCCCGTTACCGGCCTCTTGGGATGCTGTCATACTTGTTACATTCCAGTTTGAAATACCTGTGACCTGAACGGTAGGTGTTGCGTTGAATACATCCTCTTCACTGTCCGTATAGGCACCAGCTGTGGTGTAAGGGAAAAACTTATAGTAATAGGTCACGCCGTTGGAAAGACCACTGTCGCAGAAATACGAAGTCTTATAAGCGTCTCGCGTTTTGCTGTCCAGCACGACCGTACCGTCCCGGCGGCTTCTGGGAGCAGAACCGGCCTTGCGGACAAGCTGGGTGCCACCCCATGACGCAAGTGCAGCACCTGACACCACAATGTCAGAGGGGTCAGTCCACTTCACATATGTTTTACCGGAAGCGACAAGCACATTGATGTCGGAAACTGCGCCAAGTGTCAGGCCGCCGCCAGAACCAGTTCCACCTGGAAAGTTGGAAATAATAGGCATAATTTGACCTCCTTTAGCCCAATAAGATAATGAGAACGGGAATATCACACGATGGTGTTTCCCCATCAGAAGCAATCGTCAAAAAGCCGTCACCCTGATTGCTGATATAAAGTCCGGCAGCACGGACAGTTTCAATCTGTAATCCAGTAAGATTCTGCGCCGTACCAATTACGCCGTTTTGCTCAGGCGTCAATCCATCAATAGTGATAGTCTGGGTGGACACCGCACCATCCGTATTCCACTGATTCGCAAAAAGCGTTGCCGTAATTGCGCGACTAAGCGCCGCCTTTTCAGCAAGGGCGTTATCGATTTTCACCATATTGGAATCGCCGCTGCCATTCATCTTCTGGCGCCAATCAAGGAAACGGGTCGTGCTGTCGTCTTCGAGATAGAGGTTATAGTTCGTTGTGTTCATAAAAGCCTCCTCTCGTTAAGACAACAGAATCACAGTAACAGGGATGTCGCATTCCGGAACTGTTCCGTTGGCCGCAATCGTGATAGAACCTGCGCTTTGCGCACAGACATACAGGCAGGCATTCGCAGCAGCGGAGAACTGTTCGTCGGTAATGCTCTGCGAAATACCAATCACGCCGTTCTGCTCTACGCCAAGACCTGCGACGGCCAATGTCTGCTGCTTGTTCGACCAATTACTTGCTGTCAATGTCGTATTGATAAACACGCTTGCGTCACATTTCCCTGCAAGCGCATTGTAGATGTCTTCATCATCAAACGGGAGTTGTGAATAGGTCTTTGTCCCATCGCCAATCTTCCTGCGAACGCTACCGCTGGCCGTATCAACAATGATAATTTCCCCATCCAGAATGACGGGGTTGCTGTTCGTCCAGTTTGCGCTCGTATCTCGTTTGAGTCTGATTCGTGTGTTAAATTCAGCCATGAAGGTAGCCTCCTTTTAAGCAAAATCCCCGCCGTGCATAACACACGACGGGGTTGCTCTTATTTTATTGGGTCTCAGATGTTCAAGGTAGCGCTGCCGCAGTTGAAGATGATATAACCAGAAGCCTGCTTCAGCTCGGTAATGTCATGCTCATGGTCACCAGCGGCCTTGCTGTCCCAGTCAGAAATCTTTGCAGCGGTGATACCATCGAGAACGGTCTTGTTCTCGTGCTCATGCTGCTTATCAACAGCACCGTCCCACGCATTGACCTTGGCCTGAGAAATGCCGTCGAGGATGGTCTTATTGGAATGCTCATGCTGCTTCTCAACAGCACCATCCCACTTTGCCTTGTCGCCGGTGGCAATTTTGTCCAGCTCGACCTTATTCGTGTGGGAGTGCGCCTTGTCAATGGCAGTCTGCACATCGGCGTGGAGCTGTGCCAGAGTCACGGAACCCTCCGTCAGCGTGGCAGTCACCTTATGGTCAGCACTGACATCAATCACAATCTGGTCGCCCACTTTGGAACCAGAAGTGACATACTCAATCAGGCTGTCAACATTGATGTAGATATCATCCTCGGTAGCGTTAGCAAGAACCAGATGCAGGTAAGTACCCGCTGCGCCCCAATCGCCAGCCGCCGCCTTGGTCTCCACAGTGCCGGACTTCACAACCATATCCTTCGGAATATCGATGTTTACATCCAGACTGGTTGCAGCCTGCTTGATGTTGTAACGCTTTGCGACGCCTTCGGGCGTGGAAGCAGTCACAGTCACGGTGTAGTCGGTCTGTGCAGGAATAGCACCGACCTTCTCATCCACATAGCCCACAACGGTAGTAGCAGTTGCACCGTCGGGCAGCGTGCCGACCAATTCCTCCAGTGCATCCACATCCGCCTGAGCGTCCGTACCGGCTTTCTTGGCCGCAGCAATAGCGGCGTCCTTGCCGTCAGCATAGGTTTTGGCATTGTCCAATGCGGTGGTGGCAGCACCAGCGGCATCAAAGGCGCCCTCGTCCTTGTAGGCGGCAGAACCCAGACCATGCACCTTCACATCAGTACCGTTGAACTTAACAGTGCCGTTGGCGCCACCCTCAACCAGTGTGTAAACAGTCTCGTCGGGGATGGTGATAGTGCTCGCCAGAGACCATGTAGTGCTGCCTTTTGCCTGAGAATACAGGTGGAATTTGCGGGCATTGTCCGCATCGACTTCCAGCTTGTACTGGGTGTCAGTGTCCTGAATCTCGCCGGAGATGTAGTCGGACAGGCCGGTAATCTCATTGGCGGAATAGGTCGGCTTATTCTCAGCCTTTGCCCAGTCGTACACATCGGCGGCCAGACCTGCAGAAAACTGCAGCTGGCTGAACTTAGAAGAACCGTCGCCAGCCTTGAACAGGATAGCGGGCTCCTTTGCCACAGCGCCGGTAGCAGCAGGTACGACGACAACCGCAAGCTCACCGGCCAGCAACACGGGGTCTCTATCAACCCAGTTGGCATAGGTATCATACTTCAGGGAAATACGAGTATTGAAAGTAGTTGTAGCCATATATATCATTCACCCTTCTATGTTTTTAGAGATAGGGCGGGAGAATGTAGCTCCCGCCCATAACGATGTGCTTGATTACACGGAGGCGTTACCGCCATCGAGAATCAGCGTATCGCCCTCGGACTGCACCAGCTTGCTCATGTTCAGGCTGTTGACCTCCATGCTGCCATCTTCCGCAACGGCGACCTTGTTCTCCTCAGCGGAGCTGGTGACAACGCCTGCGGTCGCACCTGCAACCGGAATGTTGACGGCCTTTTCGGAGATGTCCAGAGCAGCGCCGTTCAGCTTGACGATTTCAATCAGGTTCTGGTTTGCACCGGCCTCCACACCGTCGAGCTTTGCTTTCGCTTCATCGGTGAAGTCATTGGCACTCAGCCCCTTACCATCGACCTTATCGACCTTACCCGCCAGTGCATCCGGCAAGCCTGTGACCTTGCTCTGTGCAATGGCTTCGAGAGTAAGCTTACCCTCCTGAGAAACGGCAAACTCGTCGGAGACGCTCTTTACGAAGTTCGCCTCTGCATCTTCGGGGAGAGCAACCAGCTTTTCTTTCAGCGCAGTTGTGAAGTCCTCAGTAGAAAGACCCTTACCCTCGACCTTGTCAACTTTGTTGGCAATAGCGGTAGCAATCGCCTCGTTCATCTGCTCGGTGGTGGAGTAGTCATCAAGATTGACGCTCACATCATCCAGACGGACGACTTCGTTTTCCACTTTGGCGTAGATGTCATAGAAGCCAGTGTCGGCGTTCATCACAAGATAAAGGACATTATCCTGTGCCTCAGCCGCTGTAGGAACTGCACTGACCTTCTTGAAGCTGGCATGACCGGTGGCAGCAATAGCCGTCTGGATTGCCTCTGCGATTGCGGTGGCGGTCATAGCATCCGTGATGCCGTAACCTTCCAGCGTAGTTGCCTTATCAGCCTTATCGGTCTGCAGGTTCTGAATGTCCTGTGTATGGCCTGCAACTGTGTCAGCCAGCCCGGAAACGGTGCTGGTGTCAGGCGTGTACCATTCCAGCGCAGTGCCTGCCGCATTGATGCGGGGCTGCTGACCGGCAGTAGCAGAGTTGAAGCCCTTCAGCGTGACCTTGCCATCAACGATTTCGATGGACTTGTCATCGCCCAGCACAACTGTACCGACAGCTTTCAGCGTCTTATCCGGCTGGATGATATACAGGTCTGCGGCGGAGTCCGTCACAACACAGACATTCTCACCATAAAAATAAACGCCGTCCGAACTGCCAACTTCAACAGCGGCAGCGGCGGCAGCCTGAGCAGCACTCAGGGTAGAGAAGTAATACCGTGCGTCCAGAGGGAACGCAGTCTGCGGATTAAATGAAACCGCAAAATTCAGTTTACCGAAATCAGCCATTATGCGTCACCTCCATGTTAAATTGTGACCTTGTAGGTGTTGGCGGTATCATTGGCGTTTGCCATGTCCATCACATACACCTTGTAGTCAATCGCCTGATAGCCATTTGCACCCTCAACAGAGACGACTGTCTTGGTGAAAGCGGTCTTGACTTCGGCGTTCATGCCGTTCACATCCTGCACAGAACTGACATCACGCAGCGTGGCGGGATAGGCAAACACAACGCGGATTGCGCCGACGGGAATCGCAAGGTTAAAGCTGTTGCCAGCCGCCAAAGCCTTGCCGCTCTTTCCGCTGAGGCCACGCACCAGCGCGGAGTTCACTTCACCATCCTTCGCCTCCAGCGTACCGTAGAAGCTGTTGCGATAGCCAGTGATTTTGCCTGTTGCCTTGCTCTTGTTACCGGCTGCAATCTTACCGGCTGCATACTCATTGCCGAGGTTTGTTACAGGGACAGCACCCTCGCCGTGAGTTGCCGTAGCGGTAATAGCATAGCTGGTCGCATCGCCGACCGTCAGCTCATCAAAGGAGCCCTCGGCAGTATCTTTGGTGGCAGTACCATCTGTCACGCTCCATGCAGTAGCAGTGATACCGGTTGCCGGGCCGTATGTATAGCTGCCTGCGCTCAGAGAAGCGGTGTATGCGGGAGTAACTTTGGAACCGACTTCATACGCAGCAATCTGCTTGCAAGTAACCGTCACGGCAGGCTGGGTAGCAGTAGGATTCTTTTCCTTCGCCAGAATAGAAGCCAGCACATCCTTGACATTCTTGCCAGAAGCGGCAATCGTGCCAGAGCCAGAACTGGGAACGGTCAGAACGCCGATAGCCGCAGTATAGGTCAGGTCGTCGGCAAAGTACACATTCTCTGCGCTGTAATTGCCATCCATCGCAGCCCATACACTGCCATTATAGACATAAGCGGTATAAGAATACTTGCCACCGGCAATCAGAGCCTTGACAACAAAAATATCGTCCTTCTGCGCCTCGGCGCCAGCGGCTGTCAACACACGGCTGATAACATCGGTATCGCTCTCACCGTCGCCTTTTACGCCCTCATAGTGTGCAGCCTGTCCACCGCTGATTTCTTTCAGGCTCTCATAACTGGTAACACCGTCGCCAATCTTGAGCGTACCCAGTTCCAGGTCGAAACAGGGCTCGCCTGCGGCAGGCACAACATCTTTGTTGGTCAGCCAATTCGCCGTGGTGTCACGCCGAACCTGAATCTTGGTCTTCATTGTTTTGTTAGGCATAACTATCCTCCTTCAAATTATTTTGCAGAATGGTCTTATTCAGTACCCTGTGCCGTTCCGCCGTCGATGATTTTGACTTCCTCAATGCTTCCGCTGCCGGAGTCCACGGGGGTCAAAGCACCGTCGCTCGTAACGATATAGGGAACCCAGTCAGAGCCGTTATGCACAGAAATGATATGTCCCACGCAGTCGTAGACCTTTACCCACGCCTGCGCCTCGCTAATGGTCTCGAACTGTTTTCGCTCTGAGATGCGTTTCATCTTTCCGGCAGCGTCATAGAAGTACAGTTCAGATTCCTCTGCGTCGTTCGTGATAATCAAACTATCCTTTGGTATCACACCCGCAGCAATCGCATCAGTAATCTTTGACCGCTTGCCGTATGCAACTCTTACACCCATCTCATCTCACCTCCCATTAGCCAAAATAAATGACCGCATCGGCATCTGCCGACGGGTCGTTGTCTTCCTCTCCGAAATGAATTGTCTCGTCATCATTGACCATCTCGCTCATATCGATTGGGTCGCCGACCGGCTTGCCGTTAGAAGACATCTGCAAGACCTTCTTTTCGGAATCATAAACAAGGTTGTCGCCCTTTTTCTCCATTTCCACACGGATGGTCTCCACGCCGCTTTCTGTCGTTTCCGTCTGTTTCTGCAAGGCGTAGATAGCAGAAAGCTGATGGTCGCAGATATAATCGTCCATGTTCTTGGACTCCTCCACATACAGCAGACATTCACCACTCTTGGCGATTGTCGGGTTAGAGGGAGTTCCAGAAAAAATCTGCAGCCATGTACATACCTCGCCCGGATACTTGCTCAACCGGCAGGACACAGGAAAGACATACTGGTAATAGGCCTCTTTATATTTTTCCTCCGTTCGCTCCAGCCGAACAATATCAGCCACGCCGTCTGCACGAATGTAGCTCAGATACAGAGTAGCAGTCAGCATATCCACTTCACCAACCCGCAGTGGAATCAGATAGGTGATTTTCTGATTCAGATTGTCACCCCGGTAAATCGGCTCATTCACTGTCATAACGAGATTCATACTCTCGTCCAGCTTGATATAAATCACTCATATCACCTCCATTGCTATAGAATGACGAAGTCAACTTCGTCCAGCGTCATGTCGTCATACTCTGAAAGCTCGTCTGCATCCATTTCAGCAAGCAGCCTATGACGCTTCAGAATAGTGCTTGCATTCACGGTAAGGTCAACCGTACTTCCTTCTGTGCCAACAAACTGCCTGATGGACTCTGTAACATCCGTCAGAATACGAAGGTTGTTTTCTACGATTTCGTATTTCTGCATATGCTCACCGAAAACTTTTGCGCCAAAGGCCATACCGCCATACGCTCGGCCAAAGGAGAAGTGCAGTTCTGTGCCAAGAACAAGGGCGGCAATTTCTATAGCTGTACTGGCTGCGCTCGTTATACGGTAGCAAAGGTTCACCATTTCTGCTCCCAGCACCACCGGCGCATCCACCTTGAGGTAATCAACTGCCTGCGTTCCAGATACAGCCGCATCCAATATGACACGGTCTCTTGGGGACATCAGTCCCCATTTCAAAGTGTCACGAACACCGCCGTCAAACGCAATGGCGGTCTGTCCATAGCCAAGAGACTTGGCAATATTCGCAAAAAGCGGAGCCGCATTCAAAACCATGCGACTTTCCGCCTCTGCAAACATCGTTTCCAAAGCAGGAATGTCCTCAACGGCCAGTTCCACAATGCTGGATTCCGGGTTCATGGTGTAGAGCGTTTGAAACGCTGCGTTGGCGTCGATTGTCGTGCCCCAGTTCAGTCTCTCATAGCAGGTCTTAATCATCTTATCGATGTGCGAGACCAACTCAGAGCCAAGCTGCATCGCTACAAACTTTTGTAAGGTATAGCTTTCAAGGCAGCTTTCCAGAATGATACGGTTGGTTGCTGTGAGACCGTCACGATATGGAAGGGAGTAGACGATAAGGTCACATTCTGTGATGCGCCTTTTCAGATAAATATCAAACTCCTTTGCCATATTGCATCAGCTCCTTGTTACGCAGGATTCTGGGCAGACAGGCTCAAATATCCTTCCTTAATGGTCATGATGGTTGCTGCCTCAACGCTTCTGGGCGTAGACAACACGCCGTACATCAGAAGGTTGCCGCTGCCGACAGTGTCGGAGTCGTAGATAACGAAGTGAGTGATAGTGCCCCAGCCCGCAGTACTCTCGTTGAAGTTGATTGCCTGCGTGTTGGTCACAACACCGGATGCAGGTTCGCTCAGTGTAGTCAGCTGCACTCTGGCGTAACCGGCAGAGGTAGAAGGCTCATTCACATTTGTGCCGTTGACATTAGGCGCAGAAGTGCTCAGGCCAATATAGTAGCTGCTGGGAATCTCAGGGGTCGTTTTGGTTCCGAAAAGATTGCCCGCTGCCAGGTTTAAGAAGTAAGTTGTATTCATAACTGGTTATCCTCCTATTTTCTGATTAAGAACAAAGATTATTTTCGTGCAAAGTCCTTGTTGATATTGTTATGGATGTAGATAACACCCTGCTGGGGGATATCTACATTGTTGTCAATATCCTTAATCGTGATTTGGTACACAAACTTTCCGAACAAATCAACGGTGTCATCCGGTTCAAGTGATACGAACAGGATATTGTAAAAGGTCTCCGCCTCGTCCATACGGACAGTCATAGTTTTTGAAACCACAGGCGCACCGTTCTTGTTCACAAAGTTGACAATAGAAAAGTTTGCCGTACAGCCCGTCAATCCAAACGGCTTCGGGTTGGTCTTACCATAATACACATGAAACACCAAGTCCTCAGAAGAGCCGCCGACAAAGTCAAGCTCCGGCAAACTGTAAACATTGTTAATCATCATTACCCTCCAATGTTCACAGGGAACTCACAAATGAATTTCACCTCGGCATTTCCGGTTATCTTCAACAAGTTATCGCCTTTGACGAGCTGCATGAACTTCATGTTGAAGTATGGATACAGGTTCAAATCCAAGCTGTTTGTGATGACCTGATTTTTGTTGTCTACATATATGGTCAAAGAGCGGCCTCCCGGCAGCCCTTTGAATTGAAATGTTCGGTTGTTATCCGATAAGTTCTGAATGGAGACGCTGTCTCCACTGTGCATGGTTATCTCCAGCTTCGGCCTGTAAAAGCCGTTATAGCTGCTCCGGTTAAACAGGCGAACCTGTGACTGACCGCTGACCGCATAGGTGTACTCGTCTGGCAGAGTATAGGCAAACGGAGAATCGCAGCTTACCTTGCATGAAAAAGCCCACGGCAAATCACCGTAGGTTATCAGCCTCAGTTCTGAAATTGTACACTTATACCGAAACGGCTCCATATCGTCCTGCACAATTACAAGCCATTTTCTTGTACTGTGCCCAGTGAGCCATGTGGCAATCGCCTCCACCTCAAACCTGTCCAGGCTTGCGTTTGCATCAAGGGACTCCATGTTCGCCCCGAAAACCAGCGTATATTCCAACGACTGATTCTGCACCAGCCCATAGGTAAGCGCATCGTATCTCCCCGGAATCCTATCCTCAACGATTTCTCCGTTCTGGAAATTCACATCGTCCTGTCCGCTTGAACCGAAGTGGTAAACCATGAGTCCGAACTCGGAGCAGGGAATATCATCAAAAATGAACTCGGTTCCCCAAAACGCCATAGTCCACCTCCTTGCGATTATGTAAAGTCAACAAAGCCCTCCAAATTGAAAATGTCCGCAGGCGAAAGCGTTTGCTCACCCAAGTCTTTTTCGTCCAGCTTAACAACCTCGATTGCAATGTCCACTTCCATATTGCACAGCTCATCCAGCTTTGCTTTGAATGCGGTGCAGTCGCTGGGAGTCAGGAATGTGATATTCCCGTCCTCCTTCAGCGTTCCGTGGAACTCGTCCAGATACTTGCGCTCCTCCGTGAGCGCAAACTGATAGGCACTGTCAGCTGCCTGAACCAGCTTATATACCGCATACGCCTTTTTAACAGGCAGCTTGAAGTTGTTCAGTTTCATCAGAGACTCATAGGCTCTGTTAATCTTTTCTTGAATCATACTCTTTTCCTTTCTTACACACTGAGACAAATCAGCCAAGTTTGGCAAGATATTCTTCAGCATCCTCAATATAAACGCCTTTTGCCAACCCCTGTTCAATGATGTCTCTGTCAGTACGGTCTAACTTTTGCTTCAATATGTCTGGCGTAAAACAAGGCATACCCACCTCTCCGCCAGACTCGATATAACGCATATGGGAATCCCACAGTAGCTGTGTGCTACTGCGCACTTCCTTAATTAAATCGGCTGCTTTCATAATCGCTCTCCTTAATTGTTTGAATATCCAACAACAATGCCTTTGACAACATACAATAGCCACTGGTCAATCGTATTGTTCATGTACGGAATTGAGTCAGAGATACCAGTATATGTAGCCCAGCCTCGTGTGCGACAATACCCATAAATGGACATATCTCTTACATAGCCCAATGACACTTGCCCGGAAGAATTGACACTAAAACTTCCGATGCTGATGGAACATCCAGATAAGGCGCCGCCTCTGATTCTGTTTGCGGAAAGCGTGCCCGTTGTAATCTTATCTGCAGACAGGTTCGGAATACGCACCGGGTCAAAAGTACCGGAAGTAATCTTGCTGCAATTAAGCTCCGGGATTCTCTGCGTGTTAAACTGACCAGAGGTAATTTGGCTCGCAGGCAGTCCCGATATTTGGCTTGCCGTCAGCTTGCCAACAGTAATGCTATCTGCCCGAAGGTTGGTAACGGTAACATTGGTACAATTCAGCGTACCAGAAGTGATGTTGCTTGCGCTCAGGTTCGTCACCTTGATAATATTGCCGTTGATGGTGCCCGATGTAATATTACTGGCGTTCAGATTCTTGATGGTCACATCAGTCGCATCAATCGTACCGCCGCTGATTCTGTCGGCTGACATAGTGCCTGCCGTAATCTTGCTGGCATTGATACTGACGATGTTTGCATTGCTGACCTGCAGCGTTCCATTGGAGATTTCGCAGCCGCCAATAATACCGCTGGTTGCCTCAACCTTGCCAGAAATGCTCACATTGTTTGCGAGCAGGTGGCCGTTCTTATTGGCGCGGATATAGTTGCTTGCCGTTCCAAGAGAAATGCCGTCCGTTCCAATATAGATGCCGGAAGTGGTACTGGAGAACGAAGGCTTCCCGTTGTAAATTGCATCGCTGATAATAGTCCAACCCTGTGACGGCTGGCCGATGTATCCACTCAGCGCAGTGACTTCGCCACTAAAAGAACCGGCTGTAGCGTAGATGGTGCCTTTCAGTGTCAGGTTGCCGTTAGTATCCGCATAGAAAAGCTTCTTATTGTCGTCTACGACACCCTTATTGTTGATAAGCGGATACTTACCAATCATCAGACCATGCATCGGGTCTAAGAGAATATGCGAGTTGCTCTTCTCGTTGGTGATGCTGAAGTTGCTGTTGTGCAATACACACCCCTCGGCATCTACCTTGAACACCGATACGCCGCCATCCTGCTTTGCGCTCTCGATAACAAGGTTGCTGCCAGCGAGCAAAGTACCAACAATATTGGGAGCAACGATGCCCCAGCAATCCCCGAGGTTCTCATCGTAGAAGTTACCAATAGCCAGCTCTGCCGTTGACCAGTTGTTGCTGGTCATCAGAATGCTGTTGTTGTTCAGCCACACCTGCTTCGGTTCATACTCTGTATGCGCTTCATCGCTCCACATGCGCAGCCGGATACCGGAATCGCCCCACGAGATGGCCTGCTCCTTAGAAGACATGATTGCGTTCTTGGATACATCCAACGCCGTCTGCATAAAATCTTTGACCTTGGTAGAAGCCCCGCTGTCCATAAACGCAGAGTAGTTGTACTTATTCAGGTCTACGCTCTTACCCATTGAGACGCTTTGCTCCAGCAAATCAGCCAACAGGAATGAACTATCACCAGAGGTGTAGGTGTCGCTGAACTCCAGCGTCAGGTCATTGGGAGAATCAAAGCTCACTTTCACGCCTACACAGATAGGAGCCAGCGTCTCGTCCTCGCTGATACCCACATAGAGCTTTTCGCCGTGCCGCAGCTTATTCTTGAACTTCACGAAATCGTCAAGACACAAGAAGTTTGCGCTTGTTACGCCGAATGTGTAGGAGGGTTGCGATACCTTGGTCAGAATCTCGTTGCCGTATTCAAACAAATCCCATGCGACAGCACGCTTTTCATACTCGCTGGTATTCAGCGTGAAGTATAGATACCCCTCGCTGACCGTAATATCCAGCTTCGAGCCGACCAACAGGTCAGGGATTTCAGCGTCTGCCTTCATATCGTGCGCGACGGAAGACACCGTTCCCGTCAAAGAGATACACCCCTTCGGGAAAGACCGGTCGCCCGTTACACCTGCACCGAGATATGCCGTCATCACAAAACTGTTGTTTGGCGCTTTTTCAAATGCCGCACTGATAATCTCTGCGTCAATAAAGTCGGATTTGATTCTACCGCCCTTGACATCATAGATTTCCTTGTTGCGTGTATTGGTCACATAAGTAATGCTGGCGTCGCTAATACCAATCAGCTTGTTGACAACATGATTGCCGGTATCTTCATCGGCATAGGAATCGGTTGTCTGTGCTACAAAGCTGCTCTCTGATACAGCGTCATCCTTCAAATATCGGTCAAGCTGCAAATACTCTTCCTGTGTGAAGTATGATTTGAAATTGGCTGCTTTGTTTATCGTAACCAGCTCGCTGTATATAGATGCCGCCTGAGCTTCAATGCCTTTGATTTCTTCGTTCTTGGCATTGATTTCAGCTTGCTTTGCGGCAAGCCTGGCGTTCACATCATCCAGTTTGCTTTGCGGCACAAGGTCTCGTGCGATGCTTTGAATGATGATTGCCTGTTCATTTTCCAGAACAGTCCGTTCACTCTCTAACTCCACCAGTGCTGTCTGCTCCGTGGTTTTGCGCATGATTTGCAGAACATACTCCACAGACAGGTTGTAGTAAGGAAGCTGATAGTTTGCATAGCTTTCCTTCCACGCATAGTACTTGTCAATCAATGCCTGGTCAAAGTTATCGGTATTCATGAAGTAATCCAGATTGATGATTTGATTGGTTCCGCTGGGGTTTACATCACGAATGTTTACGCCATCGGCGCCGTTGACATCCAGCCGAGTGACGATGCTCTCCGTGTTTTCTTCGACCGTAATCTCTTTTGCAAGGTTGGCGTTGGAGATATAAATGGGATTGGTCGGCACCGCAGAAGACGCATCTTTCACATTGATTCTACGGTTATAGGTATCAAAGTCAAAAATGCAGTTATAGGAAGTCTGTATCGTTCCCTTGATAAAGTTATAGAGATTCTCGTCGGAGACCTCAAAGGTGCGATACTTACCGACAAGGTTGCTGTCAATGCTTCCAATGCTCCATGATGGCATTAGCTCAAGGATAATGCCAAGCAATGTGCTGTCCGGTGTAACAGGGTTCCAGAAATTATAGGTGGCATTTGCCAGCGAGAGCTTTTTGAAAGTGAACTCGTACTCAAGGGAATAGCCCTTGCACGCCTTTATTTTCTTCACACCGTCGCCGGTTTCTTTGGGGTTCACAAGGATGAACTGTCCGATATTCTGCAGTTCAACAATGCGCATACCAATGACCGCATCATAATACGGTGTAGGCTCACCATCCACCTGTGCGGGAAGATTAAACTCAATCACAGAGGCTTCATCATATTTAATATCAGCAGTGATATTCATGGCATAGCCCAGCACGCCAATCGGTACATCGGTCGTGTTTTTAAGAATCAACATTGGCGGTTCCCGCAGGTCTATCTTTGAGAAATCAACTACCATACTTTGAGAAAACCTCCTTTCTGAAATAGGGGAGATACAGTCGCCCGTATCTCCCCGTTGGGTTACTTATGGTTTCAGCCTTGAGCCTCGCGTGCTGTTGATACCACGCCGCTCAAATGCGCTGTAAAGTTTGTCAATCGCCACATCGGCAATCCGTTCGCCATAGGCCTTTGCATCCGTGTCGGCCATTTCACCGCTATGGGTAATGTTGACCTCGAAGTGCGGTTCAAACACAAGGCTCTGTGCGGTACCGCCGATGATGTCCTGCGTCAATCCGCTCATGGTGTCTTTGATACCTGACGCCGGAGTTGAGATTGTCGGCAGCGTACCGATAACCACCCCAAGACGCTTCGACAGTTCTGTCTGGAAATCAATGATACGATACAGGTTCTTCTGCTTGGCCTCATTCAATACGACTTCGCCCTTTTGCAGAATAGCAAGGACTTCATCCTTGCTGAGGTTTGCTTCGTCAACAACGCCGCCGTCGTGGTATTTGGGGACATTGCTTACCACGGTGCCAACACCGCTTACGCCGCCCACTGCGTCGCTGTATTGTCTTACAGCTTCCGCAGCCCGTATCCATGCAGAAGAAATTTCCGCATCGATAGATGCGCCGACAGATACGCTCTGACCGAGAAGCGTCTGGTAAAATGCCGTCCAGAGCTCTTCGGAAGAATTGACCGTACTCCTAAGCAGTTCCAGTTCCGCTTCCTTATCAGCTTCATAGTCTTCGCCCATCTTGTCCAGAGCGTCAGTCTGCGCTTCAACGGAATGGTCTCTCTGTGTGTCCGCGAGGTCTTTCTGCTTTTCTTCCAGCTCCTGTATCAGGGTGTTTCGCTCCGCCTGTGCGCTTCTGCTGTCATCCAGAGCAAGCTGGTCGATTCTGGCTTGCAGGTCAGCTATCTCCTTGACCTTGTCGGCAATATCGGCTTCATAGTCGAACTCGTCCTTAGCGGACTCAATCATCTCTTTTCTCAGGTCTATAATCTTTTGATAGGCATCTATCTGCTTCTTATAGACTTCCTCGATGTAGTCGATGATATTGTTCTTCGTCTCCTGAACCTGATAACCTAAGTCCTCGATGGAGCTTGCAGCATCGATGTTGTCATCGTTAAGCTGCTCTGTCACATCTATCAGGTCTTCCGTTTCCTTGCGAAGGGCGTTTGTCGCTTCCTGCAGTGTGTCGTACTCTCCGGCGGACGATGCCGTAAGCTCATTCAAGTGCTCAAGGTTCTTAATGTACAGCTCGTTTGTTTCGCTGTTATACTCGACCTCAAACCCAAGAGCGCGAAGGGCACCGACATTGGATGCGATGGTGCTCTTTTTCAGCTCCATCAAATCCCTCTCGGCAGCCATCTCTTCTTTATAAGCGTCAATCAAATCACTGGACAGCTTAATCTTTTCAGCCGGGTCTTCCGCATACTTCAGCTTTTTCGCCAGAGAGTTTGCCCGTTCCTGTGCAGCCTGCAGCCGCTTCTCTGCTTCGTAATAGGCATCAATGTCAGCGATATACTCTTCAACAGTTTTGATTTTGTCTTTTGTATCGCTGTCACCGTCTGAGCTATTTCCGCTGCTGTCGCTTCTGCTGCCATAAGAACTACCGGCAGAACCATAGATGCTTGTCAGGTCAAGCCCGCGCAACGCCTCAAGATTTTTGTAGGCGTTGACCGTTCGCTGTTTGAAATCTTCCAGCGCAGCAATACGCTGTGCAGATGCCTGCTCCTGCTTTGAAACCCAGTCGTCCAGCGTATCTGTGCCGACATAGGTATTTGCACCGTCGAAAGTGACGGTGACATCTCCGGCGTCAATTGAAGTGCCACCTACCGCACCAGACACTGCTGACTGGAAATAGTGAGAGATACCCTGCCAGTTACCTGTCGTAGCGTCCTTGACAGCCTGACTCAGCGCACCCCAGACGCTGGAAGCAATATTGCGAATCTTGGCAAACAGGCTGTTGCCGTAGTTGTTGGTCGCTTCAAGTGACTTGGAGAAGCCTTGTGTATGTGCGCTCTTAATGGTATTGGCATACGGCTGCCAGATGTTCTCCGTCGCCTGCTGACCATATTCAACTTCTGCACCCAGCTTTTTGTTCAGTGCTTCTTCGTTTACAGTCAGCTCGCCATTTTTCTCGGCCACATAGTTTCTGCCCTGCAAGTCATTGAGCTCATTCATCTTTTGAAGAAGAGCTTCCTCCTGCTGAACCTGTCCGTTGACACTCAGGTTCTTTATGTCGGCAATAATGTTAGCCTTTTCGGTTTCAAGAGCAAGCTGGTCATTGATGACCTGTTCGGTTGCTTTCAGTTCAGCAATCTTGGTATCCAGCTGGGCATCATACTCTGCCTCGTTCATCTCAAGAACGCTGTTCAGCAGCTGTCTCTGACCATCGATAGACCCGTCAACAAACAGGTCTGCCTGCTCCAGAAGCTTGGGATACTGCAAGGCGAGGTTGGCAAGCTGCTGCTTTGTCATGGCAGTACCGGAGTTCAGCCTGTCCATTGCAGAGATGATACTGTCAAGGCCATCCTTCGCACTATCCAGACCGGATATCATGTCGGAGAAATCGAGAGTGTTCACCATATCGGCGTTGGCATATTTCAGCCATTCGATTTTCTCTTGCAATTCCTCGAAGGTCATTGAGCCTTCTTCGGAAATAATGTTATAAGCAATTTCCAGCTCCTGCGCAGACATCTTGCCTAACAGCGCATCATACTTGCCGCCAACGCCGCCAATGGCTTCTTTGACAGCAGCAAGCTGCCGCTCAACAGTATCTGTCTCCAATGAGAGCTTGAGGTATTTGATGGTATCATCGTCAAACCCAGCTGCTTCAAGGTCGCTGATAATCGCATTGACAGTTTCCTGGAATTCATCAACATTGATGTCACCGGCATCAAACAACCCCTTCAGGTCAAACAGGCCGGACATTGCATTCTGCACTTCCGGTGTCAGCTTATCGATGAAGTCGTTTATCTGAACCTTAATATCGGTAATGGCATCTTCATCGGGAACAATCTTCCCCCAGAAGTTTTTCTTTGTGACATCATCAACGCCAAAGCGGTCAATGAAATTGGAAACAATATTTTGTGCTTCTGTGCTTAAATCGTCATAAGCGGCATTGTTCTGTGCAACAAGCTTCAGCTGGTCGGCAACATCTTGATTGGCCTTTTCAAGCCCATCTCGTGCCTCACCATAACGAACAGCAGCGTTCTTTGTCTTTTCGACAGCGGCTTCAAAATCAGAGAGGGACTCGAAGCCAACTTCCGTATAGTCGATAGAGGCCGCAATCTTTCCGATATTGTGAGAGACCTGGTCTGCGTAATCATCCCAGAAGTCACCCCACTGGTAATAGCCGTACTCGTTTGTGTACTTCTCCAGTTCCTTGCCAATATCGGTTACGCCCAGAGCCTTCATAATCTGTTCAGACAGATACCGGCTCTTATTGTCTCCTGAGCTTCCAACAAACTCAGGTGTCACATCTCTGTCATTGACACGGAACATCTGCCACATATTGTTGGACAAATCCGTATCTGTGGTCATAATGTCGCCGTTTTTCAGCTTGTCATAAGATGCTGCATATCCCTTGATAACCTCAGAAAGCTTTTCTGTGGTTGTCATCTGCCGGAGTTCGCTCTTGTACTGCTGTTCCTGCAGCTCAATGGCACGCTCAATCAGTTCGTTCTTGTCCGCAAGATAACCGTTTTCAATGCTATACCCCTCTGACAAAGCAGGAGAGATATCCACAATCGTCTGAACGATTTGCTTATATCTGTCATACTCATCAGCGGTCAGCGAAATATTTTCGCCGTAACGGGAAACACCAACTGACAGTGTCTCAAACTCTTCCTTCAGCGACTGTAATTTGTCGATATTATCGGAGTTTGTCTGACGGAACTCATTGAACGCATTGGTCAGTTCATTCGCTTTTTCAATCGCTTCATCGCTGGCGTTAATCAGATGCGTAATGCCTGTGATGATGCCCTGAATCACCAATCCAATTCCCAGCGAGATGAGCATATTGATGGCTGTGTTAAGCGCCGTGACGCCAATCGCCGCTGCTTTTGAACTTGCTCCAAACGCTTTCGTCTCCACACCGGCCTGTTTGCAGTACGCCTTGTAGCCAGACATGGAGGCCTTGCCACCGTTCAGCGACTTCAAATACCCAGACAGAGAATCGTCAGTGCCATCAAGATATTTGATAAATATCTGCTGTGTCTGTATGGACGAGCTAAGCACCTTGTTGTACTCAGCAATATTTTTGTTAGCAGCAGACCAATCCGTAATGCCACCGGAAATGCCTATCTTCCCATCAACGACATCAAAGATTCCGAGGTTCTTTCCTTTGGCACCACTATACGCAGTTACAGCTGCGGTGATTGTGGAAATCAAAGCAGGGAATGAACCCAGCTTATCGATGATTGCGGTCAGCGTTTCGAGAATTGCTGTGCCGCCGTCTACAACGCCTTTAACAAGCCCGGAGCTTACAAAGGATGCGGAGAGCTTTTCAAAAGCTGCCTGGAACTGAGCAATCTTACCGTTGATAGAGTCGAGATACTTCTCATTCTCATTGAGGGCAGAACCCGCAGAATCCGCAGCTACTTCAAGAACAGCCTCTGCATCTGCAAAGTTATTCAGCAGCGAGGCCACCACATTGCTGTTTCGCTTACCACCAATCATCTCCATGATGTTGGCTTTGGTAATATCGGTAAGGTCTCCCCATACCTCGGAGAGTTCTTTCAAAATCTGATAGGTGCTTTTGAAAGTATCTTCATCCAGTTGGATATCGACTCGTCCGCTGGTCAGCGCCAGGATTTCTTTTCTCAGCTTGGAGACACTCTCCGCCATACCTTCTGTGCTTTCACCAGCTTCTTCCGCTTCGGTCTTTGCTGCACGAAGATACATGGAAACGGTCTTCATTGTTGTACCGACCTTCTCAGGGTCTTGCACAACATTGTTCGCCGCTGTTACAAGGGCAATACTTTCGTCCAAACTGTTACCGGCGGCTGCAAGAGCGGAAGCAGAACGCACCAATGCGTCGCCCACGCCCTTTGAAGAAATGGCAAACCGGTTGCCGACCTCATTGAATTTGTCAACGATGGTCATCACATTGGCAGCTTCGATGCCGAATGCCTTCATGGTAGAAATGACGCTTTCCGATGCTTCAGAAATATCATTGATACCATCGCCAACATTCTTGTAGACCAACGCAGCATCTGCTAACTCTGCCGCTTCACTGATGGAGTAGCCCAGTCTCGCAAAGTCCGCTGTTGCTGTAATCGTATCGGTCAGTGTTGCACCGAGACTCTTGGCACGCACGGCTGCCTCGTTGAAGAACTGAGCATAGGTTGCTCTGGTCTCGTCGGTAACTTTCTTCAATTCGGTCATGGCGGCATCCAGCGCCCGCACATTGGTCACCATCTGCTTGAAGTTGTTGACCATGACCATCAGGCTTCTCGTCACCAGCATCCATCCGCCAAACTTCTTATAAGCGGATGAAATGATTCCAACAAGCGTATTGCCCTTCTTGCCGGACTCCGTAATAGAAGTGTCCAGTGCAGCAAAATCAGACAGCAGCTTTCGCAAGTCTGTCTTGCTCATGCTCGTCATGCCATCGGCAGCATTCTTGCTGTCGTTCCATACACCGAGCAGCTGCTCACGCATCAGTGTGAGCTGTTCCAGCTCTGTGCCATCAATGCGAGGATTCTTGTCAATGTAGGTGCTGACTTTCTTATAGGCGCTGATGACCTCGTTGATGGTTGCCATCTTTTCCTTATTGGCAGCCTCAGCACTTCTCGCCGCAGCGGCCTCTGCCGCAGCGGCCTCCTCCGCAGCCTGGCGTTCTGCATAAATCCGGTTAATGTTCTCCAGAATAGCTGCGCCTTCGGCTTCTAAGCTAAGCCTGTACTCGTCGCTTGTAGCTTCTTTGGAAGCGCGAACAGTCTCCACGCTCATCGCCCACAGACGATACTGCTCCACCAGCGACGCCACACGCTGGCTCTCGCTCTCAGATACACCGCTGTCAACCAAGCCGTTCAGGCTTCTCTGTACAACGGTCTTCTGGTGACCAAGCGCCTCCATCTGCACTTTGAACGCTGCAACTTTGCGGGCAGCTTCGTCTGCAGCATCACCTGCGTCCTTCAGTTTTGACTTGACTTCGCCGATGTTTTCGGCGGTAAGGGTAATGCTCGTTCCCTTATCAAGGTTGATTGTGTTAATGACGGCGCTTAACTGTTTTCTGAAGTCAGTAATGGCACCGGCACCGATTCTAATCTTCGACAAATTGACATAGAATTTGCCGCTGTTGCTAATGGCATCCAGTTCCTTACGCAGTTGCTCGCCAAATGTCTTGGTGTCAACTGTCACGGTAGCCTTGATATTCTTCATGATTTCAGCAAGCTCTTTGCGAATCAGGGCCTCGCTGTCACCATCAGCACCACCGCGAGCTACGCCGATTAGTAACCGTACATCTGCATCCATTGCCATCGTCATCACCGTCCTTTACGAAGAAAAGGCTTGGCACAAAGCCAAGCCTTTCAAAATTTATTGTTCATATATGTCTGCGGCAACCGCAGTTACATTGTAGTCGGAACCATAGTTCCCATTGAAGTCGCTGATTGCCTGTTGAATAAACTTCAGTGCTTCACGCTCTTTTTTGCTGCGCACCCATGCAAAGTCTTCGTTGTACAGCGAGCGACTAATAGCCTCCCCGGATGGCGAATGACCATTCCACCAACCATATACATAGTTGGATGCATGGTAGCCATTGTTGAACAGAGCCACAATGTTGTCGATTCCACCATAGCTCGTAGCATCATTTTCAAGGGACTCACGATGCAGGTCGCCGCCAAAATATAGCGGAACCTCGAATCCGTCACCAACACGAATGATGCTTCCGCTGTCCATCTCATCAATGTGCTTCATCACAGATTCAGGCAGGTCATAGCTTTTGGCTGTCATCTGAAGAACCTGTATGAACTTTGCAGCGGCTTCCCAGATACGCTTCTCTGGGACGATAGAATCTCCGGCGGCAGTTCTTTCCACACCGTCTCTGGTGTATTCCGCCATCTTTTCCTGTAAACGGGCTTGCCCCTGCGGAGACTTAATCCATGCGTTCAGCTTGCTTGACAAGCTCATTCCTTATAATCCTCTCTTTGCTCAAGGAATGCCTGTACAAGCTTCTGCTCATCAACTCCACTCTTATCAATAGCGCCAATCAGCTTCGCAATATCACTGCCGTTTACCCCGGCAAACATTTCGGAGGTCTTTTTGGAAACATCCTCAAAGGACGCTGCAAGCTGCTGCATCTGCTTTTCAATCGCCATGATATTGGTGTTGCAGATATAGTCGATTTTCTCATCAATCGCCCGAAGGATTTCATCAAACTGGGCAGAGCTGATATGCTTGCTCACCATCGCCACGGCGTCCGTGTTGTAAATAAGTGTGTATCGGTGTTCCAGATTTTCGGGGAGCGTGAAGTTTGCATACCGGGTCAAGAGGTTACTTTTAATCAGCAGGTCTTTGACCTCCGGCATATACCCCTCGTCATGGAAACAGCTGGACACAACATTGTCTACGAATGCCAACATCTGTGCAATCGAAATCGTATGCTTGATAACGACCTCGTTACCAAACCAGTGTTCTGTTGTATCGGGAACAGACTGCTCCTTCAACACCTTATCAAAAGATGCAATCGAAATCTTCTTCTCTTTATCAGCCATTGTCAGTATCCTCCTTTTTGTTCTTGCTGCGCTTTTGCTCCTTGCGCAAAGTTTGTACGGTTTCATAGTCCAGCCAGCCGCCCCATTTTTTGACATAGGTAATCCAGCGGTAACGCACATCTGGATAGGTATGCCAGAACAATTTTCGCTTGATTTTGGCAACACTGTCTGGACAACCCTTGGTATCAATCACCTCTGTATGCCCGTCGGCATACTCTATGTAGAAGTCTGCCACATAGGTAATCGGCAGCACCGTTTTGCCGTCGTGTGTGAACTTTGGTTGCAGTTCATACTTTTTCTGTAGTTCAAATCGAACTACCTCACCGCTTTCCACTCTGGGACAAAGCACATCACGAAAGTATTTCATCTCAAGCTGACTGTCGAACACAATTCCTGCGAATGTTCGTTTGTCTTTATCTTTGTCAACATTGAATTTTGTTCTCGCCATATCTCTCCTAATAGAAAAAGGGAGGGCGGATTACTCCACCCTCCCGGTTGCTTATTCCTCTTCCACAGGTTTCTCACCGATAGGCTCAGCATCAACGACCACCTGTTCAACGACAGGCTCTGCACACTTCTTGCGCTTGGTCTTCTTCTGCGGATTAACAATCCCACGAGATTCGTTAATCTTTTGCAGATAGATTGCACCGCACTCAGGCGAGCAAGCTACTTCCTGCCAGCGAAAAACACCTGCGGCTCGATTGGCACTACGGCAGGCTTCATATTCCTTACCGCATACCCGGCATTTCTTGACCGCAGAAGCCATCTGTGTCACCAACTTTCTTAGGCAACATCCTCAGCGTTTGCACCGAAGATGGTATAAGTCCACAGAGCACCGCTGGTGCCACAGGCGCCGGACAGAGACTCTGCCTCAAACGCATGAACGGTCTGGTTATCGCCCATCTCAAAGCTGAATTCGCCGTTGAAGTCAGCCTTGGGGATATAGAACTGGATGCGGAACACATTGGCGCACTTATCCTCGGCGAAAGCGTCAATATACAGAGCACACTTGCCAGAGTAGTGGTCACTCAGGTTCTCCAGAACATCGGCCTGAATCTGACGCATATAGAACACGACAATTTCAGTGCCATCGGCAATCTCACCCTCGTTAAAGGCAAGCGCCTTGCCGGTGGGATTGTAGGTGAACACACCCTCGGCAACCTCGGTGCCCTGAGTCAGCGTCTTGCCAAGAGTGCCGTCAGCATTCTTCACATAAACAGACTCAATCTCGTTGCCGGTCGTACCGACAGCCTTGTACTGTGTAGCAGCCGCATTACCGGAGACGGTGAGATAATCCGTCCACTTCACAGTGGTCTTCTTGTTTTCAAACTCGCTGCCAACCTGCAGTTCGAGCAGGCCGCCGGACACAAGGCCGTTGGTACCGCTGACGGTAACAGCCTTATTCTTCTTCAGAGAGTTCAGCTTGCGCCCTTGCTTACCGGTAATATCGGTCTTCTCCTGAGTCTGTGCGATAGTCGCATTCTGCAGCTCATCCAGAGTGAACTTGTAGGCGCCTGTCACGATATCAAAAGCATTGATGGTCTCAAGGCTGGTGATTGTGATATCATTGATATTCATATAGACATTCCTCCTATTTATGAGTTAGCCAATTCCAATCGTCTTGGCTTAGGTCTTTTGCGCTGACTGTGCCAGCATAGATGCCGTGCATCTTGTTGTCATAGTCGATTTTCTTGATAATCTGCCGCACGCTTTCGTTGAACTGATAGATTGAGAGTTCTCGTGTCCCCTCAAACCCATAGTGGTACTGTTCTGTGTTGACAAGCGCAACTATCAACTCCTCAAGCTGAGAAGTCGTTTCTCGGTTGCGTTGTCTGCGCATTTTTTTGCGTGCGCGTTCAATCATGTATTCTTTGGCTTCGCCATTGGCTGGTTTACGATTGTCTTTCTCAAGATGGTGAATCTTCCTGAGCGCACCAGCAATCTGGGCGTGGATAGCCCGGTCAATAACTACCCCTGAACTTTCATCGACCAATACAATGTTTCCGTTCTGTTCGTTTACGGCAGTCTGGAATTGCTTCAAATCAAGGTCTGCAAAAACAAGAGAGGTGTCTTGTTCCTTCAGGGTGCCGACCAAAAGAAGGAAAAGGTCATATTCATCAATGGTGGTAAAGTCGATTCCGATATCATCAAGCTGAACCATCATGTCAATCGGCATCGCAGTCAGCATCGCTACAATGCTGTAATACCCGTCTTCACATTCCAGGATTTCTCCGACCGTTGGTATCTTGATGTGAATAGCATCATTGATGTCGTATTCACGCCGATAAAGCATATTTCTTGTGTGCATTTATCCGGTCTTCCTGTTGGATGGAACGGGCTTGCCTGTGGGTGATACCCGATTGAAATCCTTTGCTTGGAATGTCATAACCTTTCCCTGATAATCCGTTACCGGAGCAAACCTTTTTACTGCGTATAAATCCATCTCGCCGAGTCCATAGCATCTGCTGCCGTTTACTGCCTTTGCAATTTCGGAACACAGCCTGTCCACTCTGACGCCGCCCTTTGGCAGCTTCATCTTGCTCTTATGGGTAAAAACCCAGACATACAGAACGGGGATTAAAAAGGTTTTGTTCAGCGACTTTTGCACATCTACATCACAGCAGATAAAAGTCTGACCATGTTCAATAGTGTCCGGTACATATTCAAAGGGAAACACCTGTGAATACACAAACCTCTCCGGCTGGTCGCTGTCCTTGTAGTTGTCGTCCAGAAGGCGGATGATTTCTGCATTTGTCAGCAGGTCATCCATCAGCTGGTTCTTATAGTCATAAAACTCCTCAAGCTGCATCAGAACCACACCTTCTTTCCTCCGGTGGTATCGCCGCCCGGCGTATCTTCACCGTCTTTATCAGGCTCGTCGGGGATATTCTCCTGACCATCCCTCGGAAAATATTTGTAGTAGTTGGCTATATGCAGTTCAAAGTTGTCAGTGTCTTCTGTGTTGCACTCCGTCAGAACATAATTCAAGACACCGCTTCCATTGAAGCTCCCGCCAAGCTTAAACGGTTTTGTCAGACGATAGGCAAGAATATCGTGAGTGTCGTAGTCATCAATCAGAAACCGGCTTTCACGGTTCAACTGAATAGAGTACTCATCCTTTGCAATCGTCAAGGACACTCTGGAATCACCACGGACGACAATGTATTCGTTGTCGCCATATTCACCGGTCAGGTACTTTGTACCATCGGTAATGATGCACCATCGCTCAACAATCGTCCCGTCAGCCGCTACCCAACGCAACAGATAGTTACACTGCTGCATAGTGCCCTTGGCGTACAGCTCGTTGTTGGCATCCTTTTCTGTGATAAGCCAGTAGTTATCCATCCAATGAACGAGACCGCCGTGCGGTAAGTCCTCTCCCGGCATCGTACACAGCGTTTTCATATTCAGGTTGTCCGAATTGATGACTGCCAACTCGCGTGGCTGCCCATCAATAGTCAGCTTGTGGTAGGACAAACTTGTAGGGAGCTTTGCGTTCAAAAAGGCACACTCTCTGCGCTTTACAGCGTCCCGTTTGTTTGTGCCGTTTGCTGCCATTCTGGCCTGATAAGTACTCCATGGATTCATTACGACACCTCCTGCTGTACGGCATACCTCGCTTTCAGCTTATTGCAAATCGAAATGGCACGAAACACCTCTCGCTTTACAACGCTTACTTCGCATTCTGGCGTATCAATCAGGTATTGCAGAATCGCAATCAATGACAGAAGAAGCGGGTCATCGTGGATTGCTTCAATGAGCTCCTTGCACCCAAGCAGTTCCGCCTGGAGACTTCTCATATAAACTTCCAATGAACTTTCTCCGCTTTCCTTAATAGGAAGAATCTTAAAGAAAAGATTTACGAGGGTGCGGAAATAGTTATTCAGCATAGCGGCATCCAACGGCACGCCCACCGTGGTCTGAATCATCATATATGTAAGTCCGTTAAATCCCCGTGATTATACGAATACTCCCTCATCATATTCGTAAAATCCTTTTGAGCCGCTTTATATGCGTTTCCAATCCGCATCAACAGCTCGGCGGGGGAATAGGTGGTAAAGTCTCTTGTGTTCAAAACGCTTTCAAGACTTTCCTGCCTGTATGTAAAAGGTTTCATCCACTGAACCAGCATACCTTCGGAAATAATGTCTGCCAGCTCGTCCAAATCTCCATCGGCAATATCGACATCAAACTCACGAATGACATCATCGCCGGTGGTCGAAAGGTCGTACTTGCAAATCTTTCTGAAAGCTGCAATGGCTCGTTTCATGTAACCGTCAATCAAAGAGTTGCGCTCAAATACACGCATATTGACAAAATCGAATTCTGACACTTTGGAAAGGAACGCACCCGTGAACACATCATAAGAAACACTCATTCACTGTCACGCTCCTTTATCGTTCCACCAGCTCAACACCAAGACATTTCTCCAATGTGTTAATCACCTTGTTTGAATCGATTTCCTCTTCTGCGATAAGCTGCTTGGCGCGATATGCTACAGACTTGCGCTGTCCCTCTGAGAGCTTGGAAATAATATCCTCAATCTCGCCAACGGGCTTCTTGAACAGCTGGTCAAAATCCTGAATGTTCAAGGAGTTCTTATAGTACTGTCTCATGCCGAGATAGTCGATAACCCAGTCCTCGTCGAACATGAACCAGTTGTTGATGAAATACTTCTTGTTGGAGTTCCTTGCGTTTTTTAATTCGCTCAACTCCATATCCTGCTCTGCACCAAAAGACTCCCAGCTCCAACGCTCACCGGTGCGCTTACTCTTATAAACAAGACGCCCCTGAAAACCATTGCGAACAGTGATAATCTGATTGGGGTCAATCTCCTTCGGCACTACAGGCTTTTTTGTGGCTTCAGAGACTTCCGCAGCAGGCCGCTCTGCAACAGCGTTTGTGCCCACCGTCGAACTGCGGCGCGTTCTGGGCTTGGTTACGGTTTCGTTAGACATAACATCTCCCTTTCATACATAATGCGGGGCTCACAAGGAGCCCCGCTTTTCTGTCTGCTGTTTATCCGTTAGGCAATTTCGTAACGGCCAATACCGGCGTTGCCGCCAGCAAGGACGATGCCCATGCCGTACTTCTCGCCATACAGATATTCCTGAGTCAGGTCACCATTAGCGGTGGGCTCACCCATGATAACAATGGGGTCGCCTTCGTACACGCATTTGATGGGCTTGTCATCACCGGCAATGATGGTCAGCATATCGTCTGCCAGCACAAAGTCGGTAGAGCCGACCTTATGACGCTGGGGGGCCACCACAACGGGGGTGCCGTAGAACTTACCGGCGTAGCCCATGTTGTACAGGTCTTCCTTAGCCTTGTCGCCCATAGGAGTGACATCCAGGTTACGGATAGCCTTCTTAGTGCCGATGATGGTTGCAGCCTTGCCACCGGCGGCAGCCTCGACATGGGCAATCAGGTCGAGCAGCTCGTCCTCGTCGTAAGCACCGGCAGCGGGGAAATAGGTCACGCCGCCAAAGTCCTGCGCAGATGCATTGCTCCACAGGGCATACACATCATTAAGCAGCTTCTGGCGGAAGGACTCGGCCACCTTGTTAATGAAGTGGTTGAAGTCAACACGACCGGAAAGCACACGGTTGAGTTCCTCGTAAATCTTCACGACCTTCAGAGAAGTGGGAATAGACACTTCGCTGTAGCCGCCAAGACGCTGACGACGGATACCCTGAGTACCGTCTGCAGCCTCGGACACGATGAACAGGTTGCTGTCCTCCACCTCAAAGAGGTTCTTGTCGCCCTCGGCAACATTGCGGAAGTCAACCAGCGCATTGAAATACTCATCGCCCTGCAGGCCTTCCACGACGGTGCGGCTGAGAACTTCCTCAATCAGAGTAAACAGACCACTGCACTTACCGTCACGGATGTTTTTATAGTTCAAAGTTGTGCTGCCGCCGTTGGCCTCAATCAGAGCCTTCTGCAAAAGCTCCATAGACTGACCGACGGAATACTGCTCAACATTACCGTGATAGGCATCAACGGCAATCTTGACGATATCTTTCATTTCAGCCATAGTTAAGTCCTCCTCTCAAATTAGTCGCCGGAACCGGGATTGGCTGCAGCAGTGGCCTCAGTCTTACCCAGCTTAATGGCATAATAGGTGTAACGACCGGCAACCTCGACATCAACGCAAACGCCAAGACCGGTGCCAGCAGCGTCAATCTTGCCGCCGGTACCAATGCCGACCTCAGCACCCTTGGTGGGGACGGTACCACCGACAAAGCCCTCTTTGGTCACAGAGAAAATGTTGCGGCTGCGGGGAATGTAACCACGCACAGCCTTGCCAGCCTCGTTGATGTACTCGTCGAGGTTCTTCTTGCGCTCGTCATACATGACCTCAACGCCAGCAACGATAGCGCACTCGTTCAGGTCATCGGACGCAGTTGCGGCGACAGCCTTCATCACCTCACGCTCACCGTCTTCATAGCCCTGAAGCTTGACGATGACGCCGTTTTCCACCTCGGCCTGCTTGCCGTTTGCATCATAAAAGCGCAGAGAAACAAGGTCAGCAGGCTGTTTGGTACCGCTCATCAAATCGGTACGGATAACTGTATAAGCCATAATCGACTCCTCCTTGTAATTTATTTAATTGTTCTGATATGGCTTGGAAAAGCCATACTCAGCAAACGCACCGCCATAAGGCTCCTGCGTCGGCTCTGCCCGCTGAATGGGCAGCTTGGGGGCTTTGGGTTCGTAAGAGAACTTTGCGGTCGTGCCATTTCTGCCACGGATTGCATAGCACTTTTCCTCCAAAGCCTCAGCCGTATAGTCCATGCAGTGCTCACGCAGATTTTCAAATGCCTCGACGCCGACCAAGTCTTCAAACTGAGCGAAGACTTCATCCCGCTCGCCCTTGGCAATGGCGTTCTCGGTGTCTGTCTTAAACTGGCGCAAAGTGCCAAGCTCGTTCTCCATAGACGAAATCGTGTCGGAGGCGGTCTGGTACTTCTCCGCCCACTGGGTATCGTTTGCGGTGTACTTCTCAGTAACCTTTGCAAACATACCGCTGATGGGGTCAGCCTGCCCGCCCTCGTCAAACGGGACAAGTGCAAGCTTCATGCGTTTCTTACCGGCAAAATCAATGACCACATGGTCGCCATCCATTGAGTAGGGGAAACCATAAAGATTCCAGTCCGTAACATCGGTTGCGTACACTTCAGACGCATCCCGGTCATAGTCCCAGAACCAATAATGAGAATCCATGCCCCAGCAGGTCTCAACCTTTTCTGCTTCCAGAGCACCAAACAGCTCCTGCCGGAACTGGCTTTCCAGAGCAAAGTTTTCAGCGCCCTTCTCAGGCTCTGCTGCGGGAGTAACGGTGGCGGGTTTCAACTCTTCAAACTTAGCGCGAAGCTCTTCCACGGAAAACTCCTCAATGTTGAAGTCAAGCATATCGGCAGTCAGGCCGAATTCTGCCATCAGTGCAACTTTCTGTTCCAATACCTCTTCTCCTCCTTCCGAATAATTTTGTGGGTGTATGCCAACCTCTTGCGAGGGTTGTGCCGTAGTAAACGAATCCTTGAATTCTCGCATCATCATTGCAAGCTGCTGTTTGAAATCATCACATGAGAACATCTCCAGCGATGCTGATTCATAGCACGGTTTTGCCGTGCCTAAGAGGCAAAAGGCAGTAAATTCAAATCGGTCAATGACATATACGCCATCGACCATTCCGCCCTCTTTCACGGTAATCTCCATAGACTCATCCGTGATGCCATCGTCTTTGATTTTGCGGTATGCTTCCTGACGCTTCCAGATAAGTGCGTCCACGCAGAGGTATTCATGCAGGCCGGAGTCATCTTCGATTTCCTCCCACCAATACTTTGCGCTCTCAGGAATCACACCCACCGGCTGCGTGATATTTACAATCCGCATTCCTTTATCGTCAGAGACAAGCTCCATATCATGTGACCCGATGGTATCTGACTCTCTGTCATAGTTGCACACAATTGGACAGTTATAGATACTCGGCATACATCGTTCAAAGGTTTCCTTGCTGATGAAGCTGTTATTGCGGTTTTTCCCGGTGTATGCTACACGGAGAACGCCGCTGTCAAAAGACGAATTGCGTTCAACAAGATTGCGCACCCCGGAAGAGAACACGATACTCATGTTTCTCTCGCCCATATCACAGTTCACCACCTTTGGCTAAAATAAAATCCACGCTTGCGCAAAGCGTGGGTTAGAATGTCAGCGTGTCTGACAGCACATATCGAATATCGTCGTCTTCAAAATTCAGATTGCCCGTATTCAAAAACACGAAGATATGCTTCTCGGCATTTTGCCCCAGCATTTCATATCCTCTGGACATCAGCTGGTCACGAGTATCCTCGTCAAACACATAAATGAAATTCTCCATATACATACCTCCGATTATCCCCAGTCGTCAGAGTCTTCTCTTGACTGTTCTCCGGAGTCGGTCAGGTCTCCCGTATCTTTCTGTGGGGCACCGCCCTCATCAGTTGCGGCAGTGCTTGCAGAAGAGCTCTGCGTAGAAGAACTCTGCAACGGCTTAAACCGTTCGGCAAGACCAAGTACATCGTTTTCAAGGAAGCTCATACAATCAACTTCACTCTGAGACAACCCCTGTGATGCTGCGTACATAGAGATAAAGGGAAGTCCGTACTGACACGCTTTGAGGTACATATCTCCCAGCTCTTTTCTGTTGAAAGGGCTGCAATCAAGGAATGTGATTTTGAAGTTCTTTCCATACCCTTGATACTGGATGAAACGATTGACCATATCCTCGATGCTTTTTACAATGCCAAAAGTAACCGCCTGGTCTGCTTTGATAGAAAGAAGCAGCGCATTTGCGGATGCCTTATCATTGTTGAACAGGAGCGAAGACACGCCAGCCGCTGTGAAGAGATTCTGTTCTGCATCAGAGATAGTGTTCGTATCGCCAGTATTGGATTTCTCAAAGCTTATCTTGTTGATAGGCATGGGAGAGAGAACACTGCCAATTTCCTCCGGCAGTACGGAATCCAGATTGCGCCAAAACTCTTTGGCTTTGTCCAAATCCATCTGCCATTCGCCATCCTCATTGATGCCAAGCGTCATAACAAGCATTGCATAGTTCTCAAGAGTGGTCTTAGTGAGCTTTAGCTGCTTGTAATCTTCGAGGTCGTACACCTCTCGTAAAATGCCTGCAAACGGGGGAATGGCATAATCCAGAATGTCATTGTTGCACTTGATAGCAAAAGAGGTCGGAGAGTCCAACTCCTGCCACTTCCGTTGTCTATTCTTCTGATAGACTTTGTACTTGGTCTGGAACTCTGTCGGATAAAACTCCAGATACTGCGAATGACCATCAAAATAGGAAAAGTCGAATGTCACATTCAGCACATTCCCCTCAATGGTCGAGATGGCGCAGTAATCAGCCGGAAGCTGCTGGATGGTAATGCTGTCGCTCGTGACCCACAGTGTCCCATAAAAAGTGTCCTCACGCAGACATACCGTCAATATCTTAGGAAACTGTGACCGTACATTCATTGCAGACATGGTATTCAAAACTTTTCTGTAATTGCGGTTGACCGATTTCATGTTGACGGTCTTGGGGTCAATGTGGTAAGGAGAGACGACATATGCAAAATCGGAAAGGCCAGTGAAGTACTGGATGAGCCTGCGGAAATGAGAACTCGCCCCGTAGATATAAGTAACCGCCTTACGAAGTTGCTTCTCGTATCGGTACGGGTCGGTCAGGTATGTAGCAATGTCATCTTTCTTATATAGAGAAAATGTGGGTGCATTGGTGTTATTGTTCAAATCCCTTGTAATCAAGTGATTGAGCAGGGCGAACTTTTTGGAGATACCAATCATGCCCTCCATGTTGGTGGACTTGCCATTTTCAGAATTGCTCACTCAGGTATCACCACCTTTCTATTTTATTTTGGGCGGCTTAAACATGAAGAAATCACTGGAGTTAAACTCCGCCGCCTTTGTGCGGATAAGCTTGCTCTCAAGCTGTGCCGCCACATAGTAGTTATAGCTAAGACTGGAATAGCGGTCTTTCCGCATACCAGCTCGTTCAAAAATCTTTACCCGTCCACCGGACTCGTCATGCTGTAGCTTGACCAACTCATCAACTAACAGCGTCGTGTGGATGTATGGCATCTGCAGCCTGACCTTCTCTGCCGGTGAAAGGCTGGCATATCCCCTGATTTCAGACAGGATGTTTTCCGCCTCATACTCTGTAACGAGAAGGCGTATCTTGCCGCTTCTGAACCCCTCACGCAGCAGCACCGCACATTCGGAGTTCAGCGCAGGGTTGCCCTTGATTGCCCAGATGACTTTATCTGCGCCCTTTACCGTGCATCTGTCCGCCATCTCCTGATTGTTACAACAGGACAGCGCAGGATAGATTTCGCCGCTTTCCGGGTCAACCATATCTCGAACCAGAGCGTCATATACGCCCAGGCCGAGCCCGGTACAGTCCAGCACAATATAGTCGCAGTCAAACTCGTCGTAAAGTTTGCGAATGACCAACGCTTGGTCTTCTGTATGGAGTCCCTCTGAAGAGTCGCCATAAATGATATTGCTTGTGTATCTCCCCGATTTGGTCGGAAGCATCTGATTGATGAACACAGCTGTCGCATCGTTGTTATGCTTCTTACTGGACATCAACGCAATATCCGCAGATAAGATTCGCTTTTCACCAAGCTGCTTGGGTTGAATTTTGATTTTGTTGTTGCCAAGAAGAATCGAAACCCGCTCTGGCAGCATGGGGTATTTAATGCGCCTGTTCTTCGAGATGGAATTGAACTCAAAGAACGAACCGTCGGTGTCACCAAACCAAAGGGCGTCCATCTCCATGCTCCATTTCACTTCGCTGAAGTCAGACTCTGCCATCTGGTCTGCCACATCCTCTTTGAACAGCAGCCCCTCTTGAATTGCCAGCTGATACGGGAATCCACACACGAAGTCCTTTCGCTTATCGTCCAGCATGAATCGGCAGTTATCCTCGGCTTTGGTATAAGACCAGTGGTCTTTGAAATAAGCGGAAGAAAGATACAGCGTTTTATTTCGCTCCGCCAAATGCTTATAGGCAGGATTGTTCAGGTATCCGGGAAGCCTCGGATTCGTCAGGAACTTACGGAGAATCGTATCGATAATATCCTTGGACACCATGCGATACTCATCAATCAGCAAAATGTTGGCACGATTACCTCGGGCATTATCGCTGGCGGTAACGACCTTAATAAACGAACCGTTCTTAAAAACAATCTGTGCATTGGTTGCATTTATCTTGGTCTGTTTATCGTCAATCTCATTACACAACTCCGGTGAGCATGGCCGCAATTCCGTTTGTATCTTTTCAAGCACATTGATACTCTGACCCCGTGTACCGGAGGCAATACATATCTTTGTACCGGGGTACAAAATACAACGGATACAGCAGAAGATTGCCGATAGGAATGTTTTACCCAGACCTCGACTTGCGATAAAAACAAATGTTGTGGAGACATTCATCATCACCAGCAATATCTTCTGAAAAAGATGCAAATCCAGATGCAGGTAATCCTTTGCAAACCGATGGGGGTTCGCTCGATAATAGGCGCACCATACGGCAGCGCCGCTCATGATGCGCTCTTGCCGCGTCACTCAGCTATACTCGCTTTGTCCGAGCTGAAGATGTCGTTGAACATTGTCTCATCATCTTCATCCTCGTATTCAGGGCGTTCAATACGCATTTTGGCAATTTCATCTTCATACAACTTGCAGTATGTATTCTTGATACCAAGCATTTTACAAAGATGCCCCAGGAACCAAATCGTGATGTAGCGAACGATTCCATCCACATCCTTCAGCTCCGGGTCTGGCTCGGGAATGGGCTTCGTATTTTCCCACTTCCGAATCCACACACCAAACGGCGTCCCATCGACCGCCGCATCTGCGCCCTCTTTTTTCTGCGCAGGCTTCAAGTTCATGCTGCCAAGCAGCGTATTGAGGGCGTTGACATTCTTGTCAATCGCCTTTCCCTGCGCACTGTCACGACTGATTGTCGCTTCCAAAATACAAATCTGTTTATACAAAGACCGTTCACTCGGCTCCGCAACAGGAACGCCGTTTGTCCAGTCTTGATAGCGTCGCTCAAGCTCCACATAAAAATCGGATGTAAAGCCTGCCCCCCAGAAGTCAACAAGCCTCTGGTCAACCGGTGTTTCTTCGATTTCATCCGAAACCTGCAAATGCTCATGATAAACGCTGTTATCCGGCTGCTGACAGTTCATCGCAGTACCCTCTGCGATAGTGTCGTCAAAGGTCTTGTCAATATATCGAATCAGATTGGTCTTTCCGATATAATTGCGAATACGGGAATTGACGCCTGCGGTGCGCTCCACCATGTTATAGATGTCTTCGTTCCAATACAGGTCGAGCTTCATGCACATTCGGCGCATGGCTTCTTTGTCATCGCCGAGGGAGGCTCTATACTGTTCATACATATCCTCCACACAATCGTTGCAGATAGGGAGATAGCCAGAGCCACGATACATCAGGCTGTGGCTGACAGGGAAATATCCCTTCTTGCGGCTATATGATGTGCCGCATCTGCAACAGTAAAACTTCTGAGAAGTCTGGAGGCTCATTGAGTCGTCTGTAGTCTTTTCAAGCTTTCTGCGTCTCGGGGCATCCGCCATTTACATCAGCCCCCTTTTATGATTTCCCTCCCACAGCTTAACGGCCATACGCATTTTATTGCCGGGGTAAAAACGGGGAATCCAGTGTGCAGGCACATCGACCTTTTCACCAGTCTGTGGGTTAGGGCAGCTTCGAGCCTTGCGTTCCAAAATATCGAAGCAACCAAAGTTGTGAATTGAAATTGTGTTTCCTTCTTTGAGATTTTCCAAAATTAGATTGGTAAAATCATCAACAATGCTCGTGGCGGCTTTCTTTGTGTAGCCATGCCTGTCCACAAGCTGCTGGATTAAATCGACCCTTTTAATATCCATCCTTGCCTTCCTTTCCGTTACAGGTCTGACAGTGATTTCTGTGCGTCAGACCGAATATCACCATTCTCGTCAAAGTACTGCGAAATCTGTTCCTCTGCGCTCAGGTCTTTATAAACGCGCACCATGTCGGCAGACTCCCACCCGACGATGTCTTGAATGATATTGTCCGGCAAACCAAGCTTGGAAAGATGCGTCGTGAAGTAATGCCGCAGACTGTGCCAGTAAAAATCTTCACCGGTCATCCTGCTAAAGGTGTTCGCCCAGCTGTTGAGCGTTGTCTCACTCATTTGTTCGCTGGTCGTTCCGGCAGGAAACAGCCATTCGCTTTCAATGCCGAGCTCTGCCCGTTCACGCATCCATGCGTCAAAATACGGTTTGAACTTTTTTGCCAGCGTGTAGCAGTAAATGTATTTGCCCAAACCGAACCCCTTTGTCTGAATCGGCTCGCTGGTCTTGTACAATGCACCACCACATACAAGGTTGTCGTCTTTGAAATCGTCAACCCGGAATCGGCAAAGCTCCGCCTTGCGTCGCCCACTGCACATAGCAAGAGCTACAGCACAGGCCTTTTTGTTTTGCCCGGAAGCAAGCAGGTCATCAAGGAGCTTGTCCAGAGCCTCGTCACTCCAGACAGTTTTCTTTCGCACCTGCTGCATAGCGGGATTCTCTATCTTCCTTACAGTAGAACGGAACCCCTTAAACTCGTCTTCATCATCCAAGATGTTCTCCACATAGTTTGAGAGCGAAGAAATCGCAGACTTCAAGCGCCGCACACGAGCGGGTGAATTACCGTTCTCATTGATGAGCCAATGCTGGTATGCGGCATAATCACGCTTGGAGATTTTCGGGAAAAACTTATTCCCGTTGTTCTGCAAATTCCAGACCCAGAAAATATCAAGGTCATTTGCGTAGCCCGCAATCGTCTTCGGACTGCGCTGCACAGACTGCAGGTAAGCAATGAAATCCTGCTTCAAACGAATGTTTTCCGGGTTGACCTGACTTAAAAGCTCAGGGCTTGTGATTTCGTTTTGCTTTGTTTTTCGGGGCATACAAGCCACCTCGCTTTCTGTAGAATTAAAACTGGTTGCGGGCACCGGAGTTGAACCGATTCCTCAAGGTTTATGAGACCTGCGACTTAACCGCTTGTCCTGCCCGCAATATGGTGGGAGAGGTTGGATTTGAACCAACGCAGCCCGAAGGCGGCAGATTTACAGTCTGCTGTAATTGACCGCTCTACCACTCTCCCAAAGTATGGTGAGGTCGGAGGGAATCGAACCCATCGTTACCGCCGTGAAAGGGCGGTGTCTTAGCCGCTTGACCACGACCCCATATAAAGAAATGTTCTGCGTCAAAGCGAATGCGGCGGGGTGGAGGGGTTAGACGCAGAAGCCGAAAGCGACGCCAATACTGGTTGCGGCGTAGCCATAAATGGCGTTGCCGGTACTGCCAACATAGCAGGAGCTAATGCTGTTGCCAGGCCAAGGAGAACGCATCCACCAGTTGGCAGCGGAGCCACTCTTGTTCTTCACCTTTGAGTTACCCGCCTTGTAATAGGCGTACTGCGTTCCTTCTCCAGAAACGGAGTAGGTATGCCGAAGCCCCGATAAAATCAGAAGAGGGCTGCCCATCACGGACAGCCCTCACGGTTTGTTTATTATTGAAGAGGAACACTGTAAGAGCAGCGGACTCCGTCTGCGTCACAGACACATACCATCTGCTCCGCTTTCCCGTAGATTCGTTTCTGTACACAGTAATCGTCCATGCCGAGAAAGCTTCCCGCCATGATAGTTTTGACGCCCTGCACTTCATCAATCTTGTTATGATGCAAGTGTCCGGACAGCACTGCATACAGCGGAGTTCTCGCCATTGTCTGCAGCGCCTGCACTTTACTGGCCGAGCCATCAAAGTCGCCATGAACGCCGCAGTATGTCTTACCACGGACATCGATAAGATACATGGTGCTGTCGATTTTGGCAGAGCTGCCTTCCGCAGCGCCGATAGTTACATTCTCGAAGTTCTGCAGCCGTGCGCCGAGATACCACTCGACCAGGTCGTCCAGACGCTCGCCAAGCAAGGCGTCGTCCTTATTAGGCGTAATGCGGCTGTGATTGCCTGCCACGCTGACAAACACCACAGATTTGAAGTGTTTGCTCAGTTCAGCAAGGAACTCTGCAATCAATTCCGAAACGCCCTTGATTTGCTCAATCACATTCTCCTTGTTGGTGATGGCGATAGACTGGTGAATGTTGCCACTGATGGCGTCGCCATTTGACCAGACGATGCAGTTCTCACTGCCGTGCGTCTCGCCGACAGAGATGACCTTATCCAGATACCGACACATCATCTCTCTGCACACATTTGAGTTATATGTATTCCAATGGTTGTCCACATCCGCACCGTAGTGAATATCGTTAAGGCTGACCAACAAGTCGTTGTCAGACGGTTCGATATGGCACGGCTCATAGGCAAGGCGGGGCAAGTCCCCATTCTTGACTGCTTCCACAAGAATCTCGTTGAGCTCCTCCTGACGGGAACGCTCACGAATCAGTTTGTTAAACGCATTCCTCTGGTCAAAGAACTTCTGCCGTTCCTTGAGCAGTTCAATGCGTCTGGCCTCCAGCGCAGACAACTGCTCTTCATCGCATACGGCAGCCTCACCGTCACGCTCGATAGCTTCGATGATGGTACGCATTCCATACATCCGCTTCCGCACTTCACTGGAGTTGAAGCAGTTGCCCTCACCAAACAGACGCTCGCTCAAGTCCTCGTACTCATCGTCTATGGTGTGGTCAACCAGCTTTCCCATAACGATGTCGCGCATTTCTTTATAGCTTGCTGTATTGGTGCCTATGGCTTACACTCCCTTTCGTTTGTCACGAGGACGCTCCTGCCCTCGCAGACTGCGCAGCAGTCTCATGGGGGCGCCCTCCTCAACCATATAATAATGATGCCGTTTTGAGTCGCTCTTCATCGTGCGCACAATGTGAACACGGGGAAACTTCTCACGAATGGCTTCTTTTTCAGATAAAGTAATTGCAATCACTGAACTATCATCCTTTGCTTCAAATTTTTATTTTATAGGTTTGCTATTATCATTCATTACAACACCCCATCAAACACGCCCTTTTGCCTTGTGGCACAACGGTTTGACGGGGGTACTTTTTGTAAACAGATTCAGTTTTTCAAAGCCTGTCTTCGGCGCATTACTGAATTAACAATCTGCCTTGTGTGCAGTTCCACAGCGCAGTTGGGGCAATACTTTTGCGGGCGGCCTTTTGCAGGCTCCTGCATCTTCACAGTCAGACCACAGTTCTCACACTCAAAGTACTGCCCGCCGTAGTACTTCATGTACTGATAGCCGAGGTTGCGGAAGTCTTGAATATGTATTGCTGTCTTTCCACTTTCCATAAAGCACACCTGCACATTCAGGTTATCAATCTTTTTGGAAAACCGAATAAAGCCAGCACTGCGCAACTCTGCAAACATAAGGCTCTGCCGCTTGATAGAGGTGTTGATATTCGCCATCTGCATGACCTCCTTGTCGGAGCTGTTGACCCAATGATTGTTCTTGTCGGATGCAGCGTCCCAGTACTTGGCAACGCACAATAGCGTAAACGCCAACCGCCGAAGCTGCTTTCCCTCAAGCGACTCAATCTTTCGCAGTTCGTTCTCGGTGATGTCAACCCCGTCCAGCCGAATCAGTGGAAACTTAGCGGCGTTCCTTGTTAGCTTGTCCAGAATATCCGACCACTGGACAAGCGAAACAGACGGGTCGCACTGCAGCATAAAGGAGTCGAGCAGCCGCCGAATCTCCTTTTTGCTGTACTGGTTCTCATAGTAGTATCTCGAAATGCGGCTAAGGGTCTCCACGGGCTTTGAGCCGAGGTCATGGTTGTTCAACATTCTCTCCGCCCAGTCATATTCATTAAGAACAATGCTCATTGAATTCCTCCAGTCTCTTTTGTCTCAGGGTAAAGCGGTTCCCGCAAAACACGATTTCTCCGGCAGGGTCAATAGTCGGATAAGAAATCAATCCGTCGTGTTTATTCAGCAGATTGCGAATGATTTCATTTCCGCACATCTCCCACGCAAACCGCTTGGTCGAGCTTTTCCGATAGCAAATGTCCAATACGATGTCACACAGTGCGAACCGATTGGAACAAATCTTGCTGCACTCCTGCTCGAACTCCGTGCGCATCTCCATCATTTTGGAGAATGTGTCGTACTCGTCTACTCGTTCGTAGTTCGCAAACACAGCATAGCTGCGCAGCCGGTGGTTGTAATTCTCATACAGCTTTAGGATTGCGTTGTACTGCGAACGGGTATAGGCGGTTCCGCTTTTCATAACGGTATAATCAAACTCTGTTTCTGCGCTGTGTCGTCCGAGATATCCGTCAAACTCCTGCTCAAAGCGGCGACATATCCTGTTCATCACGCAATCGTGATTGCCAACCGGCATCCGGGACTCGTAGTAGCGGAGGAAGTCCTTCTGCCGGTCACTCAGTTCGGCGGGCGGCAGCTCCAGCAATTCGTCCACTGTCATCTGGAATTCACGCATAGCATTCTTGTTGGTGTTTTTTATGTATGTATTGTACTGCTTCATCAGCGTAGGGTAGATAATGCGCATGAAGTACGGCTTCTTGTCCGCTACGATTTTCTGATAAAAGCGGCGCTTGGCAGGGTCATCAATGGTGTTGACGCTGTGGCGGTCATGCCACTCTCTCGGCATAGGCTTGGCAATAATTCCTTTGGCCTTGTCAATGGCGTTTTGCTGGAACAGCTGCCCGCATTTGATACGATAATCAAGCGCTTCATATTCCTTGCTGCCTTTTTTGAATTGTGCCCGCACATCAAACATGGAGGTAATCCAGTTTGTTGTCTTTCCGATGTCGTCACCGAAGCTATCGATGTTTGCCTGAATAAAGTCTGCCTCGGTAACAATTTTCTTCTTGGCGTTGCGCTGCACACACATCAGGGCAGGAAGCTCTTTCAGATTACGAACGAGAACATCGTTATCGGTCAGCATCACGAGGTCGCCGTCTTTGTCCATACCATTCAAAGCATGGGCAGCCGTGTCCCACGAGTTGAAAATCGTACAGGTCGTCATGTACTGATACCAGTAGGCCGCCGCCTCGCTGTGGTTTGGGTACACCAGCCGAATGTTATTGTGGCAGGTCATAGGCGCCCGATAGCAAGCCAGTTTCTCCGTACCCTGTCGGCACCAGTACTGATTGTAGATTTCACCGGATTTCAGCAGCCCCGTCACCGGCATAGCAAAGATGTGCTGACAGAGGGAGTAGGGGTCGCCGGACACAATGGAATAATTTCCGTGTACCTTCAGCACGCCCACCTTAGCCTCGTTGATGCGGTTCTTTATCATCTGGTAAACGCTGCTCTGAACATAGGGGTCGTTGAGAATATGGGGTTCAATCATCAACGCCTTTATAAAGTCGTTTTCCATGCAGCCGACATTCTCCTCGTTCAGTCCTGCACCTCTGAGAAACAGAACAGTCTTTACCCAATCGGCATACAGCACATCCTTTATCTCATCCATCGTCGGCTTGATAAGCTGCTCCATATCCGTATCGTCCAACTCATAGCTCTGGATGAACTGATAGTTCAGTGTCCTCTCACTTTCCAGCTCTCTCGGGCAAGTCTTCGCAACACCGAAAGTATAGCCGTTGCGGATACAGTTCTGCACATAGTCGTCACAGCTGGTATAAGCGTCCCACAACTTCAGCATGGATGTTGTCAGTATCAACTCCACATTCCGCACATCCACATCGTTACCCCATGCGTCTTTGACAATGTAAGTCCCAGCGACATTCTCAGCGAAGTCCAAAAAGTCAAAGGTGAATACCATGCCTTTCTCCCATGAGAATCTGGTGTTCACTCCGCTGACAAGGTAGTCAAGCTCAAGTTCCTCTGACCAACGCCTTGCCAGAGACGGCAGCATCAGACCGTACCCGTCCGATTCTTTAAGCTGTACGGTTGCCTGCTTACGCTCCTCCATCACGGGCTCGCCATCACCCTCATCGTTCAGGTAGATGATATCGGACAGGAACTCCGTCTCACAGTCGCTCACTACCAGAATGCCATGCGGCATAGACACAGGAATGGATGCGCTGCAGGTCAATGCGTTATAAGCTTCCAGCTTGGCAGGCACCATTGCCTTTTCCATATTGCGGCCATTGTTAATGCGCCTGCGGATTTCGTCTGCGTGCCGTTCGCTGACAAAGACAATCGTCTCATTCTTGACGCCGCCGTTTGTCCCCAACAAGCGCTGATACTTGATGCCGTTGATGCTGAACCCACGGCAGGCACGGTGATAGTCTTTTTCTTTGTCGATGATTACGCACAGGTAATCCGGCTTGAACTGGATAGTGTCCAGCTGTGCATAAAGCTGCTTGATGCGGCGGCGGTTCTGCACGCTATTCTGCTCTTTGCGCAGGCGCCGAATCTCCATCTTGATTTCCTTCGCCTTAGCCTCGGCATCGGTAATCCCGTTCAACTCGTCCAACCAGCGCAGCACCTGGCTGTCCGCAAGCGAAATGACCTCATCGTTTCGTCTTGCCTCCGCTATGGGTAGCGTCAGCTTCCACTTGGCCTTTCGCAGTCTACTGCTATGCAGTTTGAAGATATACTTCTGACATACTAACTGTTTTGCCAGACTCGCTCACCTCACAGTTGTATTTTATTTAATTGCTATGATATGGGAAAAATAAAAAGCCTTACTCATAATCTTCGGCTGTATATTGGAACCATTCTCTGTAAAAGCGCATCCGCTCACGCTCTATGTATCGTTCCAGCGCCGCTTCATTTTCAAGCGGGTTCTCAAAAATCTCCTCCTGTTTGAGCCGCAGCTCATCGGATTTTTCATATGTATAGGGATAATTATACTGCAATCGTCTTTCCTCCGTTCGTCGTGTCTATCCAATTTATGAGCAGCTCTCTCATGCGCTTGCTCGGTATGTATAGGTTGATGGGGCGGTCATCACGAATGGCGCTTCGCCATATCCACTGCAGCATCTCGGACAGTGCGAATGCGTCCGCATCAATAGTGATGTTCTGCGCATGGAAGAATTTCATGATGTTTGGGTCTGCGAACCGGTTGACCATGTAGGCCACATCGGTGCGGTCTTTGTACTCATTGGTCGCTCTGGCGCTGGTCTGCAAAAAGTTCTTTCGGAACCTTCCGGTCTTGCTGTCTACCAGCTTGTTTACATCGCTCTTATAGCAAGTCCACAGTCGGGTCTCCTGTCCGCCGCCTGGGATACTTTGAAAGAACTTCTTCATGCCGTTTCGCAGTGTACGAATCTCGGCGTTGTTATACCCCCGCTTGTCGTACCATGACTTGGACAGGGTATAAGTCTTGTCCCCGACAGCATTGAGCTTGGGACTGTCCACAATATGTATCAGGTCGTGGTAATCCAGCGGCGGCGGTTCATCCGGTCTGTCGGAGAATCGATACCCATTGGCATCGCTCTCTACACCAACGACCTTGTAGTCAAACCCGAAATAATCCAGATATGCTTTCTGGTACTGCCCGTTAAAAAGGTAAGTCAGCATAAACACTTCATCAAATGAACGAAGCAGTTCCGGGTTGAGAATGTTCAGCAGCGCATTGTCCAGTCGGAACAGTGAGCGGGTGTTTGCCATTTCTTTATAGTCGCTGAACCGTCCTGTGTATTCCTCGTCCTTCCACTGGATGCATCCGTCTTCCAAAACTTCAGCGAGCTGGGTGACAATCAGGTCGAAGTCCTTGTCGGTGATATTCAGCCTCTCTATCACCTGGATACTCTCATCCACAATGAGAGAGTAGTGCTTCTCACGAATCAGCTTCAATGCCTCATCGTCCATCAGGTAGAACAACGAGTGCGTTGCGGAAACATTGTGTCCAAGACGAAGGTGGAGCTTCAGTTCAGAGGACTTGCTCATGTGGTCGCTGTCCGGCTGGTCAAAGTCGCAGCGTTCGCAGATACGCCCGACCTCGTCCAGGTATGGGGTGATGTACAAGAACCGCTTGCTGTCCTTGTGCCGGTTCATATAGCGAATGGCGGCAGACGATTTACCTCTGCCCATGCGGGCGTCAACAATAGTTATCTGGTTCATTGGGTGGTGTCATCACATCCTTTCTGCGTATTTTTGATTAACCAAACCATCCAAAAAATTTTAGGACACAAAAAAGCCGCTCGACTGGTTATACTGTCGCTATCAATGCAGCGTCTGTAACCTGCTTTGAGTAGCTTTTTTAATAGCTCTTCTTTCAAACTCCTCCTTCTTTATAACCTTTGAATCGAAAAGCCCTGTGCCACAAGGACTTTCCGAAACGGCCAGGACACTCGGTGTGTCCTAACTTGTTTATCCGATATGCGATTATCAAGGTGCTGCAGATGGTCATCAGGCCATCAAAATCTCAGTCTCTCCAATGTCACTATCGACCAGATAGTTGTGGTTGACGCTGCCGAGGTTGAGGTTCCGATAGGCTTCATCAATCTCTTCACTGGTGATACCGATGTAATCCAAAGTCTGAGCAGCGGTGGAGTGACCGAATATCTTCTGGAGGAGCAGCAGTTTGCGGGGGTCGTTACCACTCATAACCATCTGATGGTAAGCAAAAGTCTTGCGCAGCGTGTGGGTAGCCATACGATTACCAAGACCAAGGTCTTTGGCGATACCCTTAAGCATGAGGTCAACGGCCTGCTTGCTGATAGGCTTGTTTTCGTTCACTCCATTATTGGACTGGCTGCGGAACATATAGTCGCTGAGGTGAACGCCGGGTGTGTTCTCAAGGTACAGGGTCACAGCTTCTACAACTGCTGTGTTGATGGTGATGTAGCGGTTGCGCTGACGCTTGCGGGTGTTTCTCGTCTTCTTCTCCAGAACGGGAAAGCGGTCACGGAAGGTGCAATCGTCATTGATGATATGAGTGAACCGAAGCATACGGAGGTCACTGATACGAAGTCCAAAGTTAATACCAACAATGAACAGCATATTATCTCTGAACCGCTTTTGTCCAATCAGGAACTGAGAGATGCGGATGATATCATCCATGCTCTTGATAGGCTCAGCGGAGTGCTCGACAGCAAGGTCGGTATGTACCTCTTCAGCAGCGGGGGCAATGAGGCCAGCCTTGAGCTTACGGCAGCTCTGCTGGACAGTGGCAATGTCGATGACAGATGAGGGCTTAGCCTCCTGTGTGAAGTCGATGTGGATTATCTTAGCCATCGTAGCTCTCCTTTCTCAATCAAGATGTAGTCTATTTAATTATCTTGATTATACCGATATTATACCATATTCCTTTATGGAATGTAAGTATAATTAGTAGACAACATAGGGAAAACAGTGAAAAACAGAAGCATAAATAACAGGCGGCGCGGTTAAGCCCTTTTCTCTTTTGGACAAGTTAAATCCTCCTCACAAGCATCCACGCAAAGGGCTTAACCAATCATATTCCTCTGGACATTCATTGCCAAGAAAGCAAGTAAAATCAAGGCGGGATGGGAGCCGAGGTAAAAAGTAATGGTTTGGGTCAGATGAACCGACTACATCTGTTTGCGCTGTTGGCGGGGGCTGAAAAGACCATAACCACCCCCCTACTTGCCATAGCACCGAAAAGGCAAGTAGAAACCACAGCGGCAACGGCGGCACGACAGGCGGCGGACAGGGTGGGGACGCTTGCGACAGGGTACACCCCTTGCGGCTATGGGTGTATTCAGAAAAATTGTGTTGACATTATGGGCAAGTGGTGCTATACTTGTTCATGCCGGACAAGGCAAGCGGGACACCACAACACCACAACACCACCGCAAGCCAAAAACACCAACGGCAGAAAGGAAACACAAGATGAACACGAACACGAAAGCAACCGCACAGGCGAAAGCCAACACCACCACCGCAAGCGCATTTGAAACAGTCAAGCGCAACTATGAAACCGCCCTTGCACAGGGCAAGGACACCGCACAGGAATTAACCGCCCTTGCAACCGCCGTTGCATACAGTGTCATTAACAAATGCATTGACCCACAGCGCAAGACCGCCGCACAGCGGGACACCGCAAGCAACACCGGATTTAATCCCGCTATGGTTGCCCTGAAAAGAGGGATTGCCGCCGACCTTGCCACGCTGGACAACACCCGCCGCACAGCCAACGCCGCAACCGCCAACACCTACAACGCCGACGGCGATTTAGTGACCGTGATTGCAGACAAGGACGCAAACAACGCCCTTGCGGGGCTGATTGATGAAACCTTGTCAGACGGTATCGACCTTGTGCAGACCGCCGCCGTTGCCATTCTGGAACAAGCCGCCGACCACGCCAACGGCGAAAAGTGGCTTGACACCCCCTACACCGTCCGCCGCCTGTCCCGCCGTGTCTATATCCGTGCCGACGAAAGCGCCGCATACAGGGACGATGAAACGACCCCTATTCAAGAAATCTATAGGGCCGTTCGGCAAGCCGTTCAAAATTCCCGTGCCGTTCAGACCGACCCCCGCAACGGGTACAGCTACATAGAGGACTTGACCGCCGACGGACTGGACACTATTTATTACCGCATGAACAAGTACACCGATTTAGGCGGGTACGACTGTAACGGAAACTACACCACCGACCGACAGACCGCCGCCGACTATGAAACGCTTGTCGCAAGTCTGAACTTGACCGACAGACAAGCACAGATTTTGCGGTTGCGTATGCAGGGCAAGGGATACAAGGCGATAGCAGCCTATTTAGGCGTGACGCAAAGGGCGATTGCAAAGACCGTGGGACAGATACAGACGAAAGCCACGGCGGCGGGACTGACCCCGCACGGACTGACCACCGCACAGGACTAAACCGAACACGACACCGCACGCAAGGCGGGGGCACAACGCCCCCGCCCTTTCTTTTTGGACAGACCACCCGCAACCGCAAGGAACGCCCCACAGACCCCGCCGCACACAGGGTACACCCCTTGCGGTTAAGGGTGTAGGGCAACGCCCCACA